>ERZ795060.1062-NODE-1062-length-33832-cov-5.798532_pt1 | contig 33832 bp, 28 predicted proteins | sample MGYA00375144_ERZ795060 | MGnify/ENA primary metagenome ERZ795060 (study PRJEB30189, sample SAMN05720157) | activated sludge metagenome | isolation source: anaerobic digester from wastewater treatment plant | place: Japan | collected 2015-05-15 ...
CGCTGTTGAGACGGCTATTGCCGCCTGGCCGGAGCTGGGCGCTCTCGCCGCCAGAGCTGATCGTCGCCTACATCATGATGGTTGTCGCCTGCACTCTCCCGGTGATGGGGTTCACGGCGCAGGTGTTGCCCACCATCACGGCGCCCTTCTACTTCGCCAACAGCGGCAACCGCTGGGAGGAGATCATTCAACCCCACCTTCCCGCCTGGCTCGCGCCGCGAGATCCCGTCGTGGTGCGCGAGTTCTTCGAGGGGATGCGCCGCGCAGGAGACGTGCCCTGGGGCGCCTGGGTTGTGCCAATCGCCAGCTGGCTCGCGTTTCTCATCCCCTTCCACTTCGCCTGCCTTTGCATGATGGTGCTCCTGCGCCGGCAATGGTGTAACCGCGAGCGCCTCGCCTACCCGCTCACCCACCTTCCAATCGAGATGGTGGCAGGCTGCGGTCCGGGGCCCCGGCCGCTCTACCGCAACCCACTCCTGTGGATCGGTTTCGCCATCCCGTTCGCGCTCGGCTCGATGAAGGCGCTGCACCAGTATTTCCCGACGTTCCCCACGCCGGTGCTGGAGACGAGCTTCCCGATGTTCCGCAACCTGATGCGGCTCCAGCTGCGCGTCTCCTTCCCGATGGTCGGCTTCTTCTATCTGGTGAACCTGGACACCACTTTCAGCCTGTGGTTCTTTAACCTCCTCGCCTTCTGCATCCGCGGCGTGATGGCGATCATGGCCGTCGAGTATAAGGAGAGCCTGGGGCCGTATGGCACCCCGTCGCCGATCTTCGCCCACTTGGGGATGGGCGCCATGATCGTGCTCGTCTTCTCAGGCCTGTGGTATGCGCGCCCCCACCTGCGAGAGGTGTGGCGCACCATCACCGGCCGCCCCGGAGGCGCCGATGACTCGGGCGAGGTGCTCTCCTATCGCATGGCATTCATCGGCATGTGCGCCGGTGTCCTCTGCATGGGTGCCTGGCTCTGGATGGCAGGAATGCCGCTGCCCGTGATCCCAGTCCTGCTCGTCGCCGCGTTCGTGCTCTTCATCGGGCTGACGCGCGTAGTGGTAGAGAGCGGGCTCGCGGAGGCCGTGGCATCCACCACGGCGATGGGCTTCTCCGTCTCCAGTCTGGGCACCGCCGCCTTCGGACCGAAGGGCCTGGTGGCGCTCGGCCTTTGCTACGTGTGGGCAGGCGACCTGCGCACGCTGATGATGACATCGACCGCGAACAGCCTGCGCATGGGTGAGCTGGCCCGTCCTAGCCGCCGCCCACTGGTTGGCGCCATCTTCCTGGCCATTCTGATTGGCCTCTTCGGCTCCCTGGCGATGACGCTCTTCCTGGCCTACAAGAAAGGCGGCGGCCTCAACCTGAACAACTGGTTCTTTGTGAACGGCCCGCAGAGTCCCTGGCGCTACGTCGCCGACAGGATGAATAACCCCACCGGCGTCTCCGGAAGCGGGTTGCTGCTGGAGAGCCTCGGTGCCGGGGTCATGCTTTTCCTGACCATTATGCGCCAGCGGCACGTCTGGTGGCCCTTCCACCCGATCGGCTTCGCCGTGGGCACCACCTGGATCATGGACCAGATCTGGCTCTCCGCTCTCATCTGTTGGGCGCTGAAGCTGGGCATCGTCCGCTTCGGCGGCCTCCGGGCGTTCCGCACCGCGCGCCCGATCTTCCTGGGCCTGATCCTCGGCCAGTTCACCTGCAACGGCATGTGGCTGATCATCGACTCCTTCACCGGCATGAAGGGCAACCAAATCTTCTGGATCTGAGGCGTCGTGAACGGCACGAAAGGATGGCGAGTGCAAAGAGAAGTGGGTGATCCGCGGCGCGACATGGTAGATCCGGGGTCGAGTAATTCTGGGCCGGGCGAGGAGCGGTCCGGGGGCAGGATGGCGACGGGCCGGGCGTTGGCGCTTGGGCTGCTCTTCCTTGTCGGCGCCGGGTTCTGGATTCGAGCATCTGAGATCGTCGCATCGGTGGTGTACGTCACCGAGAGTATTCCAGCCATTCCGGCGGTCGCCGCACTCCTCATCCTCCTGCTTGCCAACCACCTGTTGCGCCGCAGCGGGCGCCGGCTCACTCCGGGAGAGCTCGTCTTCGCCTTCTGCTTTGTCTGCGTTGGCGCGATGACCTTCGGTGTGGGCGTGGTCCGCTTCCTTCTCGCCCTGATCACCGCGCCCTTCTACTTCGCCCAGACGGGAAACCGCCTTGCGGAGGCACAGAGCCATCTGCCGAAGTGGGCCGCCGTGCATGATCCCGAGACAGTGCGCGCCCTCTACGAGTCGCTGCGCGGCGCGCCGATCCCGTGGCACCTCTGGGGAGTGCCTGTGTTGGCCTGGACCGGCTTCCTTCTCGCTCTCTGGGTCACTCTCCTCTGCCTGGTGCTGTTGATGTACCGCCCCTGGATCGAGCGGGAGAAGCTCTCCTTTCCGCTGCTGCAGCTTCCTCTGGAGCTGGCCGAGGTGAAGCCCCGCAACCCGGCCGAGCCGGCCTTCCTGCGCAACCCGATGATGTGGGCCGGGTTTGGCCTGGCCGTGGCCTACAACGCGGTGCATATCGCCCATGCGCTCTGGCCCACCTTCCCGGGCTTTCAGCGCTATTTCAGCTTTGCCCCCTTTTCCACGCCCCCCTGGAACGCCGTGGGCACGCTCACCTTCCACTACCGGCCAGAGCTGATCGGCTTCGGCTACCTCGTCTCCACGGAGATCAGCTTCACGATCTGGGTCACCTACGTCCTGGAGCGGCTCGTGGCGGTGATCGGCAGCGCCTGGGGGTATCGCGAGGCAGGTTTTCCCTTCGACCAGGAGCAGAGCATGGGCGCCTACCTGGCAATCGCGCTGGTGCTCCTCTACTATGGCCGGCATCATCTGGCCGGCGTGATCCGCGCGGCTCTCTGGAGCGGCGATCCAGAGATGCGTGCCTACCGCCTCCCCTTCTGGGGCTTCTGGGCCGGCCTGGCAGCGATGCTCCTCTTTTGCCACGCGCTTGGGATGCGGCTCTGGGTTGCCGGCGTCTATCTGGGGATCGTCCTCTGCGTGGGACTGGTGTACGCCCGGTTGCGCGCGGAGATCGGGGTCCCCCTGATCTGGCTCTTCCCCTACGGTGCGCCGAAGATGCTCCTCCTCTCCCTCTTCGGCACGGCCCCCCTGGCGCCCGGCGGCGATCCCGCGACGCTGACCGGACTCGCGGCGCTCACATTCCTCTCGCGCGGCTTCCCCGTTGCCCTGGCGGGCTATCAGATCGACGCGCTCCGCGCCGGCCACTTCGTTGGCGAGAAGCCACGGCGCGTGGCCGGGGCGCTCACCCTCGCCCTGATTGCTGGCGTCCTCCTCGCCTTCTACTTCCACCTCACGGGCTACTATAAGGTGGGGGCCCAGCAGGTACGCGGCGGAATCTGGGGTTGGGACATGGCCTGCACCGAGTTCAACAACGCCATCAACTGGTCAGAAAGCCCCAAGCCGCGCGACGTGCCCCGCTGCATTGCCGCCGGCTCCGGCTTCCTCACGGCGCTGCTGCTCCAGGCTGTGCGGTCGCAGATCGTCGGCTTTCCGCTGCACCCCCTCGGCTTTGCCGCCGGCAACGCGTATGGCCGGCTTCTCTGGGGCTCGTTCCTGCTGGTCTGGGTGATCAAGGGGCTGGTCCTCCGCCTCGGCGGCATGCCACTCTATCGGAAAACCGTGCCCGCCTTCCTCGGCTTCGCCCTCGGGCACTTCCTCACAGCCGGCGTCGTCTGGGGCTTTCTTGGAACCTTTGGCAAGGACCTGTATCAGGGCTACATCGTCGTCTTTGGGTAGGAATCCAAGGCACGCAAGCGCGCGGTGGCCCCAGGAGAGAGCGCGTTACCACTGATGAAGGGCCGAGGAACCCTCGGTCCGCCATTTCCCCGCGCAGTGTGGTGAAAAGGAAGCCGACCCGTCGATCCTGAAATCATAGTACGCCCGCGCGCCATCCAACCCGGCGGCGCGGGCGTTTTTCCCGTGGGAGAGAGTGGCATGAATAAGCGCGATGCCTTGCTTAGCGTTCTGGAGAGTAGCAAGCCGCAGGAGTACGTGCCGGCGGCGTTCTTCACGCACTTCCCCCCAGAATACCATGGCGGGCAGGCCGCCGTGGAGAAGCACCTCGAGTTCTTCCGCTTCACCGGCATGGATTTCATCAAGATCCAGTACGAGCGGAAGTTCCCGCCGGTGCCCCAGATCCGCCGGCCCGAGGACTGGGCGAAGATCCCCTTCTACGACCTGGAGTTCTACGAGCCGCAGCTTCAGGCTGTCGAGGGGCTGGTCAAGGCGGCTAAATCCGAGGCGCTTGTCCTGTGCACACTCTACTCGCCGCTGATGTGCGCCGGGCACACAACCAGTCACGAGACGGTCACCGCGCACCTGAGCGAGGATCCCGATGCGGTGGCGAAGGGCCTCGAGCGGATCACCGAGAGCCTGCGCCTCTTCGTGCGCGAGTGTATCCGGCTGGGCGTGGATGGCTTCTACCACTCTACCCAGGGCGGGGAGGCCGGGCGCTTCCCCCACCCCGGCATCTTCCGCGACTTCATCAAGCCGTTTGACCTCTCGCTGATGGAGGAGATCAACCAGAAGTGCCCCTTCAACATCCTTCACGTGTGCGACTATCACGGCGGCTATGACGACCTGACGCCCTTCCTCGACTATCCGGGGCATGTAGTCAACGCGCCGCTGGTCGTGGCCGGCCAGCCGATCACTGGCCAGGAGATCGCGCGCCTCTTCGGCCGGCCCTTCATGGGGGGCATGGATCGCCTGGGCGTTCTGGCCACGGGAACGGAAGAGGATGTCCGCGCGGAGGCCCGCCGCGCTCTGGAGCAGGCGCCATCGCCCTTCATCCTGGCCGCGGATTGCACCGTGCCGCCCGGAACCCCCTGGGAGAACCTGCGCGCCGCCATCGACGAGGCGCACCGCGCGCGAGCATAGAGAGACCGAGGAGAGTAGATCATGCCCGAAAAGGAGATTGTCTCAACCAACAACGCCCCCGCGGCGATCGGCCCCTACTCGCAGGGAGTGAAGGCCGGGCCATTCCTCTTCATCTCCGGCCAGATCCCGGTGGACCCGGCGACCGGCGAGCTGGTCACCGGCTCCATCGAGGAGCAGACGAGGCGCGTGATGGAGAACCTGAAGGCGATCCTCGCCGCCGCGGGTCTGGAGATGAGCCGGGTGGTGAAAACCACCATCTTCCTCACCGATCTGAGCCACTTCGCGGCCGTCAATGCGGTTTACGGCGACTACTTCCCCACCAATCCGCCTGCACGCTCCACCGTGGAGGTCTCTTCCTTGCCCAAGGGCGTGGGCGTTGAGGTGGAAGCCGTGGCGCTTCTCTGAGCCGGCCGGGGAGAAACACGCACCTGACCCTGCGGGAAAACCCCGAGCCTGATACGGGCAATGACTGATAGACGAGGCGTGCCCCGGATGGTACCATGGCAGGGTGTGCTGGCGGCTGGCAAGAGGTGCTGAGGCCAGCCGCGGTGGTACTTGAAGGGGCTTTCCCGCATGGCCGGTTTTGGCACCGCACTCCTCTGGGGAGGACTCGCGACCGCGCTGGTGGCTTTTGGCGCCTACGTCGCCGCTTCGCGCGGGCAGGCGACGCGGGCGCTCGCCCGCGCGGCGTTCGCGCTCACCTTTGTTACGGCGCTGGCCGCGTGCCTCCTGCTCCTGGCAGGGTTTGTGCAGGGGCGCTACGAGATCCGCTACATCGCAGAGTACTCATCGCGCGATCTTCCCATCCTCTATCGCGTCTCGGCGCTGTGGGCTGGCCAGGAGGGCAGCTTCCTTCTGTGGGCACTTCTGAGCGCCATCCTCGGGCTGCTGCTGATCCGCTATAGCGGCGACTGGGAGACGCGCGTGATGCCTCCCTATGCCGCGACGCAGGCGTACCTCGGGCTGCTTCTGGTCGCCAAGAGCCCGTTTCTCCTCTCCCAGGAGAGGCTTTCGGATGGACGCGGGCTGAACCCGCTCCTCCAGGACCCCTGGATGGCGATCCACCCCCCGATGGTCTTCCTGGGCTATGCCGCGCTCGCCATCCCGTTCGTGTTCGCGCTGGCGGCGCTCGTGTGGCGCGACTACGACTCCTGGGTGTCGCGCGCGCTTCCCTGGACTCTCTTCGCCTGGGTGACGCTGGGGGCAGGTATCTGCATCGGCGGGTACTGGGCATATCGCGTGCTGGGCTGGGGCGGCTACTGGGGCTGGGATCCCGTGGAGAACGCGTCACTCGTCCCGTGGCTCCTCGCGACGGCCTTGCTCCATGGTACGCTCGTGCAGCGTGCGCGCGGCGGGCTGAAGCACGCCAACCTCCTTCTGACGAGCGTGGCGTTCGCGGCGATGGTCTATGGGACCTTCCTCACCCGCAGCGGCGTCTTGAGTAACTTCTCGGTTCACTCCTTCGTCAGCCCCGGATCCGCGGTCTATAGTCTCCTGCTGATGGGAGTGTTCTTCTCCCTTCTCGTGCCACTCTCGCTCTACGCGACGCGCGCGGGCGAGATCCAGGCGAAGGGCACAGTCGAGAGCACCCTCTCGCGCGAGTTCACTTTCTTCCTGGCGATCCTGGTCTTCTGCGTCTCCGCGGCGATGGTCGCCCTGGGCACGTCCGCGCCGATCCTCACCACGATCCTGGGCCGCCCGACCTCGGTGCAGCCACGCTTCTACAATCTGACGCAGTTTCCGGTGGCCGTGCTCCTCGCGCTCCTCGTCGGGATTGCACCGCTCCTGGAATGGGGGGCGTCTCGTCCGGAGACGGTGGTGCGCCGCCTGCTCCCCGGGCTCGCCGTGGCCCTCGCGGGCGCAGTGGCCGCGCTCGCTCTTGGTGTCCACCGCTTCAACGCCTGGATGCTCCTCCTCGTCGCAGCAGCCGCGTTTGCCCTGGCGGTGGGTGGCCGGATCGTCCTTCGCGGGCTCCCGCGCCGGCCGGTCCACATCGGCGGGCACCTCGCCCATGTGGGGCTCGCCCTGATGCTGCTTGGCATCGTCGGCTCCTCGGTCTGCAGCCGCACCGAAAAGCTGTCACTGCGCCGCGGCGAGGCGGCGGAGGCTCTGGGCTACCGCGTCGCCTTCACCCGTGCCGACTCCTCGCCACACCGAAAGACCATCCACCTCACTGTCACCCGCGGCGATGCCACCATCACCGCGTCTCCTACCATGCGCTTCAGCCCGCAGATGGGCTCGTGGGTCCACGCGCCGGCGGTGCACCGGAGCTGGCAGCAAGACCTCTACATCTCGCCCCTCGACTACCGGGATAGGGAAGAGGCAGCCACCAAACGCGCGGATCTGGGCCGGGGGGAGACGATGGAGTCCGGCAGCTACGCCTTCACCTTCGAGGGCTTCGACATGAGCGAGGCGCACGCGGGCGCGGGCATCCTCATCGGCGTCCGGCTGCCCTCCGGGAAGCGCGTCCGGGTCACCCCCACGCTGCGGCTTGGCGAAGGGGGCGATCTGGTGCCCACGCCGGCGAAGCTGCCTGGAACGGAGGTCGCCGTCGCGGTGACGGATCTCAGCGTGCCGATGGACCGACCCAGGGAATCGCGGATCACGCTCTCCGTCACCGGGTTGCCGATAGAGAGTGGCTCCTCACCCGAGGAGAGCGTGGTGGTGGAGGTGAGCATCAAGCCGCTGATCAACCTGCTCTGGCTGGGCTCGGTGCTCCTCCTCGCCGGCGGGGTTATGGCGGGCATCCGCCGGGCGAAAGAAGCCCAACGCGAAGCCTCCTGATGCTGGCGTGAAGCCCAGGCGGTGCCACGCGCGGGCCAGCCCATCCTCTTCTCCCGCTCGCACCGCGGGTCCTCCAGAGGCGAGCCCCAGGTCGCAGGAACAACGCGGTTGGGGAGGGAAGAGGAAAAGTGGAGAAGGCATTGAGGCATCTGGGGAGAAGGCGATGGCATACCTGTTAGGCATCGACGTGGGAACCAGCGGCACGAAGGCGCTGGTGATCTCCGAGGAGGGGGTTCCGCTGGGGTCGGCGACGGCTGACTACCCGCTCTCCACGCCCCAGCCGGGTTGGGCGGAGCAAAATCCGGCCGATTGGTGGCGCGCCACTGCTGTGGCCATTCGGGGCGCGTGCGAGCGCGCCGGCATTGCCCCGGAGGCGATCTCAGGCATCGGTCTCTCCGGGCAGATGCACGGTTCCGTCTTCCTGGATGACGCCCACCAGGTGATTCGCCCGGCAATCCTGTGGTGCGACCAGCGCACCGCCGCGCAGTGCGAACGGATCACAGAGCGCGTGGGCCGCGATCACCTGGTGCGGATCACATGTAACCAGGTGCTGACGGGCTTCACCGCGCCGAAGATTGTCTGGCTTCAAGAGAACGAGCCGGAAGCCTACGCGCGCGTTCGCAAGGTGCTCCTGCCCAAGGATTATATACGCTTCCGGCTCACCGGCGAGTTTGCCACGGAAGTCTCGGATGCGTCGGGCACCTCGCTCTTTGACGTGCCGCGGCGGTGCTGGTCCGGCGAGATCCTCGATGCGCTTGGCATCCCCGAGAGCTGGATGCCCCGGGTGTACGAGTCGCCCGAGATCAGCGGGCGCATCCACGCGACGGCCGCCGCGGAAACTGGCCTAAAGGAGGGCACTCCCGTCGTCGGTGGCGGCGGGGATCAGGCCGCGGGCGCGGTGGGCAGCGGCATCGTCTCGCCAGGGGCGGTCTCGATCTCGCTGGGCACCTCCGGGGTGGTTTTCGCCTATGCCGACGAGCCGGCGACCGATCCGGAGCTGCGCACGCACACCTTCTGCCATGCCGTGCCCGGAAAGTGGCATGTGATGGGGGTGATGCTGAGCGCCGGCGGCTCGCTCCGCTGGTACCGCGATCACTTGGCGCAGCACGAGGTGGAGGTGGCCACGCGCCTGGAAGTCGATCCCTACGAGCTGATTTGCGCGGAGGCAGCCCGGGCGCCACTCGGGTCCGAAGGGCTCCTCTTCCTCCCCTATCTCACCGGCGAGCGCACACCCTATCCTGACCCACACGCGCGCGGCGTCTTCTTCGGGCTGAGCCTGCGCCATGACCGGCGACACATGGCGCGCGCCGTCATCGAGGGAGTCTCGTTTGGATTGCGCGACTCGTTTGAGATTTTGAAGGCGATGGGCGTGCCCATCGGCCAGGTTCGCGTCTCCGGGGGCGGCGCGCGCAGCGCCATCTGGCGCGAGGTGCTTGCCGCCACGCTCAACACGCCGCTCTTCCAGGCCACCACCGAGGAGGGCGCTGCGTTCGGCGCCGCGCTCTTGGCCGGGGTCGGCCTCGGGCTCTATCCCTCCGTGCCGGAGGCGTGCGCGCGAACCATCGCCGCGCGCGAGGTGACGCCAGCACCGCCCGCGGTGGAGGTGGCCGCCTACAATGCCTACCACCGGATTTACCGGCAACTCTACGCGCAACTCAAGGATCTCTTCGACGAGACGGCGCGCATTGTACAGGAAGAGCAGGCATGACCAATCTGAATCAGCGACATCCCCAGTTCACGGAGGTAGCCGCGGCGTATGATGCCCTCATGTCGGGAGTGCCCTACAAGCGGTGGGTGGATTATATCGAAAAGCTGCTCCGGCGGCTGCGTGCCTCGCCGCGCACCGTGCTCGACATCGCCTGCGGCACAGGCAACGTCACGTTTGCCCTGGCCGACCGTGGTTACCAGGTGGCCGGAGTGGACATCTCCGAGCCGATGCTCAGCGTGGCTCGCGAGAAAGCACGCCAGCAAGGCCGCGACATCCCGTTCATGCATGGGGATATGCGCACCCTCTCGCTGCCTGATCGCTATGACCTCGCCGTTTGCCTCTACGATAGTATCAACTACTTGTTGACGCTTGAGGATGTGACGCAGGCGTTTGCTTCCGTCCATCGCGTGCTCCATCCGGGCGGGCTCTACATCTTCGATGTCAACACGATCTACGCGTTACGCGCCGATCTCTTCACCCAGCGCAACCTGGATCCAGGCGCGCGCGTCCGTTACGACTGGCGGAGCAAGTATAACCACGAGACGCGCATCTGCGAGGTGGTGATGGACTTTTGGGTGCGCGAGAACGGCGAGACCAGACACTTTACGGAGGTGCACTACGAGCGTGGCTATTTCCTGCGGGAACTCGTGGATGCCCTGACGCAGGTTGGCTTCCGCACGCTGGCGGTCTACGAGGCCTACACCTTTCATGAGCCCCGGCTTCTCTCGGACCGCGTCTACTTTGTCGCCCGTAAGCAGCGAGCGCGCAAGGAATCGGATGCGGGGGAGATGGTGGTCCCATGTCTGGATGGAATCTGAGTAGTCATCGTGGAGTGCGGCGCGCGGCGGTGAAGCCGGTCCGCGCGGCCAATGCCCGGCGCAGAGCAGGTCGGGCCGTCCTCTGGGGCGTACCCGTGCTTTTCCTTCTCCTGCTCGCCGCCACGTCAGGAAGAGCGCAGGACGCTGGCGCCATGATACCGACGCCGCAACCGGATCCGGCACAGCCGGCGGCGGAGGCGATTGTGCCGCTTGAGACAGAAGCGCCGGCGCTGCCGCTCCTGCCGGCGTCTCCGGCCGCATCGCGCGTGCTGGGCGTAGTTGATAAGCCCGAGCTGGTCTTCCTGCTTCAGAAGGCGGGCCTCGATGCCCGTCCGCTTAGCTACGCGCAGCTGGAGGTGGGCGCGCTCGATCTCTTCGGGCTGTTGATGATCGACCTGGAGAAGCCGCTGTCGGTGGCGGCCGCCGCCTTCGTCTCCGATTTCGTGGCGCGGGGCGGGCGGCTGATCGCCTGCTCATGGGGCGCCGCCGTGGCTCCCCGGCGCCAGGCCGCTTTCCCGGCCTACCGCCTGCTGGAGGCGCTTCAGGTGCGCGTCACCGGCTGGAGCGCGGATGGAAACGCCTACCTGCGTGCCGGCGACGCGGCGCCGCTCTTCCGGGCGCTCCCATCCTTCCTGGATGTGCGCATCCGCGCGACTCCACTCCTAGAGCCGCTGGCGTCAGGACGTGTCGGCGCCTATTGGGTCTCCGAGGATCTTTCGCGCCGCGGTGGCTCCGATGTGCGCTCGCCTGCCATCGTGCTTGCGCCCCGCTGCGCCTACTTCGCGCCCAACGTGCTCGCCGAGGCGCTTCACTCCCGGCAGATGCTTCGGTTGCTGATCAACGCGATCAGCCATCTCGTGCCCGGCCTTGCCCCGGACCCGGCACGCCTGGCGCTGGCAGAGCTGGAGGTGGTGCTGGGCGAAGCCCGGCGCGTGGCTGCCATATCGCAGGATCCGGATGCCCCCGGGCTCCTTGCCGTTGCCGAGGGGAAGTCCGTGACGGCGCAAGCCCTCTTCACTCAACCCGCCGGGCCGCTCGACGCCACAGCCGCCTTGCAACCGCCCGTGACAGGCGCCCTGTCGCCAGAGGGCGAGGCGGGCGCCACTGGCAACGGGGTGGTGGATGCCGCCAGCGCCGGTGCCCCCGAAGCCGCTGCGCAGGAGGGCACATCAGCGCCGGCTGTTCCCAGCCCGGACGCAGGGCAGACGCTCGCGGCGATCGCGGAGGCGATCGCCGCCTCAGAGCGGGTTGCTCTTCTCCAGATCCCCTGCCGCACCGTGGAGGCCCGCGGCGTCCTGCTCCCGAGGCGCGTCCTGCCGCCCTCGCGCTTTGCCATTGGCAAGCTCCTCGACTCGCTCCAGGCCGCCGGCATCAACCTCGTCTTCGCCGAGGTCTACTCCGCCGGGCAAACGTTGAGCCCCGGTCCGCACCAGGACCCACGCTTTGCCGGGCACAACCCGCTGGCTTCGCTGATCGCCGAAGCCGGCCCGCGCGGCATCGCGGTACACGCCTGGGTATCGCTGCTCACCGCAGGGGCGCCCAGCCAGAAAGGCGGGATCCTTTCTACGAACGCGCGCTGGGCCGCGCAGACCCGCAACGGCGGGCGGTATGTCTCAGGCGGCGAGCAGTGGCTTTGCCCCTCGCAAGTCGAGCCGCGAGACACCGTGGTCCAGCGGATTCAACAGGCTCTGGCGAACGTGCCGATTCAGGGGGTGCTCCTGGACGGGGTCGATTACGGCGGCCTGCCCGAGGCGTGCTACGACCCGAACTGCGTGGCCCTCTTCCGCTCAGACACCGGGCGCAATCCTCGCGAGGCACTGAAGGGCGAGTGGGAGCAAGAGTGGCTGCGCTGGCGACGGGGACGCATCGACACGCTGGTGCGCCGTGTTGCGCGCGCCGTGCGCGCCCAACACCCCACGGTGCCGCTCCACCTCGCCGTCACGGCAGCCTCCGCGGATCCGAGGAACAACTCGCTGGCCGACTGGCGCGCCTGGATCCGCGAGGGGTGGATCGACGGCCTCTGCCCGCATAGCGGCACCGGAATCGCGCCCACCGCACGCAAGAGCACGGAGCGCGTGCTGCGCCTGGCGCCCGGTACGCGCGTCATGCCGATCGTAGATACGGCCCGCGTGCGCACGGCTCGCCACGCCATGACCCTGGTAACCGCGCTGCAAGAGGGCGGCGCCACAGGCATCCTCTTCGATCTGCCTCAACCGATCACCGGCGCCTGGTGCGCCGAGTTGGGCCGGGGCAGCTTCCGACGGACGGCGGCCCTCCCATGGTAAAGGCTGGCCTGGGCACCCGTCCGATAGGAGGCCGGTCGTGAACGCCACCCTTCGGGCTCTCAACCGGCCCCTCCTTCCAGGCGCTCGTGTCTACCTGGTTGGCGGGTGCGTTCGCGATCTGCTTCTCGGACGGCCGATCAGGGACCTGGACCTGGTCACCGATGGGAACCCGAGGCGGCTGGCCTCGATGGTCGCCCGCCGGACGGGTGGCGCGCCCTTCTTGATGCACGCGGAGCTGCGCGCCTACCGCATCGCCCCTCGTGGCAGCACGGATGCGCCGTGGGTCGATGTGCTCCCGCTCACCGAGAGCATCGAGGAGGACCTGCGCCAGCGCGATTTCACCATCAACGCCATGGCGCTCCCGGTGCCGTTCGACGCCGGGAACCTGGAGCAAAGCCTGGTGGATCCCTGCGGGGGTCTCGCCGATCTGCACGCCCGCCGGCTCCGCCATACCCATCCCGACATCTTCACGGCCGACCCGGTGCGTCTCCTGCGCGCGGTGCGCATCGCCGCCGCCCTGGAGTTCACTCTCGACCCCGAAACCGAGGCGCTCGTCCGGCGTGATGCCGCGCTCCTGCCGCAATCCGCGGTCGAACGGATACGTGATGAGCTTTTCGCGCTTCTCGAGGTTCCGGGAAGCGCCACGTGGGTGCGCCGCATGGAGACGCTCGGCCTTCTCGCGCCGATCCTGCCCGAGACGGTTGCCCTGAAGGGCCTCACTCAGAACGCCAACCACCACCTGGATGTCTGGGAGCACACGCTGGAGGCGATGCGACAGTGTGAAGCCCTGCTCATCGGACCGGAGTTGCCGGAGGATCTGCGCGCCGCGGTCGCGGAACAGCTCCGGCAGCCGATCTGCGCCCCGCGATCCCGGCTTGCGCTCCTTCTCTTCTCTGTTCTGCTCCACGATATCGCCAAGCCACAAACACGCGGGGAGACCCCGGAGGGGATCATCACCTTCGCCCGGCATGATGTGGTGGGAGCCGAAATGGCGGGCGCCATCTGCCGGCGCTATCGCCTGAGCAAGCGAGAGACGAAGCGGGTGGTGACGGCGGTTGGCTCGCACCTTCGACCCGGCTTCCTCTCCGTCCACGAGCCCGTGGCGGCGCGACAACGCTACCACTTCTTCCGGGATATGGGCGACGCCACCGTGGAATCGCTTCTCCTCTCGCTGGCAGACCGGCTGGCGGCGCGCGGTCCGTGGGCCACCGATGCCCAGGTAGAGCGTCACCGTCGGTTTGTAGAAGAGATGCTCCGCCTCAGCCTGGAGGGAGCCACCGTGGCGCATCCCGTCGTGCCCATTGGCGGGCGAGAGTTGGCGGAGGCGGTCGGATGCCCGCAGGGCCCGCTCCTGGGCGATTTGCTCGATGCCCTCAAAGAGGCCGTCGCGGTTGGGGAGGTGAGCACGCGCGGTGAGGCGATCCTCTTCGCGCGCGGGTGGCTCTCCAGTCGCCGCAAGCGCCAGGAGTCGGAGGCGCCCCCGGCACGCGGGCAAAGCGACGCCGTCTGACACCGGCCGCCCGCCCCTCGACCGGGTTCGCGGATTCGGGCGCGCTTGCAAAAGGATTCGCCGTATGCTATAATACATCCAGACTAATTATCGCGTGATCGCGTTGGCACCGAGGAAGAGTGGGAGAACTCCCACTCTTTGGTTTTAGGGAGGACTGGTATCGAGCACGCTTGCTATCGGGTTTGGTGCGAGTAGTCGGGAGAGCGCGAGTCGGAGGTACTGGATGGTAACAGCCGAGTTCATACATGCACTGCGGCAGATTGAAAAAGAGAAGGAGATCCCCCTCGACAAGCTCCTGCCTACGATCGAGGATGCCCTCGTCTCCGCGTACAAGAAGGATTACGGGGGCACAGGAGCGGTTCGCGTGGTGATCGACCAAACCCGGCCGAGCGTGATGGTCTTCGCGGAGCGCCTGGTCGTCGAGCACGTCGAGGAGCCCGCCAACGAGATCTCACTCGAGCAGGCACGCAAGCAGAACCCGCAGGCCCAGGTAGGCGATGTCATCGAGGTCGAGGTCACCCCGGATAACTTCGGGCGGATCGCGGCGCAGACCGCGAAGCAGGTGGTGCTCCAGCGGATCCGCGAGGCGGAGCGCGACGCTGTTTTCGACGAGTATCAGAACCGCATCGGCGAGGTGATGACCGGCATCGTCCAGTGGCGCGAGGGTCGCAACGTATTCGTCAACCTGGGCAAGGTGGAGGCGCTGCTTCCTCCCAAGGAACAGGTCAGTGGCGAGCCGTATCGGTTTGGCGACCGGATCCGCGTCCTGATCCTGGACGTGCGCAAGGCGGCGAAGGCGCCGATGGTGATCGTCTCGCGCACCCACCCGAACCTCCTGCGCCGGCTATTCGAGATGGAAGTGCCCGAGATCTCCGACGGGATCGTGGAGATCAAGTCGGTGGCACGCGAGGCAGGCGCGCGCTCGAAGATCGCCGTGGCCTCCAACGATGAGAAGGTGGATCCGGTCGGGGCGTGCGTGGGCCCGCGTGGGTCGCGCGTCCAGAGCGTGGTTCAGGAGCTCTATAACGAGAAGATAGACGTCGTGCGCTGGAGCGACGACATTCGGGAGTACGTCCGCGCCGCGCTCAGCCCGGCGAAGCCGTCCTCGGTGCAGATCACGGACCCCGAGCGCAAGTCGATCCTGGTGATCGTGCCAAGCTCGCAGCTTTCGCTCGCCATTGGCCGTGAGGGTCAGAATGTTCGCCTCGCTGCCCGGCTGGTGGGGTGGAAGATCGACATCCGTGACGAGGCTCGCCTGGCCGCGGAGCAGGCAGGCGCTCAACAGGTAGCCCCGGAGACCGGCGGGCCGGAGGACGAGTAGCCACGGGCGCGGCGTTCGTGCCGGGCGCGTGAGAAGCCATGGCGGAGGAGATCAAACGCAAGGTATCGATCCGGACGTGTACGGGGTGCGGGCAGGAACGCCCGCGCCACGAACTCCTCCGGATCGTGCGCACGCCGGAGGGCCAGATCGTGCCGGATCGAACGGGCAAGCTGCCCGGACGTGGCGCTTACCTTTGTCCCAAGCGAGCGTGCGTCGAGCAGGCGATCAAGAGGAAGCGGTTGGCGAAAGCATTGCGGAACGCGGTCCCGGAAGAGGTTATGATGCAGGTGGAGCAGTGGCTCGATGGTTAGGCGTGACTGGGTGGCCCCGCGCCAAGGAGCGGCAGGGCATCGGTCGGTGCAATGTACAAGGAGGGTTTCGCCTATGAAATCCTGACCATCCAGCCACCCGCCATGAGTGAAGCAGAAACTGGGGGGTGGTTTTCAGTTGGCTCAAACACGAGTAGTCGATCTGGCAAAGGAATTGAATGTGCAGCCCAAGGAGGTAGTCTCCGCGCTTTCGGAGATGGGCATTCACCTCCGCAACTACCAGGCAGTCACCCTGGATGATGCAACCGCAAATGCACTGCGCAAGATAGTTCTCAACCGCCTTGAGGCGGAGCGCGCGGCCGCCGAGGCAGCCGCCGCCGCTGCGGCTGCTGATACTCCCGCTGCGCCCGCCGCGACAGTAGCCGCTCCTCCAAGGAAACCGGCCGAAAAGAAACCCTCTGAAAAAGCAAAGCGCCCGCCTGCGCCCGCAGCGCCTGCTCCGGAGCCCAAGCCGGCGGCGCCCCCGCCCCCTCCCGAGGTCAAGGAGATCGAACTGGGCGACTCGATCACCGTTCGCGAATTGGCCGAGAAGCTCAAGACCGAAGCCGCCGATGTGATCACGCGCCTGGTTTCGATGGGCCACCTGGCGACCGTGACTCAGACGCTCTCTCAGGACGTAGCCGCGAAGGTGGCCAAGCAGTACGGCTACACCATCAAGGCGGCCAAGGCCCCTGCGCCGGCCGCAGAGGCACCGCGCCGGCACACCGTGCAGCGCCGTGTCGTCTCGCGCCCGCTGCAGCCACGCCCGCCAGTGGTGACGATCCTCGGACACGTGGACCACGGGAAGACAACGCTGCTGGATGCGATTCGCAAGACGGATGTGGTCTCGCGAGAGTTCGGCGGCATCACCCAGCACATCGGCGCCTACCAAACGGAGATCCAGGCCCAGGACGGCCCGAAGCGAATCACCTTCATCGATACCCCTGGGCATGCCGCGTTCACGCAGATGCGTGCCCGTGGCGCGCAGGTGACGGATATCGTCGTCCTCGTGGTGGCCGCCGATGACGGCATCATGCCCCAGACGATCGAGGCGATCAACCATGCGCGCGCAGCCAAGGTGCCGATCATCGTGGCGGTCAACAAGGTGGATAAGGAAGACGCCGACGTCACGCGCACCAAGCAGCAGCTCATGGAGCATGGTCTCGTCCCCGAGGAATGGGGCGGTGAGACCATCGTCGTCGAGATTTCGGCGCTCGCGAAGCTGGGAATCGACGACCTCCTGGAGATGATCACCCTGGTCGCGGAGATGGAGGAGCTGCGCGCGGACCCGGGCGCGCCCGTGGCCGGCACGGTCATCGAGGCGAGAGTCGAAAAGGGCCGCGGCCCCGTGGCGACGGTGCTCGTGCAGGAGGGCACCCTGAAGGCGGGCGATATCGTCGTGGCCAACACGGCCTGGGGCCGCGTGCGCGCGATGACCGACGACCGCGGGCGGCGGATCAACAAGGCTGGCCCCGCCACCCCCGTCGAGATCGTCGGCCTCAACTCCGCGCCCATGGCGGGCGACCGCATTGAAGTGGTCAAAGATGAGCGCGAGGCCCGCGATATTACGGAGGCGCGCATCCTGAAGGAGCGCGAGCATCGGGCAGAGGAAGCCCGCCCGCGAGTTTCGCTACAGGATCTCTTCAAGCAGATGGAGGCCGGCGCCGCCAAGGAGCTGAACCTGATCATCAAGGCAGACGTGCAGGGCTCGGTGGAGGTGCTGCGCGAGTCGATCCACCAGCTGGGTTCCGAAGGCGATGAGGTGCGCCTGGAGGTGCTCCACGCGGGCGTCGGTAACATCGGCGAATCGGATATCATGCTGGCGAGCGCGTCCAACGCGGTCGTGATCGGCTTCAACGTCCGCCTGGATCCCAAAGCACGGCGCCTGGCCGAGAGCGAAGGCATCGATGTCCGCCTCTACAACGTCATTTACGAGTTGATGGATGATGTGCGCGCGGCCATGAAGGGCATGCTGGCCCCCGTCTTCGCCGAGCGGATTCTGGGGTCTGCCGAGGTGCGCGCCACTTTCCGGTCGCCGCGCGGCGCCATCGCCGGATGCATGGTCACCGAGGGTGTGGTCCGGCGCGGATCCGAGGTGCGTGTGTTGCGCGGCAAGGAGACCATCTTCACCGGGAAGCTCTCTTCGCTGCGCCATGTCAAGGATGACGTCCGTGAGATGGCGGCCGGCTTCGAGTGCGGTATCATGCTGGATGGTTTCTCCGACTTCCAGGAAGGGGATATCATACAGTCGTACGTGGTGGAGGAGGTCCACCGCGCCTGAGAGGGCGCCGGAAGAGGCGTATCGGCCGAGCGCGGCGTCGGGCGTGTTGCCCTGCCGCGCTCGGCAGGCACTCGGAGCCGTTTCGCGGGGGAGAGGATGATCGTCGGCATCGCCCGGATCGAGTTGGAAATCCCGGGGAGCAACTCGCTCAAGGATCGGCGCCAGGTGGTCAAGAGCTTGGTCGGCCATCTGCAGAGCAAGTTCCACATCTCGGTTGCCGAGGTAGACGATCCGCAGGTGTGGCGGCGCGCCAACATCGGTGTCGCGCTTGTCGGCACCGATACCGCGTTCGTCAACCGGGTTCTCGACAAAGTGGTCGATGCCGTGCGGGGCGACCCGCGCGTGTCGATCATCGACTATGAGATTGAGATGCTGTGAGAGGTTCGTGCCCGGCCAAGCCGGGATCCGAACCCGTGGTAAGGGGAGAGCGTGGCAACTACGAGACAGCGTCGGGTAGCCGAGCTGATCAAGGAGGAAGTCAGCCAGATCCTCCAGCACGAGGTGAGTGACCCGCGCATCGGATTCGCCACCGTGACAGATGTCGAGGTGACTGCGGATCTTCGCGAAGCGCGCGTCTTCATCAGCGTTCTGGGCGATCCGGAGCAGGCACAGGAAAGCATCGCCGCGCTGCAGCGAGCGGCCGGCTACATCCGGCGGCTCCTGGGGCGCCGCGTCGATCTGCGCGTCATTCCGGAACTTACCTTCGCGCTCGACCGTTCTCTGGAACGAGGCTCGCGCGTTCTCCAGCTGCTGCATGAGCTGGAGCAGGAGCAATCCGGGAAGGCAAAGGCGGAATGATCGGGGATCCCCTGGAGATGGCCGCGGAGGCGTTGCACTCCGCGGCAAAGGTCCTGCTGGCCTGTCACGTCAACCCAGATGGCGATACCATGGGCAGCGCGCTGGCTCTGGGTCTGGCGCTTCACTCCGCCGGCAAGGAGGTGACCCTCGTCTGCGCGGATGAGGTACCCCTCCCCTACCGCTTCATGCCAGGATCCGACTCTTTTCTCCGCGCCGTTCCCGAAGAGGCGTTCGATGTCGCCGTCGCGCTCGATTGCGATGGCGAACGCCGCCTGGGCAGCCTCGCGCCCGCAGTGCGCCGCGCTCCCTGCGTGATTGAGATCGATCACCACACCGGCACCGACCGCTTCGGCGATATCGTGGCGGTAGATTCGACAGCGGCCGCCACCGCGGTCCTCGTCTATGAGCTGATCCGCCTCCTGGCACAGCCAATCACGGCCGACATCGCCACCAACCTCTTCGTCGGGATCATGACCGACACGGGCTCCTTCCGCTTCGCGAACACGCGAGCGCGCTCCTTGCGCATCGCCGCCGAGCTCGTGGATTGCGGCGCGGATCCCTACCAGATTGCAGACCACGTCTATGAAACCCGCTCGCGCGGGGCCACGTTGCTCCTGGGCCAGGCGCTCAACTCGTTGAGACTCTACCAAGAGGGGCAGATCGCCACGGCCCGCCTGACTGCGGAAGATTTCGAGAGCGCGGGTGCCAGCGACGCCGACACAGAGGGGATCGTCAACCACGTGCGGGCGATTGCGGGCGTGCAGATCGCACTCCTCCTCCGCGAGATCAACGGCAAGGTGCGCGTCAGCCTGCGCTCGCGCGAGCCGGTTGATGTCGCCGAGATCGCGCGCGAGTTCGGCGGTGGCGGCCATCGCGTCGCAGCCGGGTGCACTATCCCCCTGCCCATCGCTCAGGCGGAGGAGCGCCTGCTGGATGCCGCCCGACGCGGGCTTCAGCGGGCACACTCCAGCCCCCGCCCATAGGCTTCCCATGGACGGCATCCTGATCCTCCACAAGCCGGTCGGACCGACCTCACACGATATGGTCTCGCGCGTGCGCCGGTTGCTGCATACGCGCCGTGTTGGGCACGCCGGCACCCTGGACCCGCCGGCCGAGGGCGTTCTGGTCCTCTTTATCGGTCGCGCCACTCGCCTGATCGAGTATACCGCCGACGCCGACAAGGAGTACGTCGCCGAGTGCTGCTTCGGCGCCGCCACCGATACCCTGGATGCCAGCGGAACGGTCACCGCCACGGCGGATGCCTCGGGGCTGACGCGCGAGGCAGTCGAGGAGGTGTTGCCCCGCTTCCGAGGCGCCATTCAGCAGATTCCCCCGATGTACTCCGCGATCCACCACCAGGGACAGCGGCTCTATGAACTGGCGCGCCGCGGCAAAGAGGTGGAACGCCCACCCCGCGACGTGGTGATCCATCAGCTCGAGTTGCTGTCGTTCGAGCCGGGAACGACGGCGCGCGCTCGGCTCCGGGTCGTCTGCTCCAAGGGAACCTACATCCGCGCGCTCTGCGCCGATCTGGGCGAGGCACTTGGCATCCCCGCGCACATGTGCGCGCTCACGCGAACCCGCGTAGGCCCCTTCCGGATTGAGGACGCCGTGAGCCTGGAGGAGCTGGCAGAGGCCGCTTCCGGGCCACAGGGTCTGGCCGGCCTTTTCCAGACCGGCTTACTGCGCCCGCCGGACGCGGCTGTGGCGCACCTGCCGTGCGAGCAAGTGAAGGGAGACGCCCTGGTGCGCGTGCGTCATGGAAACGCCATTCCCGTGCGCACTCCCGCGGAGGAGGATCGACCGGTTCGCATTGAGAATAACGAAGGCGAGTTGGTTGGGATCGGGCACTACGAGCGTGTTGCCGACGAGTGGCGCCTGCAACCGGATAAGATCATGGAGTAGCCCTCCCCTTGGGAGGGCGCCAGCCCCTGCAGAGGGAACTGGACACTGCCGATAATAGCACTAGGAAACCGGAGTTGGCCCGCGCCCGCCCGTGCATGACGGCGTGCCCGTGCCAGTATCTCGCGGCAAGGATGCTTGCGGGCCAGCGCAGGTTCTGCCCACAAGCCCCCGCACTTGTCGCGCCGTGAAGCTGAACGCAAAGCGCATCTCCCCGGGGGCCATGCCCTCGGGCACCATCGCCTGCTTGGAGGAGAAGTTGATGAATTCTGCCCTGCGTCATCGGATAGCCCTTGGCATTTGCCTGACTGCCTGCGGCACGTTTCTGCTTGCCGGATCCCAATCGGGCCACGCCGCCCCTGCCAAGCGCACCACCGCGAAGCCGGCCGCGAAGGCAGCCGCAAAGCCGGCCGCCGAGGTAACGGTCAAGAGCAAGGTCTCTTCGTTCACGAACGGCGTCCTTCTGCTCACCAACGGGAAGAAGTTCCGGCTGGATCCGGTGCAGACAGCCGTGACGACGCGCCGTGGCAAGACGCCGCCCACGCAATGGCAAGCGACCATCTCGCCGGGGGACGAGGTTACCGTCGTCTACGACTCGAAGAAGGCTATCACTCGATCTGTGAAGATCGAGCCCCCTTACCAGCTCCCCAACGGGGAGTATGAGGTGCTCGGACAGACGACCTACCTCTACAGCAACCCGAGCAATCCCGCGGCAGAGAGCAAAGAAGTGCCCCTCCTGTGGGTCCGGTCTTCCGACCCGAGCAAGAAGCAGCGCTATGTCGTGGAGCTGATCGATACAACCGCGCTGGTCGGCGAAGGCATCGAAGCGGGCACCGCCGGCAGCCAGGCAATCAAGCAGATGCTCCAGCCCAAGAGCATCATCCAGCTCCAGATGTTCACCTCGGTGTTCCCCACGGTGGATAAGTACGGCGATCCCGAGAGCCCGACCGCGGTGAACGGCGTCGTGAAGCTGATCAAAGTCACGCAGGCGCCAGCGGCCACCGAGAACTGAGGAGTCTACCTGCCGTCCCGTTGTGACGGTGGCGTCTTATTGGGATAAGGGGAAGGGCGAGCCCACCCATGCTTGCCCCTCCCCTTTTGCTGTTTCCACGCAGTCTCAGGATGGCCCGCCTGGCTCGGGTCGGAGGCGCTCGGCGAGGCGCGGGTCCAGCATGGTAAAACGGAGGCCCGCTCGGGCCTGATTGGGATCCACCCACACCTTTTCCGCCTGGCACTGATAGGTTTGTCCGCTCTCCGGATCCGCCAGTTCCAGCTCGACGCATTCGGGGATCTCCGTGGCACCGGTGATGTGGATGGCCAGGCCACCACGGCTGATGTCATCCACATAGTGCCACCGCCAGCCCGCTCGCCCACGAAAGCGCACCAGCATCACCGAAATGAAACGGGGATGCTGACGCCGGTCGTTGGGGGGCGGGCCGGCCTGGTCGAGATCGAGCGTCTCTCCGAAGGACCATGCCTGGGTCATAGGCCGGCGCACGCGGCGCAACTTGGCAATGACATCCGCGATAGCGCCGCCCGCTTCCATAATTCGATGAGCGAACTGATGGGTCTCCGCGTCCTCCTCATCATGGGAGCTGCTGAGAAGCTCGGCATAGCCAAGGATAACCTGCAGCGGATTGTTGATACGGTCCTGGATCGTCTCGATGGTCTGCAGCACCCCGAGGAGCTGGGCGGTCCGGAGGCGCTCGGCTCGCAGTTCTGCCTCGAGGCGGCGATGCTCCACAGCGCGCGTAACCAGATCGAGGAACTCACGCGGGCGAACTGGACGGACCACATAGCCGAAGACACAGAGGTTGGCAACCGCGATGACGCTCTCCACGGTGGGATCGGTGGCGACCACCACGCAGGGAAGGTCGCGGTCGCGACGTTGCAACTCGCGGATACAAGCCCCGCCAGGCATATCCGGAAGCTTGCTGGAGATGACCGCAGCGGCGTAGGTGTGGGTGGAAACAAGCGCCCCGGCTTCCGCGCCAGATCCCGCCGGACACGGCCTGAATCCGGCTTCTTCGAGTAGATGACCCAACTCGGCCGCGGCGCTCTCTGGCCAATCGACGACGAGGACATCCCTCAGGGCATGATCTTCAGGCATTCCTGCATCCTAATGCTGCCCGGCGGTGGCCCACCCGCCGCAGCCGCGCTTTTTACTCTTTTGTTCCGTATGATGGCGGTACTTCCTCCTCTCAGGATTGCCCGACTGCAAAGGAGATGGTATAATGCGGTATCGGCGTCCGGCCCCGCCTGACCAGGCGGCTGCCGGTGCACGCGACACCATATGGAGATGGGGAGAAGCGATGCCAGGAAAGGGCAGGAGACTGCTTGTCACCGGAGCCGCAGGCTTCATGGGCTCACACCTCGTAGATGCCCTGATTGCCGAAGGGCATACGGTTTTCGGCGTGGATGACATGTCAGGCGGATACTGGCGGAATATTCACCCGCAGAGCGAGTTCACCGTGCTGGACCTGCGCAACCGCGAGGCCACGGACGCCTATATCCGCAAGGTGCAGCCCGAAATCATCTTCCACATGGCGGCAGATGCCACGGAGGGGCGCAGCCAGTTCACTCCGTTGAGCAGCACCGAGCGAAACTACCTTGCCTATCTCAACGTGCTGGTGCCGGCGATCCGTGAGGGAATGCGCAAGATGGTGCTCATCTCCTCGATGAGCGTTTACGGCGCGCAGTCTCCTCCCTTCCACGAGGATATGCCGCGCCAGCCCGAGGATATCTACGCGATCGCCAAGGCCGCGATGGAACGCGCGACCGAGATCCTCGCTGAGGTACACGGGTTCCAGTACACCATCATCCGGCCGCATAATGTGTACGGAGAGCGCCAGAACATTGCGGATCCTTACCGCAACGTCATCGGCATCTTCATCAACCGCCTGCTTGCAGGCAAGCCCTTCTTCATCTACGGCGATGGCGAGCAGAAGCGCGCCTTCTCTCACATCGACGATTTCACTCCCTACACGGTGCGCGCCGGGTTCGATGATGTCGCCAACGGGCAGATCTTCAACATCGGCCCGCGGGAAGAGTACACCATCAACGAGGTAGCACGCCTGGTGCTGAAGCACTTCGGCTATGACCCGGACAACCCACCGCCCGAGGTGAAGCCGATCTACCACCCGCCCCGCCCCAAGGAGGTGAAAGAGGCCTACTGCACCCTGGACAAGGCGCAGCGCCTTCTTGGCTATCGGACGACGGTGTCGCTTGATGAGGGGATTCGGCGCATGGTGGCCTGGGCCAAGGAGCTGGGCCCGCAACCGATGCGCTACCTGAAGGATGGCCTGGAGCTGATCACTGAAAATACGCCGGCCACCTGGGTAAAGCAGATGATGTAGCAGGGGCGTATGGTCCCCTCTCCTGTCTAAGCGGCGGGAGCGCTCTTCGCGCGCTCCCGCCGCTTAGACAGGCAATCCTGAGACGCGACATTCACTCGTGGATCCGGTAGAGGAACCACTCGCCGGTGACACGGTCGCGATAGATGTCGTACTGTCTCCGGTCGCACTGCACGCGGTAGAAATCCTTTTCGTGCTCGCCCTCCCACCAGTAGCCAGTCTCGCGCCAGAAGTTGAGGAGCTCGCATACACGCGTGCCCCGGCCATCCCAGATCAGCCAGTTGGGCCGCTTTCCGTCTTTTCCTGTCAAGGCGCAGAGCGCCGTCCGCGATTGATTTGCCGCCGTTTGACACCCGCCTACCGCTGGAACGGGAATGGTTCGTCCGTCCGGGGAGGATTCGCGCGTATGAGCTCCGAAGCAGTTCCTCAGCACGGCCCGATCATCTCATGAATCATCGACCGTCCGCGAGGAGGATAGGTCGAATGAACAGGTAGCTGGCAGCACAAGCGAGTGCGTGATCCTGCCGCCTGGCCATCTGATGGTTCCCGCCTGCGCACTCGCGCACTCTACGGAGTGACGGACCGCCCCGCAGCAGTCGGAGCAGAAAGGGATTAGAGATGAAAACGCACCAGCATTCGCGACAGAAAGGCTTTACCCTCATCGAGCTGCTCGTTGTGATCGCCATAATCGCCATCCTGGCGGCGATCCTTTTCCCGGTCTTCGCCCGTGCGCGTGAAAATGCGCGAAAGGCCACCTGCCAGTCGAACATCAACCAGCTCAACAAGGGCATTCTGATGTACGCTTAGGACTATGATGAGCGCCTGCCAACCCGCTACGATGGCAAAGCTCAGTGGAAAGATCAGATCATGCCCTACCTCAAGAACACCGATTCCCTGAGATGCCCCAGCACCAAGCAGTACTCCATCGGCTGGGCCCAGGGCTACCTCGATAGGGTCACGCTGGCCCAGATCCAGTCGCCCGCTGAAACCGTGATCCTCTGCGACGCGGGAATGGTGAACACCAACACCGGCGGCAAGGCCTACGACTGGCACTTCAACATCCCAAGCCTCTTCGGCAACCCGCCCTTGCCACCGGCGGATGAAGTTAATGGCATTCCTCTTCCCAGCGATACCGCCTACCAGGGTCGGCCCTGTCCCCTGCACATGGATGGCTGCAACGTCGGCTTCGTGGATGGACACGTGAAGTGGATGAAGACCACGCAGTTTTTCTACGGCCAAAACCCAACAGACAAGTGGTTTGATCTGAACTGAGCGCAGGCTGGCATCCCAAAGCCAGCGAGGTCAGTGAGTGAACGCAGGGAGTGCCGGGTGAGGCCATCCGATACTCCCCCCGCAACCCGTTAGCCATGCGTGCACCCGGAGTGCTGGCTTCAGGCGGTTGACCCGGACCCACTGATGCCGGCACTCCGGGGCATCTGACTAGAGGTGCGCATGTTCCACCAAGGGAGCAGGCACCCTCGTCGTCCCCCCACCCTGGCCCTCCACACGCACGCGGATGCAGCGCGGCAGGAGCGAGGCACCCTCTCACGAATCTCTGGATAGTGACCCGACGGCTATCACCCCACAGAGGAGGTCGATTTCCAGGTTCGCCCGCCGGCCAGGTGGTGAAAGCGCGGCGGAGCGGGGTCATTCCAGGAGAGCGGAAGAGAGATGTTGCAGCGATTGCAGATAGAGCCGATCGTTCGAGCAGCCCTGGCGGAGGATATTCGCTCTGGCGATATCACTACGGAGGCGACGGTGCCGGCGAGCCTGCGGGCGCGCGCGGAGATCGTGGCGAAGCAGGAGGGCGTCATCGCCGGCCTGGAGGTGGCTGCCCTGGCCTTCGCCCTGCTCGACCCGGAGCTCCGCTTCGACGCCCTGGCAGAGGATGGCGACTCCGTCACTCCCGGGCAGCGCGTCGTCTCTATCGAGGGTCGGGCACGCGCCATCTTGATGGGCGAGCGCGTGGCGCTCAACTTCCTCCAGCGCCTCTCCGGGATCGCTACCCTCACGCGGCGGTTTGTGGACCTGGTCGCGGGCACGGGCGCCACCATCGTGGATACCCGGAAAACGACGCCGGGCCTGCGCCTGCTGGAGAAGTACGCCGTGCGCGCCGGCGGCGGGCAGAACCACCGCTACGCGCTAGATGACGCGATTCTGATCAAGGACAACCACATTGCAGCCGCCGGCGGCATCACCGAGGCAGTGCGCCGCGCACGCGCCCGCGGGGGGCATACGGTGGTGATTGAGGTGGAGACGCAAAGCCGAGAGCAAGTAGAGGAGGCGCTTGCCGCAGGCGCCGGTATCATCATGTTCGATAACATGACCCCCGACCAGATGCGCGACTGCGTCGCCCTGGTGGGCGGCCGGGCGCTCACCGAAGCTTCGGGCGGCATCAACGAGGCAACCGCGCGTGCTGTGGCAGAGACCGGAGTCGATCTGATCTCCGTCGGGGCTCTCACTCACTCGGCGCCCGCTCTCGACCTCAGCCTGAAGATCTGCACCGCGGCATAAGTCCGGCAGTGGCTCGCGCGGGGTTTCGCGGATACGTGACGGGCCCGGGCGACCTGTGCGCGCCGCACCCACGCAGGCACCCGTCACGCACTCGCGAAAACGCACATAACCCCATCGCCCCTGGGCCATGGGGAAAGCGCCAGAGATGGCGCAGCCCCACCGGCAGAGCTGCCGGGAGGCGCTTCCATAGGATTCGAATAGATACTTAGTTTACACGGTGGCGGCGGCAGCGACCGGCTTCCGCTTCTTAGGCTTAGTTGCCGCCTCGGCGATGGCGACCTTCTTGGCCTCGCGCGCACGCTCTTCCTTGCGCTTGCGGCGCCGTGAGCGCTCGCGATCCGACTCATTCTTCGGCATGCTTCCCTGGCCCCTCCCCTCCTGCCCCAATTGGGCTCCAACGCGCCTATTATAAGCCACGCCGCCAATCCTGTCAACGCGGAGTGGCCTTCCGCGTGGGATTCCGAGATGAGGCCGCTCCGGTCAGTTGCCCTCGCCCTCCTGGGGAATCTCGCACCCGGAATCGGATGAAGCGGACGGATGCGGATGGAAGTGTGCGGGTCTCACGGCTTTCCAACCCCGGGCCGACTGCGACACCACGCCGGAACCGGGCGCCCCGCGGCGCATTTCCTCTCTCGGAATCCCAGAAGCACAAGGGAAGGGCGCTTGAGTTTCCGCCCGCATGCGCCGAAAAAGATACTATAGGGGATCCCAGAAGATGCTCAACATCAGCACAGAGATGCTCCAACGACATGGTCGCCTGTTCGAGGCGGGTCAGGCGATCTTCGCCGAGGGCGAGCGCGGGGATGAGATGTACCTCATCCACGAGGGAAAGGTGCGCATCCACAGACGGATGGGAGGGCGTGAGACAACGCTGGCGGTGCTACCCCCCGGTGAGTGCTTCGGCGAGATGGCGTTGATCGACGATGGCCCGCGTTCTGCCAGCGCCACGGCGCTCACACGCACTCAGCTCGTCGTGATCGCGCGGAGCACCTTCGAGACGCTCGTCTCTACCAACAGTTCGATCTTCCTTGGGCTCCTGCGCAAGCTCAGCGAGCGGCTCCGTCGCGCCAACCGCCAGATCCAGGTGCTGCTGATGCGCAACGACACGGCGCGCGTTGCCGCCACCCTCCTTCTTCTCACAGGCGAGGGCAACCCCGGCCATGAAGGGATCGTCCTGGACAGGAAAGCGACTATGGAGACGCTGGAGTTCATGACCGGCGTCTCCGAAAAGGAGATCGAGCGCGTCTTCGATACCCTCCAAAACGCGGCGATCGCGCGCATGGCAAAGCGGGAGATCGTGGTCCTCTCATCCCAGGGCCTGGAGCACTTTGTAGACTACCTGGAACGGCGCGACCGGCTGGGGGCATGACGCACCATCAAACCGCAAGATGGGCACTCTCCCCTGCCCCAGGCCTAGCCGGGGGCATCGAAGCGCCCGTGGATATGGATGGCGGCAATCGCCGCTTGCCCCATAGCGATGATAATCTGCGCGTACCCGGTTCCGGCCACGTCGCCCACGGCGTAGACGCCCTCGATGTTGGTGGCGCAATGGGCATCCACCTGGATAAAGCCCCGCTCGTCCAACGCCACGCCCATCTTCGCTGCCACTTCGGATCGCGGGTGGATCTCTTGGGCACTGTAGGCGCGGTCCACCTCAATCCGCGTGCCATCCTGCAGGAGAAACCCGCGGATCTCGGTACCTTCGTCCATGACACTCACGACCGGCGGCTCCAAGCACGGAATCCCACGGTTCTCCAGGGATTCCCTTAGCGAGGGATCGATCTCGTGGAAAGAGCCCTCGCCATTGAGGAGAATCGTCACGTGATCGGTGAAGGTGGAGAGAAAGAGCGCGCGCCGAGCTACCCGGTCGCCGGTGCCGAAAACCGCCAGGCGCTTCCCGTTCGCCTCATACCCATCGCACACCGGGCAGTGGCGCAGGCCCCGCCCGAGGTATTTGTAGGCGTTGGGGAAGTTGGGGGGCGTATCGCGAACGCCCGTGGCAAAGACGATATGGCGCCCGTAAAACACCCGGCCATCGACCAGATGAACCCGGAAATCGTTGTTTCGGCCGGTCACCTCATCCACTTCGCCATGGATCAGGGTGGCCCCATATTTCAGCGCGTGCTCGCGGCACCGCGCAATCAGCTCGTCACCGCGGATTCCCTCGGAATACCCCGGGACGTTCCAGGTGCGCTCGATCCAGCGGGCGCGCTGGTCCTCCAGCGAGATCACCAGCGCCTCACAGTTGAAGCGGGCAAAGTAGAGAGCGGCGGCGAGGCCTGCCGGCCCACCCCCGATGATGATGCAGCGGCAGCGTCCTGGATGCTCCCTGACCATTCCACTCTCCCCCATACCTCACTCCCTGCTCTGGCAGGCTTTTGATCTGTGCGCTTATGGCGGCACCGTCACGTTCGACCGCCCGGGCGCTCAAACGAAGGCAGGAATCGGCCGGGCCGCACGCCCCGACACCCTCGGGGCGCTCTCAGGCACGCGCTGCTTCACGAGGCGGACCGTCGTGCCTCGATGCCAGATAATCTCCACATCATCCATGAGCTGCCGCATGATGTGGAGGCCATACCCCCCTTCCCGCAACTCACCAGCGGCCGGCGCGCGCCGCGATCCCTCGGTAAACCCGGGGCCCTGGTCATGCACCTCGACCAGGACGCACTCGGGCGCCAGGAAGAAGGTGACGCGGACCGTGCTCTGCTCCTTCTCGGGCGAGCCGTGGCGGATGGCGTTGGCGCATGCTTCCGTCACCGCCAGATCAAGGTCGTCCGTCTCCGCGGGAGTCAATCCCGCCTCGATGGCGAGACGCTCCACGGCGCGGCGAACAACGGCCGCGTTCTCCGGCCGGCTCGAGATGTCGAGACGGCACCAGTAATACTGCGCATCGCAACGCATCATAGCCGGAATACCCTCGTTCTCTCATACCCAACAAGGCCAGGCGCTAACCTGTCAAGTGGGTGGGGCGGCAAGACGGGCGGTTTGCAGCAACGAAGTGCATCTCCCCGGTAGGCCCCGTTGCCGCCCACCGCCGGGAAGGCCCACCAGCCGACAAGCAGCGCCCCGAGTCGACGCGCCCATTGGATGCAGGAGTTGTGCCACACGAGATACGGCGCTTCGGACATCCACCCATCGCGGATGGATGGGGCGAAGCGCCGTACCATAGGTTGGGGATTCCGGCCGGGGGTAGTCCTGGCCTACGATGGAGCCCGCGGTTTCTCCCGGCAAACTGCCTGGGAGTGCCGGCCTTCCGCCAGTGTGGCTCAACCAGCTGAAGGCGGCACTCCGCTCCCTATCGGGGGATTAGGCGGGGAAACGCAGGCCAAGGGAGCTGCGCCGGGGCATGCGCGCCGGCAGCGTCGTGACCGGCGCGTCCGTCCAGAAGTCGCGAGGCGTGCCGGTGAGACCGTAGGCCGCCGGGTCGAAGCTCAGGAGAGCCGGCTTGTCGCTCCAGTTGAAGAGGCCGACGAGGGTGTCCTTCTCGCCGCGGCTGATCCAGATGCGCGGGATCTCCTGCTCGCTCTCGAAGAGATCGACCGGCACGGCCGCCGGGCGCCTGGGCTCCAGCACGCGCTTCACGATGGAAAGACCGGTGTCGTTCAGCTTGTGCAGCGCGTCTCCCAGGATCACATCGCCGCCGCTGAGGTGCACCAGGAGGGCATAGGTGCGCGCCTCCATCTCGTTAAACTCCGCGCCGGACATCCAGCCGCCATCCGGCCCGGTCGGTACCACCACACGCCGCCGGCCGTAAGGGGGCGCGGCGGTGTCCGGGCCGCGTACCACGAGGAAATCAGGGTCGCCGTTCCACAGGTTGCCCTGCATCCACCACCGCCCCGAGATGCCATGGGCGTTGCGCAGGATATGCCCCCAGTAGATATGGATGTCGCCCGTCGTACGCACGGCATCCGCCAGACCAACAACGGATTCGTAGGGCGAGCCGCAGGAGAGGAGGTAGGCCTCGGGGCCGATGGCTTCCCGAATGGCGGTGAAGGCGCGGCGGATGAGGTCGGCGCGGCCCACGCGCCGATCGCGGAAGCGCACGGCGTTGAGGATGCAGTGCGAGAAATCGACCTTGAAGACCTCGAAACCGTCGGCACGCAGGCGGCGGAAGATCCCCTTCAAGTGCTCGATCACCTCGGGCACGGTCGGGTCGAGGTAGGCCATTGGGCCGTAGGAGTAGCTATCCGTTTGAACCTGACCATCGGCGCGCTCGGCGAACCACTCCGGCTTTTCCAGGTAGAGCGGGTTGTAGATGTTCACCAGAAGAGGGGCCGTCCAGATCCCGGGGATGCCCCCGCGCGATTTCACGTGCCGGCAGAAGTCCGCCAGGCCCTCCGGGAACTTGCCATTGGCCTCCCAGCTTCCCCACTGGCGCTCCCATCCCTCATCGATGACGAACGCCTTCAGTGTGTCGCCAAACCGCTCACGCGCCGCATCCAGGGTCTCGTCCATCGCCTGTCGGGTAACGGCGCCGCTGTAGAAGTCCCAGCTATTCCATCCCACCAGGGGGGCGCGGGTCGGCTTGCGCTCCAGGAGCTCGTACCACCGCCGTCCGTACTCCTGCATCAGATCCGTGCCCTGGGGGCCCTTCAGCGCGAGGAGGGGCGAGGTGCGAACGCTTTCGCCCGGATCAACCCGGCACTCGAAGCGGAAGCGTGCCTCAAAGCCGAACTGGGCCTCTAGGTGCGGCTCGGAGTGGAGGGTGACGAACTCGGAGAAGGCCGGCCCCATGGGGGGCACGACGCCGAGGAGCAACGCCTCGCCTTCCTCCTTCTGGTAGACGATGAGCATGTTGCTGGGCACGACAAAATCGAGCCAGGGCGTCTTGCGCCCCACCGGTTTCGCCCCGGCATTGATCCCCTGGAAGCTGGGGCCGTGGATGAACTCGCGGAACTCGCGCGTCTCCAGGGGGTGCGGGAAGGCCGAGGGCGACCATCGCGCGAGGTGAATCGTGCGCAGCGTCCGCGCCTCGGAACCGGCATTGCGCACTTCCAGGAAGAAGGCGCCCGCGGGCCCCTCGCGCAGAGTGAGCTGCCAGCCGCCGTGCCGGCACGAGGGGTTCCCCGCGGCATCGGGCGACCACGTGGCACGCACCGGTTCGTCATTTACCAGGATCTCACCTGGGGCCTCGCCCCAAGGCGTATCCAGAAGAAGGGCGCCTCCGGCGAAGCGCAGACAAGAGGAGTATGATTGCATCAGTTCAGACCTTTCAGGACGCTATCGCTGGGGGCATCTCACCCGCCTTCAGCCAGCCGCCAGCCCGTGAGCCTACTATCATGGAAGACTTCCACGTATATGCGGCAGGAGCCAAGCCGGCTGAATCCCATCGGGAGAGCGCCGGCGCACCGAGGCGGTTCGCTGGAACGGCAAGCCTCTCCACCCCGAGGGCGCAGGCTTTCCGGGCGGCTATTCCCCCGCGGTGCCGATCTCCGCCAGCAAATCGTCCGGCGCAAGAGCATCCCTCTTCAGGGCACGCCCTAGTTCCTCACCGACCAGCTTGCCCCGCCACACCGAGACGCCGCGGCGGAGCATCGGGTCCTCGCGGATAGCCGCCGCGACGCCGTCGCGGACCATGCGCTCCAGGTAGGGCCAGGTGGCCTGTGATAGGAGACTGGAGGCCGTGCGCGGGAAGAGTGCCGGGATGTTCTGCACGCAGTAGTGGAGAATGCCGTCCACCACGCGGATCGGCTGCGCGTGGGTCGTCTCCTCGCTCGTCTCGATGGCGCCATGCGGGTCGGCCGCAACGTCCACGATCAGGGCGCCGCGAGGCATCAGCGCCAGCATCTCGCGCGTGACCAGATGCGGGTCTCCCGGCATCCAGTAGATGCAGTTCACCAGAACATCGGTTTCCGGAAGCAGGCGCCGGATCGCATCCTCGGAGGAGAGTTCGACGCAGGCTCGGGCGAAGGTGCGACGCAAGCCGGTGGCGACTTCCGGGCTCGCCTCCAGAACAGTGATCCGCGCGCCCGCGCCCAGGGCTGCCTGCGCCGCCGTGCGGCCAGCTGTGCCGCCCCCGAGGATGGTGACCCGCATCGGGTCGGCACCTTCCACGGTGAAAAGCGATTTGCCCACCCCGCCATAGATCGACTGTGTGAACTGCGCGGCGATGGCGATGGCACCCGCGCCCGCAATGCGGCTCATCGGCGCCAGGAGCGGACGCCGGCCCTGCTCGTCGGTGACCTCCTCATAGGCGATGGCGATGCAGCGCGCCGCCAGGAGCGCCTCAACCATGCGAGGCCGCGGCGCCGGATGCAGGTAGGTGAAGACGATGTGGTCTGGACGCAGCAAGCCATACTCCGGCGGCAGCGGCTCCTTGACCTTCCAGAGGAGATCGGCCCGCGCATACACCTCTTCCAGGGTCTCCACCAGTTCGGCACCGGCGCGCTCGTACTCCGCATCCGGGTGGCCGCTCGCGGTGCCGGCGTCACGCTGCACCAGCACGTCTACGCCCAGCTCGCGCAGTCTCTGGACGTGCTCCGGCAGGCCGGCCACCCGCCTCTCTTCCGGCTTGATCTCCTTTGGGATTCCCACACTGCAGTGCCGCATCATCCGCTCCCTGCTCTGGTCCGATTTTTCCTGAATGGGTACAGCGTACCCATTTCTGCCTACTTGCGATCGAAGAAGGGGCTCTTGCCAGTGGCGCTGAGAGGAAGGCCAAACGCGATCTTCACGTCTTCGCCCATCAAGCCGAGGCGAAGCGCGGCCACTCCCGCGCTGAACATCACCCGGTTATCGACGTGGTGATGGGCCGCGACGCCAGCCGCGGAGCCGACGGCGATACCAAGGTCATGCGCCGGGAAGACGCAGGTGGCGCCCGCGCGCTCGTTCTCATCGCAGTTGGCGAAGCCGCACAGGCCGCAAGCCGGCAGCCCGTAGCGCGCCAACCTGGTGCCAAGCAAGACGACTACCGGTGCCGCGTCGACATTGGCAGCATCACGCGCGAAGAAAGCGGCGTTCTCCGCCGAAGCAATGGCGCGCATCTCGGCCGCCAGGCGAGCCTTCGCCTCGCCGGTGACGACGGCCGTCACAAGATGGTCGGCCCCTCTTGCCTTTGGCGCCGTGCGCGCCGCCAAACAGATCAGATCCGCCACGGTCTGCAGCGCGCGCTGCTCGACCTCGGCGCTTCCTCCCGGGTGCATGGTCACTTCCTGCATGCTCTTCTCCTTCCCCTGGTAGCTTCGCCGCGAGGCAGGAGGTGCCCTGCCTATGCCGAACCGTTCCTGTGGCGAGGCGTGGGCCAAGGCCGCACGCTCCCATGGCTCCCACTCGACCGGAACCGGAGGCACATCATGCACTTGATCTTGGGCACGCTTGCTCTACTG
>ERZ795060.1065-NODE-1065-length-33695-cov-5.419352_pt1 | contig 33695 bp, 33 predicted proteins | sample MGYA00375144_ERZ795060 | MGnify/ENA primary metagenome ERZ795060 (study PRJEB30189, sample SAMN05720157) | activated sludge metagenome | isolation source: anaerobic digester from wastewater treatment plant | place: Japan | collected 2015-05-15 ...
TTTTCCAAAATACTCCCTATATGAGTCGCTCAATATTTTTAAATTTTCAATAAAAACTTTCAGCATTTTTTTTATTACCTTATGATAATCAATTTTTGTCAGATACCTTGGAAATACACAGTTTTCAGGAATTTGGGAATAATAATTAACACCGAGAGAAATAATTGTTTTTACAGATGGAAGTAATTTTTCAGGATTAAACCTTTTTTCAAGATTTTTTTCAAGATATTCCAACTCTCCATTATACTTATTTTTCAGATATGTCATATAAAAATCAATAAATTCATTCTCAACTTTCTCACATCTTGAAAATCCAATTAAATCAAAATTACTCTTTTTTGAAATTTCTATTATCTTTTTTTTAATCTCATCCATTTTCTTCTTTCTATAAATTTTAAAACTTTTCAAGATTTTTTTAAATTTTACTTTTTTTCAACTTTTTTAGTTTCGCTCAAAATAAAATTTTTGACAATAGCGTTTTAATAAGGTATAATATTCTATTATTAGAAATTTGTTTTAAGAATAATTTGAATGTAAAGCCCCCATCGACTAGTGGTCTAGGTCACCACTCTTTCAAGGTGGTAGCGCCGGTTCGAGTCCGGCTGGGGGCGTTTTCTTTATTAAAATGAAAAAAATAATTGCTGTCTGTGGAAGTAATGTAGGTGATAAAAATTTAGATGCGGGAGTTTTAAAAATTGCTGAAAAAGTTGGCTCTTTAATTGCTGAAAAGGGTGGAATTCTTATCTGTGGAGGACTTGGTGGGGTTATGGAAGCAGTAGCAAAAGGAGCAAAGAAAAAAGAGGGAATAACTGTCGGCATTCTTCCTTATGATAAATCAAAAGCAAATAAATATATAGACATACCAATAGGAACAAATCTTGGTTTTTATAGAAATTATATAATTGTTAACAGTGCTGACTGTGTAATAGGGATATGCGGAAGATGGGGAACTTTGAATGAAATATCAATGGCTATTGCTCTTGGAAAACCTGTAATTTTAATCTCTTCTTCAAAGGGTATATGTGAATTATTAAGTAAGAAGGAAATACTTGAAAAATTTGAAGAAAAACCATATATAGTTGAAACCCCAGAAGAAGCAATTGAACTCGCCTTTAAACTTATTTAATTCTTTACACTTCTATTTTCTGACCTACTTTTATTTCTAAAAAATTCTCTTTAAATCTTTCCCTGAATAACTCAATGCCTAAAACACCTGTACAGTGAGTCGGTCCGACTTTTTTAATATTTCTTTTTTTAAATTCTTCAACTATAATCTCAACAATTCTTTTTTCCTCTTCAATTAAATGAAAACCACCTATAACTGCATAAATACTCTCATCAGGAAAAAAATCTCTTATATAATCAATTATTTTTAATATTCCTGGATGAGCGCAACCTGTAAGAACTGAAATACCATTTTTTCCTTTTACTATTAATGACTGCTCTACAATTTTTTTCCCTTTATAATATCCTTCTATCTCTCCTGTGGTAAAAATTTTTTCTTCAAATTCTATCAGTTTTTCTATTTCAATAAAATTGCCCCCTTCCTTTTTCACATTTTCTTTAAATTTTTCACTGAATCCTTTACATCCATAAACTTCAATCCCTTTTTTAATTTTTAATAAATCCCATAAGCCACCTGTATGGTCCCAGTGCTCATGAGAAATAACAACCTTTTCAATTTTATTTATATCAACCTTCAATTTTTTAAAATTATTAATTAACCATTCTCCTTTTTCTCCTGTATCAAAAAGAATTTTTTCTTCAATAAGAAAAGAAACACCCCACCCTGTCTGTAAAAACTTCTCATCTGTGTCCTTATCAAAAATAACTTTTATTTCCATTTATTTTTCTCTTTCAATTTCTTTTATTCTTTTCTCTATTTCAGATAGTTGCTTTTTCAAAAACTCTGCCTCTTCTTTTAAATATTTAATCTCTTCCTCAGGTGTTATATCCGGTGTATATCCATACCAAAAACCAGGCCATGCACATCTTGGAAGTCCTCCCCTTCCTATTCCAATATAGGGATAAGGAGGAGTCCAGCCACCAAATCCAAATCCTCTACCTCTTCTGCACATATTCTCACCTCCTTTCCATATTTTTTTCAATTTCATTTATTATATTTTCCATAATTTTTAAGTCCTTTTTTGCCCATTCATACCAGTTTTTCAAAAATTCTCTTCCTGTCTCAGTTATACTATAAATTCTTCTTGCAGGTCCTGTTCCAGTTGTATCCCATGTTGAAATTACAAGTCCTGAAATCTCCATCATCCTTAAAGTTCTGTAAACAATTGTATAGTGTAAAAATGTAATATCAATTCCAAGATTTTTAAGTTCATCCATTAAAGAATATCCATAAGTAGGTTTTTTCAATAAAATCGTTAAAATCAATACACCAAGTAAATCACCTGAACCAAATGCCATCCATCTACAACCATGTCTCCACCTCATTTTTCCTCCTATTTTCAAATTTTCTATATTTATTATACCCACATATGTGCAAATTGTCAATAGTTAAATAAAAAAAATTAAAAATTTAAATTAGGAAGGATTAGCCAAACAAAGAAAACCAATATCCGTAAAGCATTTCCTCATATTTTTCAGGATTTTTAAACTCTTTTTTTATATAATCCCAGAAAATTGATTTATGATTTGGTATTAAAATATGAACCATTTCATGAAAAACAACATATTTTATCAAAGATTTTGGTAAGTATTTTAGTTTCAAATTAAAACTCAAACTTCCATTTCTTCTACAACTTGCCCATTTTGAATTCATATCCCTGAAATAAATTTTTTTAACTTTTACTTTCATTTTTTCAGAATATCTTTTTATATACTTCAAAACAATTCTTTTCAGTTCTTCATCATCCCTTTTATAAATCTTTTTATCCTTATATTTTCCCTTTATTTTTTCTATAAATTCAATCTTCTTTTCAATCCAAACCCTATGTTTCTCAATTATTTCTTCTGGTCTAAAATTACCTTTAAGTGGCAGAATTAAAACAAATTTCCCTTTAAGTTCTATTCTTGGATATTTAACATTCCTTTTTACAATTAAAAAATCCTTAACTTCCATATTCCTTCACAAATTCAATAATTTTCCTGTGTAATAAATCAAATTTTTCATAATCTAAATTATGTTTATTTTTTATCTCAAGACATATCTCTCTTGTTTTTCTCTCAATTACCTGTCTTAACGCTGGGTTTTCAATCCAGTTTTCAACCATACTATCTTTTATTCCATTTTTTATCTCTTCAACATAATTTTTAAGTGTAATTTCATCTTCTTTTATCTCATCTTTTAAAATTAAATAAAGCCCATAGTCAAAATTATCAAATTCAAGTTTTTCTTTCTCTTTTTCTTTTATTTCTATTTCCTTCAAAATTTCTTTCTCTTCCTTAAATAACTCCTCAATTTCAATCTTCCTTTCCTTCCATTTTCTTATCAGGTCATCTATTCTATCAGCAATTGTTCTATAAACAGGATTTTTTCCTCTTTCAACATAAACAAGTTTTGAAAGAATAAAAATAATATTCACAACCTTTTCTTTTTCAGGAATAGCACTTTTTCTAATCTCTTCAATTGTTTTCAAATCTAATTTTAAACTTGGCAGTGTTTTTTTTATTTCTTTTACTTTTAAATTTTTATGGACAAAATCAACCGTTTTTTTAAAAAATTTATCAACAAGTTCTTTTTCTTCCTCATCTTCAGTCAATTTTCTGTAATAATCATAAACAGCAGAAAACCATTTAAATTCTTTTAAGTACTTCAATTTTTCTGGATGAGAAGCGAGAATTTCAAAAATCTTCCTTGTTTTTTTATAATTCTCAAAAAATCTATCTCTTATTTTGTCATCTCTTAAAATATCCAAAGATTTCAAAAGGACTTCCCTTTCAATTTTAAACTTAATATTCTTAAAAATCTCTTTCATATTTTCAATACATTTTTCAAACTCTTCAAAAAGTTTATCATACTCAGTTATAAGTCCTTTTATTTCGCTTTTGTAATATTCTTTTAAAGCATATTTCAGATTTTTTATTACTCCAGCATAATCAATAATAAATCCACATTCTTTAACATCTCCATAAGGTCTATTTGTTCTTGCAATTGTTTGTAGAAGTCGGTGTTTTTTTAATAATTTATCAAGATATAAAACATGTAAAATTGGAGCATCAAAACCAGTAATAAGCATATCAGTAACTATCAAAATTTTCGGATATTCCTTTTCTTTAAAGTCATCTATTATCTTTTTAATTCTTTCTTTGTCATTTGCAAATCCTGAATACCTTTTCTTCCATTCATAATAAAATGAGTTTATAGGTTCTTTTTCATCAATTTTAAAACTCATAACAACTTCTGAATATTCAGGCGGTAAATATTTATTTAGATATTTTTTGTAAATAACACACGCTTTTCTACTTCCACATACGACCATTCCTTTAAATTTACCATCTATATTTTCCTTAAAATGCTTCCCTATATCCTTACATATCTCATCAATTCTATCCTCTTTTTCAAGAAAAAGATTGATATGATTTAACTTTTTGCGAACTTTCACACTTATTTCTGGATGTAAATCAATATCTCCTTTAAATTCATCCTCTTCCCACTTTTCAACAAAAAACTTAAAATCTTCTTCGGGAATATGTAAATGCTCTAATCTGATTTCATAAACTAATGGTAGAGTAAAACCATCTTTTTGTGATTGGTCAAGGAAATATTTATCAAGATAACCTTCATCTTCCAATGGATAACCAAATTCATTATAAGTATTTCTTTCATTTTCTGCGATTGGAGTTCCTGTAAATCCAAAATAGAAAGCATTTTTAAGAATATTTTTCATACAACTTTTAAGAAGACCATATTGAGTCCTATGAACCTCATCAAGAAAACAGATTACATTTTTCCTATGAGCAATTGAATCAGGTAATCCATCAGGAAGAAATTTTTCATCAGGTCTAAATTTATGAATTAATGTTAAAAATACCCCTCTTTTTCCTGAATAATTATCATGAGTTATAACCTCCTTTAAATTTCTAACACTTTCAATAACTTCAAAAGAAAAATTAAGTTTCAAAGATGATAATTCTTCTTTCATCTGTTCCTCAAGTTCTTCTCTATCAACAACAATAAAAATTGTTGGATTTTCAAGATATTTTTCAAAATAAAGTTTATGAGTCGCAAAAATCATTGTTAATGTCTTACCAGAACCCTGCCAATGCCATACTAATCCTTTATTTTTTGTCTCTTTTCCTTTTAAGTTATCAACAACCCTATTATAAATTTTATTGACTGCCTTATACTGCATATAGCGACATATAACTTTTTTAATTTCTCCATGTACTTCTCTTATAAAAAGAAAATTCCTTAAAATATCAAGTAAAATATATGGATTTAAAAATTCAAAAATTGCCTCATCTTCGGGTAATTCATCTTTTTTCCAGATATACACATCTACTTTGTCCTGCCACGGAACTATGGGAAAATACCTCACTTTTTCACAAAAAGAAATTCCTATTTGCACATATTTATAAAGTTCAGGCATAATTTTTTCATAATTTTTAATCTGTTCATATCCGGTTAGCCAATCAGTTTTTAAATCAATAGGACTTTTACATTCAATTTCAACTATAGGAATTCCATTTATATAAAGGACAATATCAGGAATAATCAAATCAGAACCCTTAAAACGAACCTGTCTTGAAAAGATAAATTCATTATTTTCTGGTCTCTCATAATCAATTAAATCAATAATCTTAACGACTCTTTCTTTTTCAAACTTTATTCCAATCCCATATTTGAGATAATGAAGAAAACTTTTAATTCCTTCCTGATGATTTGAAAGGAGTTTAATTTCATCAATTACTTTTTTAATTTCCTCTTCTCCAATACCTTTATCTTTATTAATTTTTATGATCGCCTCTTTTAAATTTTCAACTAATAACGGTTCTTTTATACTTTCCCTTTTTAAATTTTCATAACTAACAAACTTCCAGCCAATTTCTTTTAATCTTTCACTTACATAATCTTCAACCAGTTTCTTTTCATATTTTTCCATCTTTCACTCCTTCTTCCTTCTTTACAATTCAATCTTTTCAACATCTATCTCTCCATTCATTATTTTATTCAAAAGAGATTTAAACAATTCCTCGTATAATTCCTTTTTCTTTTTCTCAATCTCAATCTTTTCATCTATTACGCTCAATATTTCTGCTATTTCTTTTTGTTCAGACAAGGAAGGTAGGGGTATTTTCACTTTGTATATATGATTGTCAGTTATTGCTGGATAACCGGAACCATGTTGATTTGTAGATACATTTTGAACAAATTTATCTAATGTTAAAAAATAAAATATAAAACCACTTAAAAGTTTTTCTTTAATAGGTCTAATTACACAAAAAGCAGTAGAACAATAAGCATTATTATAATTTTCAGGAACTAAAGCAATTCTTTTCAAATAAGGTCTAACTGTTGCAAAAATAACATCACCGAATTTAATAATTTTTCTTGCACGAGTTGGTGCTTCTTTTCCTAAATACTCCTTATGCTCTACTATTTTAAAATATTCATTATCTAAACTGGAAACATCTATATATACTATTTTTTTCAATGGTTCATTCGCAGGATTTTTTTGCTCAATTTTCTCACACACCTCTCCCAATCTCACTACTTTCCAATCTTCGGGTATTTCTCCTATTTCTGTTTTCTTTGATTTTCTGTTCTTTCTGAATGAGGGAGCTCCATATTTGAAAAGGTCTGCCATAAGTGATTTTTTAATTTCCTTTGTCTTTTCAATTATTTTTTCCTGAATTTCTATCCCCTTCTGAACAGTATCAAGTATTTTAACTATTTTTTTCTGAACTGAAATAGGCGGAATAGGAATATTTATAAAATTTAAAGATTTTCCAGCATGTTTTATCGTCACTCCTATCGTATGTTCATTAATAATTTTTTGAACTTCATCCGTCTGTAAATAATAATAAACAAATTCCTTCATTAATTTAGTACTATCTTTTACAATAACTTTTCTAATACCTGAAGAATAGGCACCTTCTAATCCTCTTATTACAATTCCTGGACTTCCATCAAGTGCAATTAAAATATCATCTTTTTTACATATTTTCACATTTTCAGATGTTGTGTAAATCTGTTCTTGAATTTTAGCACCAATATTCCCTACCCTTATAAAAGGAATACCCATCCCATCTCTATTATACGACTCACTCCCGGGTTCAGTCCCTTTTTCAAATTCACAAACTTCAAGTATTGGCAAAAAATTCCAATTCATAATCATTTTTACTCAATCATCAAAATTTAAATTTTCTTTTAACTTTTCAAATATATTTTTTAGCAAAATTAATACTTCTTCTGCATTTTCTTTAATTTCACTTGATTTAGTATATTTACCTGCACCAAATTTAATTTCAACAATTTTATTTTCATATTTCTTTATTTCATTTTGATTTGAAATTTCATAAGCCGGAATAGAATGAATAATTCTATTCCGGAACTCTTTTGCATTTTTGTATTCCCTTTTATTTTTTATATTTTCCAAAAACTTAAATAACTCAAGATTTTCCTTTTTTAAATTCTTTATTACTTTTCTTCTAAAACCTTTTGTCTCCTTCTTAATACCCATTTCATAATAATTGTTGAGTAAATCACAAATAATATCTATTATTGAAAAGAATTTGATATAAAAAACCTCTGCCCAGAAATTAAAAAAATAATGAATATAAAAATGCTTCTCTTCAAAATCAGGGAAATACTGAATAGACGAACCATTTTTCCCAGGCGAAATACACCATTTATCATCAGGAATTCCCAGGTTGTAATAATATGTTAAGAAAATATAAGATATTCTTAAAGTACCCATTTTGTTCATCAGTGCCTTAACTAATTCATTTATTTTTCCCTTCTTGTATACTTTTTCAATATCATCATCCAGTAAAACCTGATACTTTTCATAAGGGATTTTCCAGAATAATTTTTTAAATTTTTGTGAAGAATTTTTAGAAATTTTATTCCATTCTTCCTCATCAATTTTATAATATTCAAAAAATAGATTTTTCATAAAAGAACCCCCTTTTTACCACTTTTCTGGTTTACATATTACTTCTCCTGTTTTTAGTTTATAAGGGTTTGGTAATAAATGATTAATATATTTTCTGGGTGGAATTGAGTAATAAAAATCTGAAACCAATTTTAATTCTTCACTGCTATTTTTATATGGAATAACAACGCCTATTTTTATATCATCAAAAGTTTCTTTTGTAGTTCTGATAGCAGGGACTAAATCAGTATCTCCTGATATTATTACTAAAATTTCCGAAATCTTCTTATAAAAAATCTCAAAAATTTTTGTTGCAATTTTAACATCTGTTTGTTTTTCTATAGGTTTATAATATTTCAGTCCACAATTTGGACATTTTATCACTCGTTTTTTAAATTTACTTATTTCAACTTCAAGGCCTAAATCTTTCAAAACTTTAAGATATAACTGTTGATTATTTCTGTGAATATTATATTCTTCTTCACTCATTTTAAAAATCCTAATAATTAAAGCAGTAAAGTAAAAAATTTTATCAATTTTAAATTCTTTATCAAATTTTTTAGAGATTTCATTTTTATAAAATTTACATAAGGAAAAGTAATCAAACCACTTAGTTTTAAACCCCGTATCTTTTTCAACAGAAATTACAGAATAATAAAAATTAAGACCATCTATTAAAAAAGTAATATTTCCCATAATAAAAAACCCCCTGGCGGTCCAGGGGGGCCTGAAGGTAAAAACCTCCAGGGAAGTTCATTTTAATTTTACCTTCTTTTTTAAAATTTTGTAAAATTTTTCTTTCAATCCCCAATCTCCTCATAAAAATTCCACCTCAAATGAGTAAAAAATATTTAATCGGTATCTTTACAATATTATCTTTAAAATTCATTTCTTCATCTAACGAAAACACAATTCCATAATCGCCAGTTATTCTTTTTAAAGTCATCAGTGCTTGTTTAATTTGCTTTTTGCCATAACCAACCTCAATAACAATTTTTTTATCCTTTATTTTAACAATAAAATTTGCTCCTTCTTTTGCACAATCATAAGTTAAAGAGGAATTTGGATATTTTCTCAAAATTTTTTTAAAGTACATTCCTACAACATCTTCCAGTAATTTCCCTTTGAAATTTTCAAAATTACTTATACTCTCCATACCTGACAGAAGAAAAAAACGAAAAGCAGGACTTGTAAAAAGATATCTATATGGCTTCCTTACCTGCTTATAAGGTGAACCATATGGTGGAATTCTTTGGATTAAATTTGCATTTTCAAGAGAAGAAAAAATTAAAGAAAGGGTATCTTTTGAAATTTCAAGTATTGTAGATAATTTTGTTAAACTTATTTCAAAACTTTCAGAAAGAAGATAAATGAGAGAATAAATTTTGTTTAAACTTTCTCTATCAAAATTTGTTATTTCAGGAATATCTGTATAAATAATTCTCTGTAACATCAATTCCAGTTGATTTAAAATCACTCCCTCTTCTTTAATTTTTAGAGAAAAAGGAAGAGTTCCATATTTCAAGTATCTATCTATTTCAAAAATATCAACTCCAAACCAGTATTCTTTTACTTTTTTCTCTAATAAGGATAACTTATTAAAAACGTCTTCGCTTTTTTTAGAATTAAAAATAGCACCTTTAATTTTCTCACTTAAATTTTTTTCTGGATATTTTTTGAATTTTAACATTATATATTCTTTAAAATCCATCGGGTATAATTCCTCAAAATATGCACGTCTTGAAACATTTGCATCAATCTGTTTTTTCAATAATAAGGCAGAAGAACCAGTGCATAAAATAAAAATTTTTTTTGTCCTATCATAGAATGTTTTGATAGCAGAATCCCAGTTTTTATCATATTGAACTTCATCAAAAAATAAAAATAATTTTTTATTTAATTCTTCTAACCTTTTCCCAATTAATATTTCATATCCTTCAACAATATCCCATAATGATGCACCAAATCTTCTCATCGGTTCATCAACTGAAATATAAAGTTTCTCAACATCTTTATCTGATAATACTTCATAGAAAAGTTGCGATAATAATGTTGTTTTTCCTACTCCACGAAGTCCATGTATTATTATCCATCTTGGTTCAGAATTGAATTTTAAAAAATCCTGGATATATTTTTTAAAAATAGGAAAAGCACTTCTTTTTGGATAAAAATTACCATTTTCATCAACAATATTGCCCCTAATTTTTAAACTCTGTTGTGATATTATGGCATTCAAATACTTTAAAAATTCTTTTTTTATTTTATTTTCCATATTACTATACTACCATAGTCGTATAGAAAATGTCAATACTATCCGATTATAGTCGTATAGTAAATTTAAAATTTTGTTTCTTTTCATTTTCGGGTTTCCTTTCTTTCCAAATCTTCAAAAAAAGATTTTTCTAATGAAATAAACTTATCGCTTACCTGCCTTAGATGCCAACATTTTCTCTGCGGGAAATATGCCACTTCTATTTTTTTCTTCAATTGCTGTATTTTCTTAATTACATAAGCAAAATCGCCATCACCACTTACTAAAATTCCTGTATCGTAAAAATCATCATATGCAAGTGAAAGCATATCAGTTGCTATAGATATATCAACTCCTTTCTCTACTAAATATTTAATTTGAGTTATTGTTTTTGATTCGTCTTTTTTGAGAATTTCATTTACCTTATCAATAGGTCCCACAAAATATACATGTGCTTTTGAATTTTCTAAAATTACAGTACCTTTCTTTAATTCAACATTTCTCAATTCAAGATGCCCAAGTTTAAGAGTGTATCCAGGTAAATTTCTAATGTAATTGAAAAATTTTTGTTGATCCTTATACTTGTCTGGAGCATACTCTTTCTTTAAAGGTACGTTATAATAGTTTGCACCAACAAATTTTCTTTTTCCACAGGGTTTAAAAGCAAATTTTAAAAAGTCAATGGTTCTTATACCAATTTCCTCTTTAAGTCCATGATAAAAATTACTTCCATCAATAAAAATAAATACTCTCTCCATTATAAAATAAAAAAACCCGGGATTGCTTTCGCAAGCCCGGGGAGGTTATAAATTTGCCTTTGGTAAACCAAAGGCAAAGAAGTAATACTTTAATTATATAATACTTTCCAAAAAATTTTTTGTCAAGTGCAACTAATTTTAAAATTTTGATAAAATTTGCCATATTTTTTCTTCTACACTTCTTTTTTCTTCTTCAAGTTTTTTTAGTTCTTCTTTTATTTCTTCAATTGGTCTATAATTTTCTTCATCAAAAACACTTATAAATCTTGAGGGAGATAAATTGTAGTCAGCATCTTCAATATCTTTTTTATTTATAATTTTGCTAAATTTTTCAACCTCTTTAAAACTCCTATAAACATTTACTATTTTTTCTATATTTTCCTTTCCAAGTATATTCTGTGCTTTCCCCGGAATAAACTCTTTTGATGCATTTATCAATAAAACCTTCCCTTTTTTACCTTCTGGTTTATTTCTATTTATTACAATTATCACTGCTGGTGCTCCTGTATTGTAAAAAAGTTTTTCTGGTAAAAGTATAACTGCCTCAATTAAATCATTTTCTACAACTTTTTTTCTTATCTCTTTTTCCCTCCCTCCCCTTGAAACCGCTCCTGTATCAATAACAATTGCAATTTTCCCATTTTTATTACCTGAAAAAATCATATGTTGTATCCATGCCCAATCAGCAGATTGTTTTGTTGGAGAACCAAATGGAAATCTTTCATTATAATATTCTCCTTTCTTTAATGTGTCTTCATCATAACCATCTTGATTCCATGGAGGATTTGCAATAACATAATCAAATTTTTTTATACTATCTTTCTCTTTAAATTTTGGAAATAAAAGTGTATCCCCACCGATTAAGTTTATATTTTTTATTCTGTGTAAGATAGCATTCATTTTGGCAAGTGCAAGTGTTTTTGGATTGTATTCCTGTCCAAATAAGAATAGTTTTTCTGCCTTTTCCTTTCCATATTTTTCCTTCACATACTGGTAGGTAACTATAAGCATTCCAGCACTTCCACAGGCAGGGTCATATATCCATTTTTCTGGTTCAGGGTCTAAAATTTCAACCATCAATCTAATAACTTCCCTTGGCGTATAAACCTCTCCTTCCTTTGCCTTTGTTGGAGCAAAATATTTAAGTATCCACTCATAAGCATCTCCAAGTATATCTTCCTCAACATTTTCAAAAGAGTATCTACTAAAGAGTTCAAAAAGATTATTTAAAATTATCTGATTTTCTGGATTTGAGGTAAATTGATGAAAATCAAACTGAATGAAAATATCCTTATAATCAGGATTTAATTCAGATAATTCTTTTAAATTTTTTGATAGGTTTTCAGGAAGTTTTATCGGTTCTTTTCTTAACCCATCCCATAATAAGTCCTGTCTGAAGTTAAATGTGTGATAATATGGTTGTCCTGCCTCCTTTATTACTTCGTTTTCTTTCAATCCCTTTTTCATCAATTCTTCTTTGACAACTTCATATTCATTTTTCCATTTATCAGAGAGTGCCTTGTAAAAAAGTAAAAGTAAAATAAAAGTGTAATCAACCCTTGTCCTAATTATATCTGCTGCTGTTTTTAGAATGTTTGTAAGTTGTTCCTTCGTTAGTTTTTCTTCTATTTTCCCAAAAAGAGTAGGTGTTTCAAGAATATCAACAATTTCATAAATTGATTCCCTTTTGTCTTCTGGATTTTTTGTTATTTTAAGAAGTCCTGCTTTTTTTAATTCAGATAAAATAAGCTTTGTCTGTTCTTTTGAGTCCTGATAAAGATTAAAAAGAAAATTTGAAATATCATTAAATGTGAAAGAACTTTTTTTAAATTTCTCTCTTATCGCATAGTACCTTTTCTTTATCCAATCTTCCAAACCTTCAAAATCATTCATTTGGTTAACCTTTTTTATTTTACTTAACTTATTATACCTTAAAATTATTTCCTTGTCAAGTGTATGTTTAGTTTCAAAGATTAAATTTCATTATCACATTAATCTTCTTTTTTTTACTAAAATGTATGGTGAAAAATTATAATCTAGAAGTAAAAAATGCTAAAAATTTTCCGGTTCAACTGTTTTATATGTGGGTCAGATAAAATAAAAAAATTTACAAAATTGATTGAATTAAATCAATAAGGTTATTCAAGTAATCTATATTTTTATAGGAATTCTTCTCTTTTGTATAACCGAGTCCGCATGATGGGGTAAAAATTGAATGTGAGAGTAATATTTTTTTCTCAACTCCTCTTTTTTCAAAATATTTTAAGATAAAATTAAATTTATCTTTTATCGCTTCAAAATCAACATTTTCAATTTCATCTGTAGAAGGAATAATACCCCATGCAATAAATCTTTCCTTTTTAATAAATTTTTCTATTTCTTCCCAATAAATTAAAAAATTTTCAAGGAAACCAAAAGCATCAAAGCTCAAAATATCAATATCAAGGTTAAAAAATATAGACCAGTCAGTATTACCACAACAATGAAAACCTATTAAACAACTTTTATCCCTTTCCCTAAAAAAATTAACTAAATTTTTAAGTATATTAACTATTCTATCTTTTTCTACTGGGAAAAAAGCAGAACCATAACTTGACATAACTGGTTCATCAAAAAAAATTATAGGGATTTTACTTTTTCCTTTTATTTTTCTCGAAAGATATATACCTTTCATTCCAATAATCTTAACAAATATATCCTCAAATACTTCTTCAAAAATTAATGGCTTTCCATCTTTAAATTTGGCAGTTGAAAGAAAAGTTAATGGTCCTACAAGTTGTCCTTTTAAAAAATTACTTTCAATATCTGTTTTTAAAAATTCATATATACCTTCCCCATATTCATTGCTAATTTTAAAATAATCAACTTCATTTTCCTCTATTTTTTGATAGACATTTAAAATCTCCTTTTCATTATACTCAAACAAAATTTTTCTATTTTCAATTCTTATTCCTGGCATATTTTCAACAACTTGAATATTCATATCCTCTTTAAAATTCAATTTTGGTAATTGTGGCAAAAATGGAATATCTTTGAAGTATTTTTTTATAAAATCAATACATTCTTTCAAATCAAGAAATGGTAAACTTCCAATGCCTGTAATTTTTTTTTCTACTTTTTTAAGTTCATCGATCATTTTTTATTAATTCCTTTTTAAGAGGATATTTACCACATGTAAATTTTTCGCCTTCTGGACAATAACCAAGATATTCACATTTTGCTCCTTTTTTAAAAACAGATGGTAATTTTTCTTTGCATATTTCAAGTATCTTATAAGCAAGTTGTCTAATTTCCCATTGAGCACGGCTACAACACCTAACTTTAAAAAAATGTAATAATTCTCTACAATTCATTGTAACAACAATTTTTGTCTCTGCTGAATTTGGTAGAATATACCTTGCATCTTGATTTGCTTCTTCACCAACCATTCCAATTTCTTTATATCTTTCTATCAATTTTTTGTAAGAATTTTTTATAAATTCCATTGTTTCTTCAAAAATTTCAGAAAGGATTTCATCTTTTTTAATTGATGGAGGAACAATATATTTAAAGTTTTCCATATTTACATATCTCTGGCTTTGCTGTGAATATGATGCAACTCTGTGTCTTACAAGTTGATGTGTTAATGCCCTTGATATACCACTTATTGCAAAAGTAAATTTTACATGTTCAAGTACACTCTCATGTCCTGATTTTACAATTTCATCTATAAATTTTTCAATCTTTTTCTTTTCTATATTTTTTGCTTTTACAAAAATATCATATGCATCCTTTTCAGAATAACACTGCCTTGCTGCTGAATAAATTATTTCTTCTGGATTTGAACTCATTTCTATTAATTTCACTTCCATAATTACCTCCTTTAAGATTTTTCAACAAATTATAATTTTCTTGAAATTTTTAATATTTTGATTTATTTTATAAAAGAAATGAGAAAAAAGTCCTCTTCATCAATTCCTTTTCCAAATTTAAAACTTGCCTTTTCTATAAATGACTTCAACTTTTTAATATCTGGAATTATATCTTTTTTTATCAATGGGTGAGTTTTTTTGTGGAGTTCATTTACAAATTTTCTGCCTGTTGGATGTGAAATTATAAAAATACCATTTTTTTTTAAAATCCTATATATCTCTTTAATTGCTTTTTCCTTATCTTCAAAATGTGGATAACAGGCATTTGCAATAATTCTATCAAAAAAATTATTTTCAAAATCTGTATTATGAATATCCATAATAAAACTTTTAACATTTTCTGGAAAATTTTTTTCTCTAAATTTTTCAATCATTTTTTCAGAATAATCAATAGCATATATCTCAATAATTTTCCCAGTTTCAAGTAAATAAGGGATTAAAACTCCTGTTCCAGTTCCAATATCAAGAATTTTCAAACCATCTTCAATTTTAAGTTCTTCAATAATCCTTCTATATTTGTTAGAAGCGACTTTATCATTCTTATCCCAGTTTTCAGCCATATTATTAAAAAATTCCTTTTTATTTTTCATTCTTTCTCCTTTTAGGTGAAAATAGGAAACAAAAAACAAAAAGCAACCCTGAAAAAAGAATTATTGAAGCACCTGTTGGAATATTTAAAGTACTTGAAATGAAAAGGCCTGAAATTGTTGAAAGAATACCAAAAATAACAGAAAGAAAAAACATCTTTTTAATATTATAAGTAATCTGATAAGCAGAAGATGCAGGATTAACAATTAAAGCATAGACAAGAAGTCCACCAACTATTTTTAAAAGGAAAGTTATTGATAAACCAAGAATGTAAAGAATTAAATAAAAAAATATTGTTGAATAAAAACCATTTGCCTTTGCAAGTTCCCTATTAAAAAGGAGTGCCTTAATCTCTCTAAAAAATAAAAAATCAAAAAAGAAGACAAAAATCGTTATAGCAAAAAGGAAATAAATATCCAAAATATCAACTGTTAAAATACTCCCCCACATATAATTAAGTGCCTCACTTTTACTCTCAGGGATTAAACCAAGAAATAAAAATGATAAACCAAGTGTTAAAGAAAAAATTATACCCATTGATGTCTCTGGATGTAGTTGAGTTCTATCTGAAAATGGTCCAAGGATTGAAGATGTTATAAGGGTAAAAATAAAAGAAAAGAGTTGAACTGGTTTTTTAATTAAGATTGCAAGGAGAGAACCTGCAAATGCTGAATGGGAAATTGAAACACCAATAAAAGAAATTCTCATAACGACAACCCAGACACCGATAATACCGCAGGCAATTCCAGATAAAACACAGGCAACCAGTGCTTTCTGAAAAAAAGCATATTTAATTATTTCCATTTTCTTTTAATAATTTCAAAAATTTCTCCTTCTCATCATAAAAAATAACTTTTCCATTTTCCATCCCTATTACTTTCTGGCATAAATTCTCAATTATATAAATGTCATGAGCAACAATTAGAATTGTAAGATTTTTCTTTTCGTGGATTTCTTTAATTTTTTTGAATAAATTTTTTGTTGTTCTTAAATCAAGAAAAGTAAAAACCTCGTCAAGTAAAAGAATTTCTGGTTCTTTTAAAAATGCACTTACTATAAGAATTTTTCTCATCTCTCCACCTGAAAGAAGTCCAAAGGGTTTTTTTAAAATATTCTTAATTTCAAAAAAATCAGCAATTTCATCAAATCTCTTTTTATCCTCTTTTTCTATTTTACCAAATAAACCCTTTTTTCCATATAAACCCATAAAGACAACATCTTCTGTAAGAATTGGGAGGAAAGGGTCAATATCAATAATCTGTGGGACATAACCAATTTTTCTTCTTAAATAAGGTCCTGAAAAAGAAGTAAGAAGAATATTATCTATAAAAACATTCCCTTTTATAATTCTTGCAACTCCATTTATACCACATATTAAGGTTGTTTTCCCTGCTCCATTTGGCCCAAAAATTCCAATTATTTCTCCTTTCTCAATTTTTAAATTAACATCTTTAACAATTGTCTGATTTAAATAGCCAATACTAACATCCCAAAGTTTAATCTTTTCTGCCATTTTTAAAATTTCTGAATTATTATTAAAAAATCTCTATAAAGTGTATCCCTTAATGTTTCTGTATTTTCAAAGGCATAAGGGAAATTTGAAATTACAACATGTGGTGTTTTAAATTCTTCCGCAAAAATTTTTCCAGTATCTTTTCCTGCCTGTAAATTATCAACTACAATATCTAATTTTTTTATTTTACATTTTTCAATTATTTCCTTTATTTTTTCTGGCGTCAATTCTTCCTTTCTTCCGTATGTTTCAATAATTTCAAAACCAAAATATTCAAGAAGGTCTTTTATATATTTATTACAGATTGCTTTTTTCCCTTTCAAAAATTTTTCTCCCTCTTTTATTTTTTTATCAATTTTATCTATTTCTTTTTCAGCAGTTTTAAAATTTTTTAAAAAATATTCTTTATAGGCAGGAAAAATTTTAGCCATTTCATCAAAAATCTTTCTATAAATAATTTTTTGATTTTTAGGCAAAAGAGAATTCCCTTCGGTTTCAATAAGGACAATTTTAAAATAAGGATTTTCTATATTTTTTTTAATTTTTTCAAGATATGGCTCATAACCCTGTGCAAAAATAAATCCTTCTTTTTCAATATCTTTTAAATCCTCAATCTTTATATCAAAGTGTCCAGGACATATACCAGGAGGAACGAGTGTTTTAACATTTACTTTATCCTTTGCTATATCCTTAACAACTGAAGAAAGTATTGAAGTTGTGCATATAATGGTCTGTGAAAAACAAAATTTTGAAAGTAAAAATAAAGTTAAAAATTTTCTAAGTTTTAATAAGAAGTATCCCAATATTCCCTCCAGTTTGAACTTATTTCAGGATTTGAAGGTATTGGATTTCCGTTATTGTCAACATCTTTTGTATTTGAATGATATTCTTCTGGTCTTTTCCATTCAACTCTTCCATCTCCAAAAAGTATATTGCTTCCTCCTGAATGGATTCTACAAACAGCCCAGTAAGAACCAGTCCCACCACCAATCCATCCAGCAGTATAAGAAGCAATTGGAGGTCCTGCAACACAACCACCTTTTCCATCTGTACTTCTTCCCCATTCAACAACAAGTATTTTTTTGCTCAAATTCCTAATTTGCCCTGCTTTTTTTCCAGCAAACCCTGGATAAAAATTACCATCCCTTGAAATATTAGAAGGACATCCACAATTATATGCCTGACCCCAGTACCAGTTTGAATATGAAATTGTTCTACCATGCCTACTTGGACAATAACCTATTTTGTTTCTCATATTTGGATTTACATAATAAAGCCATAAAATTGTTTTCCAGTTTTGCTGTGGTGGATAAAAATCATCAAAATCATTTTTATACATCTCAAAAGCAATCCCTATCTGTTTTAAATTATTTGCACATGTTATCTGTCTTGCTTTTTCTCTTGCCTTGGATAAAGCAGGCAAAAGCATACCAGCAAGAATACTGATAATAGCAACTACAACTAATAATTCTATCAACGTGAAACCATTTACTTTTTTCATCTTTTCCTCCTTTAGTGTTATTTTTTAAAAATTCGTGTTACTATTTTAAAATAAAAAATTTAAAATGTCAAAATCTCGAATTGCCTCATTAAAAATCTAAGTGAAAAAGGTATCGTTGCTTCATTAAAAAAATTTAATTGAAAATTTACTTCATCTTTTTGGAAAATAAAAAGAAAAGATTGCTATTTGTTGGAGAGAATAGAAAAGTTAAAAATGGAGGCGATGATAGAGAAAATAAGAATAGGGAGTAAAATAAGAAAAAAAATACGACAAACCAAAGACCCTTATCAAAATATTATTACCTATCTTTCTCAAATTCTGTAAAAATTATTTTTTCTCTTCATTACACAGGAGCACAGGACTCATAACCATCTTCTTTCATGCATTGCTTCTATTAAAAATTTTACAGAAAGATAGGTAGCAGATTCTCTATATGTTAATTTAAGTTCTTTCTTCACTTCGCAAATTTTATGAAAACATTCAGATATTTTCTTATCTATTTCATTAAAAGTGTCTTCTTTTTCTGTTTGATTACCTGATTTCGCATTTTTCCACTCTATATAGGAAGCAATAACTCCTCCTGAATTACAGAGAAAATCAGGTAATACATCAATGCCTTTATTTTTCAAAATTTCATCGCCTTCTTCTGTTACAGGGTCATTTGCTCCTTCTATTATAACTTTTGATTTTATTTTATCTGCATTTTCTTTTGTAATCACACTCTCACAGGCACAGGGAATTAAAACATCAACATCCATTTCAAGTAATTCTTCATTTGAAATTTTTTCGCCCTCCGGATAATCCGAAATTGTAATATTTTTTTTAGGGGCATATTTAAAAAGTCCTTCAATATCAAAACCCTTTTCATTATAAACACCACCATAAATGTCTGAAACAGCAACTATTTTCGCACCCCATTTATAAAGAAAAAAAGAGGTCCATCTACCAACATTTCCAAAACCCTGAACTGCTACTTTAATATTTCCTAACTTGTTTTTCATAATATTTTCAACATACAATCTTGTTGAAGTTGCAACTGAACGACCAGTTGCTTCTAATCTCCCTGGAAGTCCTCCTATTTTTACAGGTTTTCCAGTAACACATTCAGGAATATGAAGTTCTCCATAAATTACAGACATATCAAACTGGTCTGTTCCAAGGTCTGGTGCTGGAATATACTGTCTTGAAACAATCTCTTCTCTTATCGCATGAACATATTCTTTAAAAATACTAATTCTTGTAAACTCATCAATATTTGTATCAGGAATTCTGATTCCTGATTTTCCGCCTCCAAAAGGAAGTTCTGTTAAAGCATTTTTATATGTCATTATTTTTGCAAGTCGTTTTGTTTCTTCCAGAGTAACATTTGGAGCCATTCTTATTCCACCTTTTGCAGGTCCAAGAACAACATTATGATAAACAACATATGCATCACAGAAAATAATTTCATCATCTCTTGTTTTTAAATTAACAGAAAAAGAAATCTCCTTTTCATTTTTTTCAAGAAGCATCTCAGCAGCATGTGAAATATTCATAAAATTTTTCATTCTTTCTATTGAAACTATAGCCATTTTCCCCTCCGTTTTTTATTTTGAATTATATTATATTATAAATTTAAAAAACTTGAAATCCTATACAGAAGGACGGATTCCTGAAGTTAAAAGAGAGAGAAGATAAAGGCAACCTGATTTACTTAAAGGACGGTTGTTGTTACCGCATTTTGGAGATACAATGCAGGAAGGACAACCCATTTCGCATTTACAGTTTAAAACAGAATCATAGGCAACTTTAAAAATTTTATCTATTCTTTCAAAAGCAATTTTTGTAATACCAACTCCTCCGGGATAACCATCATATATAAAAATAGTTGATTTTTCTGTTTGCTGATGAAATGGAAATGAATAACCGCCAATGTCCACTCTATCACATGTAACAACAAGAGGAAATATTCCTATCATTGAATGTTCTGCTGCGTGAATACTTCCTGGAAAATCAAGTCTTCTCTCTTTTATATCATAAACAACTTCATCAGGTATTTCTATCCATAATGACTGCGTTTTAAATTTTTCTGAAGGCAAACTTAACATATAAGTTCCAATAAGTGACCTGTCATTTTCCCTCCTTTTTTCATAACTTACAACCTGTGTTGTTACTTCTATCTCTCCAAATTTTATCAAAAAATCATCTTTATTTTTCTCCTTTTCTACATTCAAAATATCTATTTTTTCCCACCAGTTTGGCTGGGTATAGTAACTGCCATTATTCTTTTCAACAACAACCATCTTCTTTTCAAAATTTATAAATATAACCTCATATTTTTTCCCGTGATGTAAATAAATTGCTCCTGGATGACATTCAAACATAACTTTATTTTCTTCTATCTCTCCAATCTGTCTTTCCTCATCTATCTCAAATATTGCAAACATATCTCCAACTGTCCTTAAACTGAAATCTCTGTGAATTGGCTTCCCTGAATAAAAAAATCTTCCATCCTTTGTCTTTGAAAATTTTTCTTTTTCAATAATTTTAAATAGAATATCTCCATAAATTTTTCTATCTTCATCAGGAATTAAGGGATATTCATAAGAAGCACATTTTATATGATTTGATGAAATTATCTCATTTTCAAAATTTATTATTACATCCTCAAACTGCCTTTTTACAAACTCCTCTGGATTTCTTATAAAATACTGGTCAAGTGCATCTTCAAGAGCCATAAAAATAACAAGACCTTCTCTTTTCCTTCCTACTCTACCAATTCTCTGCCATGTACTTATAATTGTTCCAGGATAGCCAAAAAGAATACAGGTATCAAGATAACCGACATCTATTCCGAGTTCAAGAGCACTTGTTGAAATTATTCCTTTCAATTCTCCCTTAAATAATTTCCTTTCAATTTCTCTTCTTTCTTCGGGTAAGTATCCTGCTCTGTAAGAAGAAACTATATTTTCAATTTTTCTATCCTTTTTTACTGCCCATAATTGAATGAGTTCTGCTGATTTTCTGCTATTAGTAAAAACTACTGTAGTAAGTCCATAATCTATACTTTTTTTAAGAAGTTCAATTGCCTGAGTGTAATACGATTCATATTGAGAATTCCAAAAAATAATATATTTTTTAGGTAAGGGGGATGAACTTTCAGAAATACTTACAAACTTAACTCCAACAAGTTCTTCTGCAAATTTTTCAGGACTATTAATTGTTGCAGAAAGTAAAATAAATTGAGGATTACTACCATAAAGATTACATATTCTTCTCAACCTTCTTATAACATGGGAAACATTACTTCCAAAAATTCCTCTATAAGTATGAATTTCATCTATAACGATAAATTTTAATTTTGAAAAAAAACTTCTCCATTTTTCATGAAATGGTAAAAAAGCAGTATGAAGCATGTCTGGATTTGTCAAAATTATGTTTGGTGGATTACTTCTTATTTTTCTCCTTAAATCATCTGGTGTATCTCCATCGTAAATCTCTGCTTTTATATCAAATCCTCTTAAATTTTTTAACTGGTCCTGTGTAAGTGCTTTTGTTGGAAAAATATAAAGACCCTTAATATCCGGATTTTTGTAAATTTCGTTTATAATAAAAATATTATAAATAAGTGTCTTTCCACTGCCTGTGGGTGTCGTTACTACTATGTTTTCTCCCTGATTTAGTTTTTCAAGTGCCTTCAATTGATGTAAATAAATCCTCTCAATACCTTTTTCTTTAAGTTTTTCTTTTAAAACAGGCAGAATAAAATCAGGCAAAGGATAAAAACTACCTTCTTTCTCATCAACTTCCAATACCTTAACAATATTTTCTTTATATTTATTTTTTAGTTCTGATATAAATTTTTCAATCATTTCTCCCATAATTACATTTTATAATACCTTTTACATAATGAATTTAGCAAATCCCTATAAATCCCTTTCAAAATTTGCTTCCATCAATCATTCCTACTTCCCACCTCAAAGGTGGGATGGAAAAAGTTGACACCAAAAAAATAAAGGGTATTATTATATTAAAAGGAGTAATATATGAAAAGGAAAATTGAGTTTTTTAAAATTTTTTTTATTTTGATTTTATCATCTTCGTTTCTCTATGCGCATCTTTGTGATAATGTTTTTAGACAGGCAGATTCTTTAATTGTAAAACCGGAAACATATTCTCTCGTAGTAAAAGATAAAACAACTTTCAAAATATTTCTTCAGAATAATATGGATAGAGGAATTGCTGAAATAAGTTTAATTCCTGAAAGTTCTGCTTTTGATTTTGAAGTAACTCCTAAAAAAATGTCAATACCAAAAGGAAGACAGGTCTATTTTGAAGTTACAATTTATCCAAAACCTGAAATAAAAACAGGTAATTACTCCATAAAATTTAAACTTGTTGGAGGAGGAAGAGAATTTAAGTCATTTACTCTTGGAAGCACTATGGAAGAAAAAAAAGAAACACAAATTGATATAAGTAAACTACCAAATATTAAACCAATAGAAACTCCTCCTGTAATTGATGGTCTATTTGGAGATGAAGCATGGAAAAAAGCAACAGTTCTTTCTAATTTCACTTCTACAAAAGGTTCTGAAGCAATTTATAAAACATGGACACTTTTAACATATGACAGAAATAATCTTTATATTGGAATATACTGCAGGGATGAAAATTTACAGAATTTAACTTCGGATGATAAAGTTGAAATAATTCTCTCTCCTTCTGGAAATGGCTCAGGATATGTTTTAAGTTTTTCACCTGTTGGAAATCCTGTATATAAAAAGTACGATAAAACAAAACAGGTTTCTGAATGGAATCCGTATGGAATAAAATATGCTGTGAATAAAGTTCAAAATTACTGGGGTATTGAAATATCTTTACCTTTTTCTTCAATGAATATTAGTTCTCCAAAAGAAAAAGAAATATGGTCTATAAGAATTACAAGATTTAAAACAAGTGGAATACAGGAAACAAGTTTCTGGGCAATGGATATAACAGGTTATCACAGTGAGAAAAATCTCGGGAAGATAGTCCTGAATCCTTAAAAAATGAAAAAAAACCTTATACTACCTATATTTTTATTAATATACAATATTTGCTTATCTTCTGAAAAATTGTCAATTGATTTTACATATCCTTCACTTAAAGGAGATTTTTATGTAAATGGAAAAGTATCTTTTTCTCCTTCATCTGTTATTTCTGAAGACAATATTACAGTAAATGATTTTAACAGTGGAGAAGAAATTCCAACAAAAATAACAGTTCTTGAAAGATGGCCTGATAATTCTATTCTTGAAGCAGAAATTCTTTTTCCTGCAAATACAAATAAACAGAGGAAATATGTTTTAACTTATGGAATTGATGTAAAAAGAAAAAATAAATTCAGTCAGACAAGTGTTTTACCAATTATAAATGCTTCAATAGGAAAAACTCCTGTTTCAACAGAGTCAATCAATATAGATGTTGGAGAATTACTTGTAAAGGTTGATAGAAGTCCTGAAGTAAGATATTACTGGTATATAATTCCCCTTTTAACTTTATTGTTTTTTACAATATTCAGAACAATTAAAAATTCAAAAAAAGTATGAGAAACAAAATTTCTTTTTTAAGAAGGGTTGTTCAAATTGTATCACTGATTTTAATTGTTTATGGTGGCTATATTTTTAAAACAAGATTGGAAGCAGAAACAGGAAAACCATTATTCCCAAAATTAAAAGCACCTGAAGATGCTATGTCAACAACAAAGTTTGAAAAAGGAAAAATACTCTGGCCATCAGGAACAAACCCTGTTTTAGAAAATTATCCACCATCTCTTATATGCAGATTTAACCCAAGAGGTGGATTATTTAAAGCATGTATATTTCATTTTATTTCTGAAAATTTAACATGGCAGACACATATAAAATATTTACTCCCTCATTTAACACTATTTATTTTACTCTGTTTTCTTTTTGGAAGGATATGGTGTGGATGGGTATGTCCAATAGGAACAGTTGGAGATTTTATAACTTCAATAAGGAAAAAAATGAATATACCTGCAAAAAGATTTCCTTCGGGTTTTCGAGTTTCTTTAAGATTATTTTCTTATGGAATAATGGCTATTGCTTTTTTTATTTCTACATTAATAGGAATACCAAATTTCAGAAGATTTCAATGTTATCTTTTTTTGCCGTACTGTCAAATATGTCCTGCCCGTCTTATATGTCCTTTATTCGGCTTGATTAAACCTGGTTGGAAAGATTTTGAAAATGCTATCACTTCAACATTTACAATTCTTGCATGGATTGTTATGGGAATTTTTCTTGCTGCATTTTATTTTGGAAGAAGAATATGGTGTCATCTATGCCCTGTTGGTCTTATAAATTCATGGTTTAACAGAGGAGCAGGAATTGAACTTAAAAAGAAAGCGGTAAATTGTAATAAATGTGGACTCTGTACTGAAACATGCCCGATGGGACTTACTGAAATGTACGATAAAAATACAGATGGTATTTATAACCAAAATGGATGTATTATGTGTTTAAGATGTGTTGAAATATGTCCAAAGGATGGTTGTTTATCAGTTAGTTTCTTCGGGAAAAAAATTACAGAATCAAAATTTAAATAAAAAGGATGATAAATGAAAAAAGAAAATAAAAAATTTATTGATGAAAAATACTGTAAAATTCTTGAAAATCTTTATGACAAAAAACCGGAAATTTTTACTGATTATAAAAAAGAAGGAGAAAAATATAAGAGATTTTCTCATTTAAAAACTATTAATTATTTTTACAATGTTATAATTGATACTGAAAAATTGAAAAAAATAAAAGGAAAAAAACCTATTGTTGGATATTTTTGTGCACTTGTTCCTGAGGAATTAATAATTGCATCTGGTGGAATACCTATAAGATTATGTAACGAGGATTTGCACTGTGCTGAATCTGGAGAAGAAATAATTCAAGGAGATATATGTCCTTTAATAAAAGCAATCTGTGGAAGTTTATCACAAAATGAAATAAATAATTTTGACCTTCTTGTTATTACAGGTTCATGTGATGGTAAAGTTAAACTTGCTGAAATATTAAGTCCTGTTGTAAAGGATATTTATTTTCTTGATATACCGAGAAACAGTGATTATAAAGAAAGTATTGAAATATGGGAAAAAGCATATTCTGATTTTTATGAGTATTTAAAAAAGAAATTCAAAACAAAACCGAAAAGAAATGACCTGATAGAGGTTTGCAAAATGACAAACGAAAGAACAAGAATTTTCAGAAAAATTTATGATTTAAGGGGTAAAAAAACAGGTATAATGAACTCTTTTGATTATTTCATAATGGCGAATGCTTCTTTCTTTACTTCAATAGAAGAATGGACAGATAATGCCAAAAAACTTTATGATGAAATATCAAAAATTGAAATAAAGAAAAATAAATATAACAAAAAAATCCTACTTGCAGGGCCTCCAATAATTTTCCCAAATTTTAAAATTCTTGAAATACTGGAAGAAGTTGGTTGTTATGTTGCCTGTGATACAATGTGTTCTGCCTACGGTCATCTTTACAATCCTGTTGAGATAGATGAAGAAACAGAAAAAAGTGTTATAAGAACTCTTACACTCAAATATATTGCTCCAAGTTTATGCTCCTGTTTTATTGGAATTGACAAACAGATAAATGCAATTTTAGAATTTGTTGAAAAATATAATCTTGATGGAGTTGTTTATTATAATTTAAGGTTATGCAATGTTTTTGAAATACAGATACCTGTTTTAAGAAATATACTAAAAGAAAAGGGAATACCTTTTTTATCATTAAAGACAGATTTAAGTAAAGAGGATACAGGACAGTTAAAAACAAGAATAGAAGCATTTATAGAAATGATAGGATAGAAATGAGGATTAAAGCAGGAATAGATATCGGTTCAGTTACTACAAAATGTGTTATTGTGGAAGATGGGATTATAAAGGGTAAAGCAATAACGAGAACAACAGCAGAACCTGAAAAATGTGCTGAAATCGTTTTAAATAAAGCAATTGAAGAAAGTGGAATAAAAGAAAGTGATATTGAGAGTATTGTTTCAACTGGATATGGAAGAAGAATTTTCAGAAAAGCAAATAAAATAATAACTGAAATAACAGGAGTTGCAAAAGGTGCTTATTATCTTATCGGAAAGAAAAAATGTATTGTAATTGATGTTGGAGGTCAGGATACAAAAGTCGTTGAAGTAAGCGAAAATGGTGAAGTCGTTGATTTTTTGATGAATGATAAATGTGCTGCTGGGACAGGAAGATTTCTTGAAATGATGGCAAATGTCTTTGGAATTGATGTAGAAAATTTTTCAAATCTTGCAATGAATTCAAAAAATCCTGTGAAGATAAATTCAACCTGTAGTGTTTTTGCTGAAAGTGAGGTTGTTTCATTGATTACTTCAGGAACACCGAAAGAAGATATAGCAGGTGGACTTTTTAATTCAATTGCTTCAAGAATTGCAGGAATGGTAAGACAGTTTGGACAAAGTGAATTAATAGTTTTCTGTGGGGGTGGAGCAAAAATTACAGCATTAAAATACTCAATAGAAAAAGTTATTGAAAAAGAAATAATAGTTTTGCCTGAACCTCAATTTGTTGTTGCTTTTGGTGCTGCAATTACAGAATAAAAAATCCCCTCTCAAAACCCGCTTGCCTCAACCATCTTCACTGTCCACCTTAATCTTCACTGTCCACCTTAAAGGTGGGATGGTCGGGTGTAATTTCTTCAATGAGTTTTTCAACTATTTTGCTTTCTTTATATGTGCCTATTATTTTGCCTTTTTTGAATAATGCCCATTTTTTATCTCCACCTGCAATCCCTATATCTGCCTGCTTTGCTTCTCCAGGACCATTCACTGAACAGCCCATGACTGCTATCTTCAATTCTTTTATTTCAGGATATTTTTTTTCAATTTTTTTAATCTCTTTCTTTACTCTTTCAAGAACTTCTTTTAAATTTACCTTCATTCTTCCACAGGTAGGACATGATATTATTTCAGGTTCAAATATTCTTAAATTTAATGACTGTAAAATTGATTTTGCAACTTTTATTTCTTCTTCTGGTGGACCTGTTAAAGAAACTCTTATTGTATCTCCTATCCCTTCATTCAATAAAATTCCAATACCAAGAATTGATTTTGATATTGCAAGATAACCAGTTCCTGCCTCTGTTATTCCAAGATGTAATGGATAATCAAAAATTTCCGATATTTTTCTGTATGCTTCTATTGTTTCTTTTACAAATGGTGTTTTTAAAGAAATCACAATTGAAAAAAAATTATTATCTTCAAAAAACTTAACTATATCTTTTGCTGAATCAATTAAAGAAGAAACCAAATCTCCTTTTAATTTAACCGAACCTGAATTCAAACCTATTCTTATCGGAATATTATAATCTTTCGCTACCTTTATTATTTCTTTCAAATACTTCTTTTCAATATTTCCTGGATTTATTCTTATTTTATCTATTCCTTTTTCAATTGATAATTTTGCCAAGCGCCAGTCATAATGAATATCTGCAACAAATGGTATTTGGAATTCTTTTTTTAAAACAGGTATTGAATCTGTATCATATTCATTTAGAACCGAAAACCTAATTATCTCTGCACCTTCTTTTATCATTTTTTTTATCTGTTTTTTTAAAACAGGAAGATTTGAGGTAGGAACTTTTGTCATTCCCTGAATTGCAACTGGATTTTTTCCACCTATGCAGATATTTCCTATTTTAACAATCTTTGTATTTTTCATTTAATCTTTAAATTTCTTTCAAAAATTCTTCCAATATCCTGATATGTGATGAAAAGAGCAAATAAAATTAATGAAATTGCCCCTATATTCTGAATTATCTGTAGTGTCTTCATATTAGGTCTTTTCTTTCTTATTTTTTCAATTAAAAGCCCAAAAATATGACCTCCATCTAAAACTGGGTATGGTATTAGATTTATTATTCCAAGATTTATACTCAAAATAGCCATAAACTGTAAATAACTTACAAATCCAACCTTCCATGCAGCAACTGCTATTTCTGATATTCCAACAGGTCCTGTAAAATGTCTGATTGAAAGTTTTCTTTGAAAAAGAAGTTTAAGTCCAATTAAAGTTGTAAAAGATATTTCAAAAAATTCCTTACCACTTTTAATTACTGCACGATGAAATGGATATTTTTCCAGTTTTTCTTTTGGTAGAATCCCTATAATGTATTCTGTTAATTTCTTCCCGTTTTCTTCAACTGTATAAGGTGCTGGTTTTATACTGTAAATCAAAATTTCATTTTCTCTTTTTATTTTCAAATTTAAAGGTTTATCCTTATATTTTTTTGTATAATCCTTAATTTTGAGAGTCACATCAAGCCATGTTTTACATTTTTCTCCATTTACTTCCAGTACCTCATCTCCAACTTTTAAACCACTTTTTTCTGCTGGAAAATTTTTAATAAAATCACCTATTTTTGTTCCTTCATAACTTATTGTTCCTATCATAAATACAGGGATTAAAAGTATAAATCCAAATATTAAATTATTTAAAGAGCCAGCAAATAAAATTTTGCTTCTTATGCCAGGACTTTTTCCCATATATTCCCATTCTTCAAATTTTTCTTTATCTATTTCTTCACCAGCAAGTTTAACATATCCACCAAATGGAATGACTGAAATAATATATGTTGTTTCTCCTTTCTTTTTTTGATAAATTTTTGGCCCAAAACCTATGGCAAATTTTTCAACCTTTACTCCATTTCTTTTTGCAACTATAAAATGTCCAAATTCATGAATTGTTATTAAAACAGAAAAAAGTATAATTAGAGCAATTATTGAACTGAACATTTGTCTCCTCCTATTATTCTTTCAACCTGATTTCTTGCCCAGTTATGATAATAAAAAATATCTTTAATATCAAGTTTTTCTTTAAATTGGTGCTTTTCAACTACCTTCTCTATTACATTCATTATATTTCCAAAGTTTATTTTACCATCTAAAAAAAACTCAACAGCCCTTTCATTCGCTCCATTTAAAACAACAGGATATGAACCCTTTTTTCTTATTGCTTCCTTTGCAAAATTTAACCATTTTGCTTCTTCATTTACTTTTTTGAAATTTAGTTTATTTATTTTCCCGAAGTCAATTTCCTTAAGTTTTGAATCCACTCTTTCTGGATAATTCAAAACATAATTTATCGGAAATTTCATATCAGGTATAAAACCAACAAGTTTTAAAGTTCCATCAATAAATTCAACCATTCCATGAATTATTGCTTCTGGATGGATAACAACATCTATCTGTTCTTCTCTTAATGAAAATAAATAATGTGCCTCTATAATTTCAAATGTCTTATTCATCATTGTTGCTGAATCAATTGTTATCTTTTTGCCCATTTTCCACACAGGATGGTTGAGTGCTTCTTTTACTTTTACATTTTTCTTTTTTTTCCCATAAAATGGACCACCTGAAGCAGTGAGATAAATTTTTTTTATCCCTTTGTTTTCATACTTTAAAATCTGAAATATTGCATTATGTTCACTATCAACAGGTAAAATTTCAAAATTATATACTTTTTTTAAATCCTGTATGATTTCACCTCCTGAAACAAGTATTTCTTTTGTCGCAAGTGCCACTTTCTTTTTGTTTTTTATACATTCAATAAAAGCGGGAAGTGTTTTTATACCCGGAATTGCAAAAATAAATAAATCACCTTCTTTTAAATTTGATATTTCAATAAGCCCTTCTTCTCCATAAAAAAACTTAACATTTTTATATTTTCTCATGAAATCCTCATCTTTTTCTTCAATGTAAGCATATTTCGGTCTAAATTCCTCAATCTGTTTTGAAAATAATTTTTTATTTTTTTTACAGGCAATACATAAAATATTAAATTTCTCTTTCTGTCTTCTTATAAGTTCAAGAGTATTCTGTCCAATTGTTCCTGTTGAGCCAAAAATTACAATGTTTTTCATTTATCAATAATTCCTCCAAATTTTCTCTTTCTTCTTTGATAATCATAAAGTGCTTTTAAAAATTCTTTTTCATCAAAATCAGGCCATAAAACAGTTGTAAAATAAAATTCTGAATATGCTGACTGCCAGAGTAAAAAATTGCTTATTCTTTTTTCTCCACTTGTTCTTATTATTAAATCAGGGTCAGGAATATCTGGAAGATAGAGGTATTTATTTATTAAATTTTCATCAATTTCCTCAATCTTATGTCTGTTTTTAATTATTTTCTTTAAACTATCAACAATCTCTCCTCTTCCTCCATAATTTATTGCAAAAATCAGATTTAAACCGGTATTTTTTTCTGTCAGTTTCTCAACATAATCCATAATTTCAATAAGATTTTCGGGTAGTTCCCATCTTCTTCCTGAAAATCTGACTCTAACATTATTTTTATGTAAATTTTCTCCTTCTTTTCTTAAATTTCGCTCCATAAGAGAAAAAAGGAATTCAATTTCTTCTTTTGGTCTTTTCCAGTTTTCTGTTGAGAAAGAATAAAGAGTTAGATATTTTACTTTATATTTACTTGCCACTTTTACAGTTCTCCTTACCGCTTCTATTCCCTTTTTATGACCAAAAATTCTTGGAAGGTTTCTTTTTTCAGCCCATCTTCCATTACCATCCATAATAATTCCTATGTGAACAGGAATTATTTTTAATTTTTCCATTTTTAAAGTTGAAATTTTTCACCAAAATATACACTTCTTGATTCAGGATGATTTAAAATTTCCTCAGGTGTCCCTTCTATCAAAATTTCTCCCTCATAAATTAAATATGCTCTATCAGTTATTTTTAATGCTTCTCTAACATTATGGTCAGTTAAAAGGATTCCTATATTTTCATTTTTTAAACTTAAAACAATATCCTGTATTTCACTTACTGTTTTCGGGTCAATCCCTGAAAATGGTTCATCAAGAAGAAAAAATTTAGGAGAAAACATTAAACTTCTTGCTATTTCAAGTCGTCTCTTCTGTCCACCAGAAAGATTTCCAGCAACTTTATCTTTAAGGTGGGAAATTTCAAGTTTTTTCAAACATTCTTCTCTAATTTTATCTCTCTCCTCTCTTTCCTTATAAAAATCTTCAAGAACAATTTCACAGTTTTCTTCTACTGTTAATTTTTTAAATATTGAAATTTCCTGTGGCAAATAAGATATACCTTCTCTTGCCCTTTTCCATGTAGGAAGTTCTGTTATATCTTTACTGTCTAAAAAAATACTTCCCGAATCAGGAGAAAGAAACCCCATAATTATTTCAAATGTAGTAGTTTTCCCTGCGCCATTTGGACCTAAAAGTCCAACAATTTCTCCTCTTTTAACATTCATTGATATTCCCTTCAAAACAACTTTATTCCTGAACGATTTTTTCAAATTTTTTATTTCAAGCATTTTTATAAAAGAGAATCAAATTTTTCCTGATATTTATTTAATCCAAGATGTTTATAAGCAAGTTCTGTTGCAACTCTCCCCTGTGGTGTCTTTTTGATAAAACCCTTCCTTACAAGAAAACTTTCATAAACTTCTTCTATTGTACTTACTTCTTCTCCAACTGCTATTGATAAACTTTTAACTCCAACAGGACCACCGTTGAATTTTGTAATTATGACTTCAAGAATTTTCTTATCCATTTCATCAAGACCTTCTTCGTCAACATCCATTTTATTCAAAGACATAACAGCAATTTCTTTATTTATTATACCCTCTCCCTTCACCTCAGCATAATCTCTAACTCTTCTCAATAATCTATTTGCAACTCTCGGTGTTCCCCTTGACCTTTTTGCTATTTCTTCCGCTCCTTCTTCTTCTATTCTTATATTTAATATTTTTGCTGACCTTTTTATAATTTCTTTAAGTTCTTCATTTGAATAATAATCAAGGCGATGAAGTATTCCAAATCTGTTTCTTAAAGGAGAGGTTAAAAGTCCTATTCTTGTCGTTGCTCCACATAATGTAAATGGTTTTAAGGGTATTTTAACACTTCTTGCCTTTGGTCCTTCTCCAATAACTATGTCTATCCTGAATTCCTCCATTGCACTGTAAAGAAATTCCTCAACATTTCTCGGTAATCTATGAATTTCATCAATAAATAAAACATCCCCTTCTTCCAGATTTGTAAGAATTCCCGCAAGGTCTCCAATTTTTTCTATTACAGGTCCAGAAGATGCTTTTATATTTACTCCAAGTTCCCCTGCAACAATATATGCAAGTGTTGTTTTACCAATTCCAGGAGGACCGTAAAACAGAATATGGTCAAGAACTTCTTTTCTGTTTTTTGCTGCCTCAATAAAAACTTTTAAATTTTCCTTTACCTTATTCTGACCAATAAACTCCTCAAAATTTCTCGGTCTTACCGTATTTTCGTATTTTAAGTCCTCATTTCTTATTTCAGGAGAAGTCATTCTTTCGTTCATGTTAATTTCCTTAATGCTTCCTTTATCAATTCTTCAAGTGTAATATTACCTTTCTTTTCTTTTAATATTTCTCCCACAATCACTGCTGAATCCTTCCTTTTGTATCCAAGAACTGTAAGTGCTTCCACTGCATTAATCAGAATTTCTTTTTCTTTATAATTATCAACCAAAATTGGAATTTTTTCAATTTTTTGTTTTAATTCTACTATCATTCTTTCTGCTGTCTTCTTCCCCACACCCGGAACATTTTTGAAAATAGAAACATCCTCTGTAATAATACCCTGATAAATTTCCTCAATTGAAAGTCCGGATAGAACTCTCAATGCAACTTTTGGACCTATTCCTGGAACAGTAATTAGTAATAAAAAAAGTTCCCTTTCTTCTTTCTCTATAAATCCATACAAATTTATCTTATCCTCTGAAAAGTGCTGATATATGTATAAAAACGTTTCTTCACCTTCATTTATTTTTTCCGATGTCTGAAGTGATACTTCAACAAAATAGCCAATTCCATTATTTTCAATTACCACATAAGTTGGTGTTTTTAAAAAAATTTTACCTTTTATGAAATATAACATTTTCTTTCAATTTGAAAATTGCAGATATAGCAGTAGCAACTGCATCTGATGCTTCAAAACTTTGAAAACTGTAATAACCTGTTAAATTTTCCACCATAAATTTTACCTGTTCCTTTGTCGCTCCTCCATTTCCTGTAATAAGTTGCTTGATTTC
>ERZ795060.1066-NODE-1066-length-33622-cov-5.535496_pt1 | contig 33622 bp, 32 predicted proteins | sample MGYA00375144_ERZ795060 | MGnify/ENA primary metagenome ERZ795060 (study PRJEB30189, sample SAMN05720157) | activated sludge metagenome | isolation source: anaerobic digester from wastewater treatment plant | place: Japan | collected 2015-05-15 ...
ATTTACAGCATGTTTCAACGCTTTTTTCAATGCGGGTTTTGAAATAACAGCATCTGTTGTGATAAACGCAAGCATTGTTGCCATGTTTGGGCATATCATACCCGCGCCTTTTGCCATAGCTCCAATACGAACCTGCTGGTTTTTCCTGCGGGTTTTAATAGGGATTTCACACTCTGCCTGCTTTGGAAATCTATCGGTTGTCATAATGGCTTCTGCTGCGTCATTTCCGCCATAGTAAGAAGCCGATTCCACAAGTGTTTTTAAGGCACTGACAATCTTTTTTTCTGGAAGGGGCTTTCCGATAATTCCCGTGGAAGCAAAAAGAAGATGAGTGCTGTTTATGTTAAGCACGCTCGCAAATTCTTCCATGATTCCGCAGGTCGTACGCCACCCATCAGCACCACCAAGAACATTGGCATTGCCGCTATTGATAAGAATGGCTCGTATGGGATTTTTGATTCTTTTCAAGGACCATAAAAGCGAATATGACTTAACACGGTTTGTTGTTGCGCATGCCTCAGCGATGCAATCCGCATCCGAAATAACTGCGGCAATATCTTTTTTTTGCTTTTTAATTCCGCATTGTATGCCGGCCGCCTTAAAACCAGAAGGAAAACAAACACCTGTTTTTTGTGGCATATATTTTTATTAAAATGATAATGAATCACAAATAGCAAGAGCCAGCGACAGGTCTTGCCTTGTGGTAATTTTTATATTTTTCACATCGCCTGTTATTGCGTGAACAGGAAACCCCGCCTTCATACATAAGGATGCATCATCAGGAAAATCAGCAAGATTTTCTTTGTTAAGTTCAAAAGCATCTTCCAGGATTTTCTTTTTAAAACCCTGTGGGGTCTGGGCAATCTGCAGATTCTTGTCAAAAATTGTTGAAAGAATTTTGTTGTTTTTCACTATTTTTACAGATCCATTAACAGGCGATACAGGCACACATGCTCCATATTCTTGTGTTGTTTTAACAATAGAAGAAATAAGATGTTCGCTTAAAAATGGTCTTGCTCCATCATGCACAAGAATGGTATCGCATTTTTTTGAGCAATGGCAAAGGCCATTTAACACAGAACGCTCCCTACAATTTCCGCCGGGGACAACAGCAGTAATCTTACTAAAAGATTGTTTCCACATAGAAACCCGACGGGTATTGATGAATCTTTTTTGTGTGACAACAACCATTTCATCTATCAAAGAGCTCATTGAAATTGTTTGCAAACAATATTCAATAACAGGAATGCCTTTTATCAAAAATAATGTTTTCGGGATCCTGCTTTTGAATCGGGTTCCCTTGCCCGCAGCAACAATAATACACCCTGTCATTTTAGCCTGGCGAATATAATACGACCGCTAATGGTTTGTATGGTGCTATCTATTATTGTTTCAACTGTTTTTCCAATATATTTTGCACCATCTTCAATAACAACCATTGTCCCGTCCTCAAGATATCCGACACCCTGGCCGTGTTCTTTACCTTCTTTGATCACCTTAATATTTAATGTTTCTCCGGCCATTAGTTTTGCTTTCATCAGTGTTGCCAGATTATGGAGATTCAATACCTTAATGTTCTTAACCTCGGCTACCTTGGTAAGATTAAAATCATTTGTTAGAATTTTTGCGCCAAGTGAAGAAGCAAGCTTTACCAGTTTTACATCAACCTCTTCAATGTCGGGATAGTCAATGTCATAAATCTTCACATCAAGACTATTATCGTTTCGCAATTTGTTCAATGTATCAAGGCCCCTTCTTCCTCGTTGCCGTTTCATTTCGCTTGAAGAATCTGCCAATTCCTGCAATTCCTTCGTAATGAAGGTTGGGATAATAATTGTTCCCTCAATAAAACCGCTTTTTGCAAGTTCATACACGCGGCCATCTATTGCAACGCTGCTATCAATGACAATCGCCTTCATCGCGTCTGCTTTGAATTGGTGAAGATAGGGAAAAATAAATCCAAGCTCTCCAACCCCTCTTATGCCAATCATGATACCAAGATAACTAAAAATAAAGTAAAGAACAAATCGTACACCGTTTTCCTCTCTGGCTGTTGCAAACGGAACAAGCAAAACAAAATTGGCAACCAAAATTGCGGTAATCAAACCAATAATAAGTCCAATGACGCCCATGATGAATTTTCTAAAAGGAATTTTTTGTATCAATAATTCCAGGCCAACAATTATAAGACTTCCAACAAGTCCAAGTATCACGCCTTCTATTCTGTTTTCAATCCAGAAAACAGAACCCGCGAAGGCGCTTATAAGAACAAAGGTTGCACGAATAAAATATAAACCCATAAAAAACCTCCTTTTTCAAGACCTAACCTAAAACCATCATTTGTTTATTTTCTGGCAGAATACCTCTATAGAAAGAAAGGAAATGTGATATGGCGTGTAGCGAACCAGAAAAATATCCAACCATCAAGGGAAATTTATTTGGTGGTAATATGTGAATAAAAAAGACATGAGAACAATAAGGACAACAATTTTATAATGATTATTTTTCTTGATTTTTGCCATCTGATTGTCAAAGAACATCATTGCCTGTTTTTCTCATAAAAATTGTGTGATATCTATAAATATGATATCTATAAAATAATATTATTTATTATATCATAATCATATCAGCTTTTAAAAGCCACACCCATAATATCTTCAAGCCGTTTAACCTCTGTTATTTTTAAACCCGTAGAAGGTATCTCCTTACATCCTGGTGGAACAAATGCCTTTTTGAAACCAAATCGCGATGCCTCTTTTAACCGCGATGGCATGTGTTGAACCGGCCTTATTTCACCTGTAAGGGCTATTTCTCCGATAAAAATGCTTTCTGGCAATAAAGCAATATCCTTGTATGATGAAATTGAAGCAACCGCAATTGCCAGGTCTACAGCAGGTTCTGTAATTTTGAGACCGCCGGAAACATTAAAATAAACATCCCTGCTGGCAAGGTTCATTTTAAGTTTTTTTTCAAGCACAGCAAGGACAAGATTGGCCCTGTTATAATCGAGACCTGTAAAATTGCGTCTTGGAACCGCAAGATAGCTTGTTGTAATGAGAGCCTGTATTTCAACAAGGATTGTCCGTTTTCCTTCCTGTGTGGGGAAAATAACAAGTCCAGGATACGATGTTGAGATGCTGCTGACAAAAATACGGCTTGAATCAGGCATTTCAACCAAACCTGTTTCATCCATTTTAAACACGCCTATTTCTTCTGTAGAACCAAACCTATTTTTCATTCCGCGAAGTATTCTTAGGTTTGATAATCTGTCACCTTCAAAATAAAGAACAACATCTACCAGGTGTTCAAGAATTTTTGGACCTGCGATATTTCCTTCTTTTGTAATATGGCCTATCAAGAAAACCGAATGGCTTCCTTTTTTCGCCCATTCTATAAAAAACTGAGCAGCCCGTCTTACCTGAAAGATAGAACCGAAAGGATAGTCAAATTCTGAATCATAAATCATCTGAACAGAATCCACAATAACAGTATCGGGCATGATTGATTGAAGAGCCTGGTCTATTGTTTCTATTTCATTTTCAGACAGAATAAAAAGAGATTCCGCATTTGTTATCCCAAGCCTTTCTGCCCGCATTTTAACCTGCTGAGGCGATTCTTCAGCAGAGACATACAGAACCTTTTTACCCTGTTTTGAAAGGCCGGCAGCAACAAGAAGAATCAGTGTGGATTTCCCTATGCCGGGTTCTCCAGCAAGAAGCACAACCGCGCCATCAACAATTCCGCCTCCGAGTGTTCTATCCAGTTCCCCGATTGTTGTTGATATCCGCATGTGATCCAAAATTTTTATATCATTAAGAAGGTGTGGTTTTTGTTTCTCATAGGTGGATAAAGGCTGTTTTGAGGATTCTTCATAGAAAGAATTCCATGCCCCGCAAGAAGGGCATTTACCAAGCCATCTAACAGAAATATGTCCGCATTCTTGGCATGCGAATATTGTTTTTTCCTTGCTCATTGCCCCCTTTCTCTAAACAGAATCTTCCATGGATGGGCTTTAAGGTCCTGAACCATTTCAAAAATCTGATTGTAAAGGTCGTCCTTTGCAATCAGTTTTCCCACTGTTCCTTTGCCAGAACGAATATCAGATAAAATATCACCAAGTTGGTCACTGGCATACGCGAGTTTTATAAAAGAAACATTAAGATTTGTTGATACATCCTTTAAGCCAGCGATTGTTTCCCTGATATCTCTTGCGATTTCAGTGTCTGTGATAATGTCTGCAAAAAGACCCTGGTTTTCCAGCTTATCAATGAAGCGGTTTATCCTATGATTGGTTTGTGTAAATGTTTGAGTTGCAACAGCGAACTGTTCTGCTGCTTGTGAAAGGGTGTTATCCAGTTCAATAAGCGTGTGGTCAAGATGGGTAACACTGCTGTTTATCTTATCGCGATTTTCACTGATAAGCGAATTTATTTCCGATGCGGTTGTGTTCCAGTTTAAAGCGAGGCTGTTAAAACTGTTAATAGTGGTTGATGTTTGGGAGATTAAATTTTTTGTTTCAGAGGCAATCTGTGTAATCTGGGATTTTAATCTTTCATCCTTGGTAATGTCATTCAAAGAGGCAAGAATATTGTTTAGGTTTTTAAGGATATCCTCTCCTGTACTAAGGAATCTTTCCATTGGAAGAGGATCCTCGCCTTGAACGATTTCGCCTGGTTGAATAATGGGCTGATCATTGAGGTCTGTTGGCAATATCTCAAGATATTTTTCACCAATAATCCCATAATTCCGCACAAGAAACCTACTGTTTTTACCAAGACGGATCTTAGGGTTTAATCGAGCAGTGACAATAATCTGTACCTGATTCTTATTCATAACCAAATCAATATTTTTTACCTCGCCAACACGATATCCGCTTACCCGCACCGGCGCTCCCGGATCAAGTCCGGCGATATAGGTATAAACAATCTTTAAATCATATCCTCTTCCCTGTAATAACTTACCCTGTGAAAAAATGAATATAAAAAATACAATCAAACCCAGAAATATAAAAAGTCCAACCTTAAATTGAATATCAGATGCCCTCTTTTTCATATAGGTCTCCAATGTTTAAAAAGTATCTTACAAACTCATTTCCCGAATTGATAATCTGATCCCATTTTCCTGTTGCGACAATTGTTCCTTCATCAATAACCGCTATATGGTCTGCAAGATTTCTCGCAATTGCAAGGTCATGTGTTACTATCACATCTGTCGTGCAGAAATCAGAATGAATTTTTTTCATAAGTTTTATAATGCTGGCTGATGTAATCACGTCAAGCCCCGCTGTGGGTTCATCATAAAACAGAATCTGAGGTTTGCTGGCAAGCGCGCGCGCAATGCCAACCCTTTTTTTCATTCCGCCACTTAATTCCTCTGGCATTTTTTCGCTAATATCGTCAAGCCCCACTGCTTCAAGGAAGGTTTCTGCTGTTTTGCGTATTTCATTTTCAGGTATATCAGAATGTTCAAGAAGAAAGAAACCGACATTTTCCCAAACGCTCATTGAATCAAAGAGTGCTGAGGATTGAAATACCATGCCGCTTTTCTTGCGGATATTAAAAAGATGTTTATCATCTAATTCGGACATATCCTGTCCAAGGATTTCTACCCTGCCTTTATTCGGTGTGATAAGGCCCAGAAGTGTTTTCAAAAGAACCGTTTTACCAGAACCTGATTGTCCCAGGATAACCATTGTTTCGCCATCTGACACCTCAAGATCAAGGTCGTGTAATATTTCCTGATTTTTTAATACCACAGAAAGTTTTTTGATGTTTATAATCATATTATAAGAAATAAAAAATTGCTGTTAAAACAAAGTTTGCAAGAATAACAAGGAAAAATGCATTAACAACCGCGGATGTGGTGGCATTTCCAACCCCTTCTGCTCCGCCTGATGTTTTTAAACCTTCAATACATGAAGCGCCAATAATTAAAATGCCAAATATAAATGATTTTGTTATCCCGACAAAGATATCCTTAAGTTTGATAAATTGAAAACTCTGGTATAGATATACCCCGGGTGCTATATGAACCAGATATACCCCAATAATATAACCGCCAATGATACTGAGTAAATTTGCCATTAATGTAAGAATGGGGACCATAATCATCGCTGATATTAATCGCGGGGTTACAAGATATGAAATGGGATTAACACCTAAAACCTCAAGAGCATCTATTTGTTCTGTGATTTTCATACTTCCTATCTCCGCCGCAACAGATGCGCCAACCCTTCCTGCAACAATCAGCGCAACAATTATAGGTCCTAACTCCCTTATCATAGAAACACTGACAATTCCACCCACAAAACTCTCGCCGCCAAATTTTTTCAATGTTACCGCGGTTTCCATAACCATTACCATTCCTGTAAATGTTGATATCGTTCCGACCAGTGGAAATGAGTCAAGGCCGATCTTTGCCATATTTTCAATAATAAGTTTTTTCCTTCGCGCTGTCTGTGAAAATATTTTTTTTGCTGCGTCCGAAATGAGAATGAAAACCTCTCCAAGGTAGGTGATAATTGCAATAACAAGCGCTCCAAGGGATTTAATAAATCCTGTCATCATGGTTGTTTTCTGTAACCTTCAAATCTAAGGCATTCCTTACGAAATGTTAATTTTATCTGATCGGTGGGCCCATTTCTCTGCTTGGCGATAATAATGTCCGCGATTCCTTTTGTTTCTTCAGAATCATCGTACCGTTCATCCCTATGTAAGAATATTACAACATCTGCATCCTGTTCAATAGAACCGCTTTCTCTGAGGTCTGCAAGAATGGGTTTTTTATCTTCTCTTCGTTCAATGAGTCTGTTCATCTGGGATAATGCGATAACAGGAATTGATAATTCTTTTGCCATTGCCTTTAATGAGGAAGAAATATCAGTAATTTCCTGCTGCCGGTTTTCATACCTGCCCTTGCCTCGCATTAATTGAAGATAATCCACTATGACCATCTGGATATTTTCGCGAGATTTTAATCTTCGCGATCGTGCCCTGAGTTCAAAGATAGAAAGTGCGGGGGTATCATCAATAAATATGGGTGTTTTTTCAAGGATGCCGGCGGCCTGAATCAATTTACCCATATCCCTGTCGGAAAGTATACCTTTCCGCATCAGGGAGGAATCAATCTTTGCTTCGCAGCATAACATCCTTTGAACAAGCTGTTCTCGCGACATTTCAAGGCTGAATATCACAACAGGAATATTCTGTGTGATGGCAAGATTTAAAGCGATATTACAGGCGAAAGCCGTTTTCCCCATGGAAGGCCTGGCGGCTATTACTATAAGGTCTGATCTTTGAAAGCCCGATGTTATATTATCAAGGTCCACATAACCGCTTGCCAATCCGGTTACATGGCCCTGTTTTGCATGGATTTTTTCAAAAAGGTCAAGATTTTCTTTTACCAGCAAAGACAATGGGTAGGCCTCTCGCGAAACCATATGTTCTGAAATATCAAATATCATTGCCTCTGCCTGGTCAAGAAGTCCATCAACATCCTGGACTCCAGAATGGGCTTCTGCAACAATCTGGGTGGAAACATTGATAAGTTTTCTTAGCACAAAATTATCTCTTACAATCTTTGCGTAATCTTCAAGATGGGCAGAGGTTGGAACAAAATCAAACAGGGATGTGAGATATTCTATGCCGCCGGCTTGTTCAATTTTACTTTTTTTTTTAAGGTTATCTACAAGGGTAACCAGGTCGCATTTTGCGTTTGTTTCAAAAAATTCCTGCATAACACTGAATATCAATTGATGACGGTTATCGTAAAAAAACTCTTTTTTTACAATTTCCAAACCCCGTATCAGGGCATCCTCATCAAGCAACATTGATGCGATGAGTGCTTTTTCTGCTTCAATATTTTGAGGGGGTATCTGCTCTGCAATGGATAGGTTTTTCTTTGTCATCTATGCCTCGCTATATTTTTCTTCTCATGCAGAATTAAAAACAATTTCGTTTTTACCGGTTCAGGTAGCAGCATCCTGTTTTTGTACAATCCATACCTTTAATTCTGCGTTTATTTCGCCCATAAGATGGATGGGAACCTTGTAAATGCCGAGTTTTTTGATGGGTTCTTCCAGGGATATCTGATGTTTATCTATTTGAATATCATGTTGAGATTTTAAAGCATCGGCAATATCTTCTGTAGTAACAGAACCAAAAAGTTTTTCTTCTTCGCCAGCCTTTGCCTCAATGGTAACTGACAGTTTATTTAATCTGGTTTGGAGCGCTTCTGCTTCTTTCAAAAGTTTTTCTCTTTTTAAGTCCAATGATTTTTTAATCTGCTCAATCCTTTTTATGTTTTTTTTATCCGCTTCTATGGCGAGTCCTCTTGGGAAAAGATAATTTCTTGCGTATCCATCGCGGACATCGCATATTTCACCTTCCTGTCCAAGACCTTTTACCTGTTTTGTAAGAATAATTTTCATCAAATATCTCCGTTATGTCTGAATATATGGAAGAAGGGCCATATATCTTGCATGTTTAATAGCTTTTGTAAGCGCCCGTTGATGTCGCGCACAAACACCTGTAAGTTTAGAGGAAAGTATTTTACCCCTTCCGCTCATATAGCGTCTAATTTTTCCAATATCCTTATAATCAATTTCGTGAACTTTTTCTTCACAAAATTTACATCCCTTCGCCCGTTTCTTCTTTCTCGGTTTCTGTTGTTTCCGTGTATCCCTCATTCTTTGTTCCATTGTCCATTTCTCCTTGTATGTTAGGAAGTGACCTATCCAAAAACTGAAAATTTTCAACCAGAACTTCCAGTGTTGACCTTTTTTCGTTATCGGATGTTTCCCACTGCCGATAATTTAAACGACCTTCAACAAAAATTGTAGAACCCTTTTTAAGATATTCTGCACAAATTTCGGCTCTTTTTCCCCAAACAACCAGATTAACAAAACAGGATTCTTTTTGTTTGTTGCCATCTTTTGCAGTATATTCCCTGTTGATGGCAATGCCAAAACTAGCAACCGCAGTGCCTGAGGGGGTATATCTGAGTTCGGGATCCCTCGTTAATCGTCCTATCAGAAAAACCTTGTTAAGATTCGGACCGGCCATTTTTTGTAAATTCCGGAAATTCTTTTTTCATCAAAATAAGGCTTCTTAATATTTTTTCCCTATGTTTTAATGCTGAATCTATTTTTGTAATTACATCAGGTGCTGCTTCAAAATAAAAAAGATAATAATATCCCTCGTTTTTCTTTTTTATGGGATAGGTAAGCATACGTTTACCCCATAATTCATGATGTATGATATTTGCGCCAGAATCAGTTAAAATCTGTGAAATATTATTCACTTCCTCTTCAAGGCTGTTTGGGTCCAGGTCAGGTGCCATAAGAATACACGCTTCATATTTTCTTATCATCAACTCCTCCACGGTTCAAAATCTTCCAATATTTATATTGTATTTGGATTATACCTGTCTTCAAAAGGATTGTCAAAAATTCTTATCTTGTTTTTTGAAAAGAATAATGATACCCTATAATCAAATGGCTGATAACAATGATGAAATTTAAAGGTTTATGTAATCTTTATGAAGAAAAAAAGAAACAATATTGTATGAAGATAGTTAAGCATATTTCAGCTGTTTATCCAGGCAGAGAAACATAATGTAGATTCCCATCAAAAAAGATGAGGTTTTTATGAAGAAAAAGATTGTCATCGGCGTATGCGGATCAATCGCTGCGTATAAGGTTGCTTTGTTAATAAGACAGCTACAGGATAAAAATTGGGATATCAAGGTGATTATGACAGAATCAGCCACAAGATTTATTACGCCTTTGACATTAGAAACTCTTTCAAAAAATCAGGTTTATATTGATATGTTCAAAAAAGATTCTGCTTGGGAAATATCGCATATTTCCTTAAGTGAATTTGGACAGATTTTACTTGTTATGCCAGCGACAGCCAATATTATTGGAAAGATTGCGTCTGGAATTGCGGATGACCTGCTTTCTTCAACCGTTATGGCTTTTTCTGGCAGGGTTATTTTTGTGCCCGCGATGAATACGAAAATGTGGGAAAATCCCATTGTTCAGGAGAATGTTGAAAAATTGAAAAAATTTGGATATGGGTTTATTGGCCCTGAAAAGGGGAAGCTTTCAAATGGAACGATAGGCGCTGGACGGCTGTCTGATATAGAAAAAATTATAAAGGCACTGGAAAAGATATCCCGCCATTAATACGACGTAAAAATTACTTACTCAACCACCAGGAGGTTAAAATGGGCAGAGCATATTTGCTTGAACCGAACCAGGTAAAACCTGTTGAAACAAAATACAGAAAAATCACAACAAAGATTCCTGTTCCGGAATCATTGCCTGTGCTTGAAAAATTGAGACAATGGGAACCGCGTTCAATGAGCGGCCAGCCACTGGTTGTTTGGCATAAGGCAAAAGGAATAAACGTTTTTGATGCATATGGAAATATGTGGCTTGATTTTTCTTCCGGGGTTCTTGTGGCAAACGCAGGACATGGAAATCCAAGAATATGCAGGGCAATAAAAGAAATGGCATCAAGGCCATTGCTGCATAATTACTGTTTTCCAAGCGAAATAAGGGCCAATCTTGTTGAAAAAATAGGCCAAATTTCTCCAGAACCGCTTAAAAAGGTATTTCTTCTCACCACAGGATCAGAAGCCGTTGAATGCGCAATAAAACTTTGCCGAACAGCGGGAAAACTCATAAACCCTGCGAAAAAAATAATTATTTCTTTTGAAAACGCATTTCATGGAAGAACACTCGGCGCTCAGATGATAGGCGGAACCCCGGCACTTAAGGAGTGGATAGGAAACATTGATCCTGACATGATCCAGGTTCCTTTCCCTGGCGACCCGAGGTTACAGGATAAAGGTTTTGATGTGTTTATTAATACCCTAAAAGAAAAAGGTGTAAATTTTGATAATATCTGCGGTGTGATATCTGAAACATTTCAGGGTGGTAATGCCGCATTTATGCCTGTTGAATATGCAAAAAAATTAAGGCAGTTTTGTAATGAACACAAGGCGCTTCTGGTTTTTGACGAGATACAGGCGGGTTTTGGAAGAACAGGAAAACTGTGGGGATTCCAGAATTATGAAATATTGCCGGATATCTTTACACTTGGAAAGGGTATTTCAAGCGGATTGCCGCTTTCAGCGGTTGTTGGAAGAACAGATATTATGGATTTATATGAAGCCGGAACCATGACAAGCACCCATACAGGCAATCCCATTTGTTCTGTTGCTGCTTTGAATAGTATCAATTTTATTACAGAGAAAAACTTAATGGCCAATGCGGAAAAAATGGGAAGGGTTTTTGAAAAGGAACTTGGCAGAATAAAGGATAAATTCCCGGTGGTTGGATTTCTTTGCGGGAAAGGGCTTGTTTGGGCTCTTAGCATTGTTAGGCCTGGCACTATAGAGCCGGATGGAGACCTTGCATTTGATATAGTAAGACGATGTGTAGAAAAGGGGTTGTTGTTATTTGCTCCTGTGGGTTTTGGCGGGGCTTCAGTGAAGATTGCGCCACCTCTTATCATTAAAAAGGATGCCATTATTGAAGGTTGTTCTGTGATTGAAGAAGCAATCAGCGAGGCGTGTTCATCCTAACAGGGAAAATAATGAACGTGGGTTTACTTGGATATAGCGGCAGCGGAAAGACAAGTCTTGTGGCTTTTCTTTCAGGAAAAAGGCATGAAAGTTTTGATCCATTAAAACCGTCTGTTGTTACGGTTAAAATATCAGACAGCCGTCTTAAGGTTCTTGCAGAAATGGCAGAAGCGCAAAAAATTACAGAGTCAGAGATAAATTTTATTGATATAAAAGGGAGTCCTGAATCTGTGGGGTTTGATGAAAAGATTATTGAAATTGCTCTGCAATCAGATGTTATTGCTTTTGTTATTGGTGCCTTTTCAGAACAAAAAAATCCCTGTGATGAACTTGATTCCCTTTATCTGGAGATGATTTTTCGGGATGATGAACGATTGAAAAATATTATGGAAAAGAGACAACAAGAAATTTTACAGGGCAAAAGAAATAAAAATGAGCAGGAAGAGCTTTTGCGCAAGTATAAGACATTTCTTGAACAGGAACGATTTCTTTTCTCCATGAATCTTGATGAAAAAGAAAGGGTGTTTCTTGCCTCACTCGGGATGATAACAATAAAAAGAATTTTTGTCATTGCCAACGGCGCCAGGATGAAAAAACAGATTGAAGAAAAGTGTAAAAATTATAATTTGGAATTATGCCAGATAGATGTGGAAAACCATTCAACAGAAGCTGTTGAAGAGTTCTGGAGCCAGTTTTTAAAGGCAGCCGGCCTTTTAAGATTTTATACCGTCGGTAGAAAAGAAACAAAGGCGTGGCTTTTGCCAGAAGGAGCCACACTGCTTGATGCGGCTGCAGCCATTCATACGGATATAGCAAAAGGTTTTGTGAGGGCGGATGTTGTAAGCTACGAAGATTTTATTTCTGCAGGTTCTTTATCTGTCTGTAGAGAAAAAGGACTTTTACGAAGCGAAGGAAAAACAGGATTGGCAAAGGATGGAGATATTGTCCATATCCATTCAACAATCTAACAATAGGTAATTACAGCGCAAAATATTATAACCAGTTTTGTTGTTTCCAATAGCGATATTCTTCCTGCCAATCTTTCTTTCTCGCCATTACAATATGTTTGAAATGTTGTTTGCTTTGTTCTATAATCCTCATCTGTCCTTTGAAAATTTTTTTCTTCTGGATTGCTTCTTGAAGTTTTTTCCCCAAAAGGACTGCGATTTTCTTTTTCTCGTCCGCCAGCGGCACCCTGGAGAATACACCGCCAACAAACTGTGAACCGCAACTAAAAGCATAATGTTTAATGTAATCAATAACAGGTTTATCGTATCCGCTTCCAGAAGAGACAACGCCAACTGCGTATTTGCCCAACAATCTTTTACAATGTAGAAAATGGGTTGAACGGTCAAAAAGCGCCTTCATGGACGCGGTAACACAATTGATATAATTAGGACTGGCAAGTATTAAGCCATCTGCCTCAAGCATCCTGTTCATTATAAACGAAACATCGTCTTTCAATGGGCAGTCCATTATCCTGCTGTGGCATCGTTCGCAATGTATACAAAATTTTATGTTACAATCGCAAAGATGTATGATTTCACAATCGGCATTATTGCATCCTTTCAAAATCTCACCCGCAAGCGCAAATGTCTGACTTTTATTTTTTCTTGGGCTGGCTGAAATAAGAAGTATTTTCATTTTTCATTCTCCCTTTTTATACAAAAATATTACTAAACCGACTGTATTTTTTCTCCTCGCACATAAACAGAATCTATTTTAAGTTTATATCTTCCCTGTTTTTCTTCAATATTTCCAACAACAATATCGGCGTATTTGCCATTTTTTAATTCCCCTGTATTAAGATTTTCCCCATGGTTTTTCTTTATCATTTTTGCGATATTTGTTGAACAACACATGCTTGTCATACACAGGGCCTTTTCAAAATTAATTGCAGGATGATGTTTATGCCAGATTCCTGGCATTGGTTTTGCGAGATACGAAAGGAGATTTGAGAAAACCTTATCCATGGTTGCAACGCTTCCAAAAAGGGTAAAAGGTCCCTTGTCTGTTACATAAACATATTCATAGTTTTTGTCTACAGTGCCTTTTATTCCATCACAGGTAAAGTTTTTTATACCCTTTGATTGGCTTACAAAAATTGCATCGGTTATGGCCATAATTGAAGAAGGATTTTTTCTCGCAAATATTTCTCTTATATACCAAGGCGCCACATGATATCCATCAATAATCACCTCCAGCATGATATCAAGGGTAAGCGCTGCTTCCAGAGCGCCCCCGCCAAAAAAATTTTTGTATATGTTTCCTGTGGGTCCGTTAAGAAAATGGATAAAATATTTAAGTCCAGCTGCCACGGCGGTTTCAAATTGTTGATATGTGGCGGCGGTATGGCCGGCGCCGACTGAAACGCCTTTGGATACAAGATATTCAATAAATTTAAATGATTTTTTGCCATATTCAGGGGCGACATTTACCAGTTTTGCCAGACCTGTTTCATTGATGTCATCAAAAATATGTTTATCCGGCTGGAAGACATATCGCGGATTCATCGCTCCCTGATTTAAAGGATTGATAAATGTGCCTTCTATCATCGCTCCTTCATAAAATTTAGCCTCCCACGAATCTTTATTGGATTTTATAAAGTTTTCAAGCTGTCTTAAACAAAATTTTATTTTTTTTATGGGTATTGCTGTTGTTGAGCCATATAGTTTTGTTACGCCTGTTGAAGCGCGCAGATGAGCCCATCTTTTAAGTTCTTCCTGATATATCCCACTGGATGATTCAAACCGTTTTTTTGAAGGATTATATCTACCACGATAAAAAGAAAAAAGCCCGGCTCCATGGGTATGAAGTTCAATAAAACCGGGGAAAACATATTTCCCTTTAAGGTCGATAGCGTCCTTGACTTTTCCTGGTTTTGTTTTTTCAATATAAATATATTCTCCATTGATAACGATATCAAGCCCTTTTTTTAAGCCGAATTCTGTGCACAAGATTCCATTTGTAAGACGCATCATATCTCCAAATAAAAATTTAAAAAATGGCTGTTTATATTCAATCAAAAATTGTCTGGTTTGTAAAATGATAAATAAAAAAGATTTTCCTGTAAAATCCAGCGCTTTTTATAAAAGGTCTAAAATTATATAAAATATAAAATAAAGGATAAAACATAAGACAAAATGAGTATTTTTGCGATTGCGATTACATCTTTTATTGTGGCTTTTTCAGGAGCGATAAGCCCGGGCCCATTGCTTGCGGTAACCATTAACAGTTCTTTTACAAACGGCGCAAAGGCAGGACCCCTTTTAATCACAGGGCATTCCATTCTGGAGTTATTGTTGGTTGTTTTGCTTGTTGCCGGTCTTGGAAAATATATAAGAGAGCCTGTTTTTATAAACCTTTTCAGCATTATGGGAGGGGGTATTCTTATATGGATGGCTTTTAATACGATACAGCCCTTTGTTAATGTGGGACAATTGGAGATTCACCAAAAAAATCGTGGTGGTTTTATTTCAAGTGGAATTTTTGTAAGTTTGGCTAATCCCTACTGGATTATATGGTGGGCAACAATTGGGCTTACCTATCTTTCACTCGCGGCGCCAAGAGGATTTGCTGGATTTGCAGCCTTTTTTATCGGGCATATTTCCGCAGATTTTTTGTGGTACAGTATTGCTTCTTTTTCAATAGGCAGAGGAAAATACAAAATAACGCCGCGCATCTACCGGCGTATTTCTGCTTTCTGCGCGGTATTTCTTGCGGTGTTTGGCGTATTGTTTATATTAAAAGGAATGATCTACAATATGGCTATTGTGTCTGTTGAATAATGTATTCCACACTTTTTTTAAACCACCAGAGATATTTGTTTAATTCCGGACTATTGAAATTATCCACAAATGGCTGGCCATATTTATTCATTTCTGTTCCGCAGATTACAGGGATATTCATTCTGATGCAGGTTGAAAGAAAGATATCAAGATTCGTTACCTTTATTGCCTTTTCTTTCGGGTCTTTGATATTCCAGTTTCTCTCAGGGATAATGTTGACAATGTTTATTCCTGTTGAAGATAGAAACTGAAGAAATTGTTCAGGGTCTTTTTCTCCTTCGTTTGTGCCATCAAGCCAATTACCAATCACAATCCCGCTGCCTTTCATTGCCATATCTACAAACTCATCAATTGTTGGAAATGTTTTTGGTTCTGGTTTAACATAGCCCGGGCCTCCGTTTTTTACAAGCACAGAACGTATCTTTTCCATAAAATCGCCCATGTTTTCTTTTTTCATTGTTGCAACCGCATTGGGAGATATCTTCAATATGTCAGCCCAAAAGGCATCAGATGATATATCAGGAATTTTTTCAGATTTTTCAATATACGCTTTTATGATGTGTCTTTCAGTGGGATTATTTGAGGGTGTTAACGGATAAACATCGGTTTGGTAATCAATCACAACAGGAAAAAGAAAATTGTTGAGTTTTTCAACCACCTTCTTGTTTCTGTCTTCGGCAATCTGGCGAAGTTTTTTATATATTTTTCCTGCATCGGAATTTTTATCGGGAACCCTGTTAAATCCAAATCCGTTTATATAATATACGCCTGGTTCGCCTGGAGAATTTATTACGGCCTGGGACAATGATGGCACATAAACCCGGGTTTCAATCCCGACAATGGCCGGCACCCCAAAAAGTTTTGACGAAAGTAGTGTTTCTTCAACAGCTTCAAGCGTATCAAAATCAACAATACCGATATGTGTCAATCCGATTTTGTATGCCTCAAGGGTGATTCTTGAAGGGGACCAGTTTTTATAGTTGAATGAATGAAAGGAGTGTATATGCATGTTATCATAGGGATATTGTTGACCCTTTTGAATTTTGTTGTTTTTGATAAGCTCGGCAACATTAAAAATGGCCTCATGCCTTTTTTTTACATCAAAATGGGAAAGTGTATCAATCATATTTTCCATTCCGCACCTTTTTATATAATTTTTGTTCAATAAATAGATTTGCTCTTTGGATAAGAGGGTCTGTCCAGAATCTTACCTGCGATAGATAAAGGTCAATATTTGAATATAATCCCTGGTCTTCAATAAGCCAATCCTGTGCCATTTGAACAGGCGTTTTTTTATCCCATGGCGTATGTTGCCATATTGCGGAATTTTTATAGAAGGTTGTGTAAATTTCTTTATCCACCGTTGTGTCAAGGGATAGCCAGTTATTGTTGATGAACACCTTTGCAAAAACATGAACAGTGTGGTTATTGACCATTTCAAAAATATCATCCGGAAGCAATGGCTTAAGGATTTCTTTTTTTATAAGATACACGCCATATCCCGCAGGAATCCCACAACCGCGCAGAAGGGCTATCTGAAGATTTGCTTTATTAAAACAGTTGCCTGTTTTTTTCTTCAATGTTTCAGAGGCGTATCTCCATGGGTAATCAAATCTATATTTGATTGTGTCCCTGACAAAATTAAATATGTCTGCAATGGCCTCGAGCATGCTTAAATATCTGTAATTTTTACAAAAATCCGTTATTGGTTGCGACCAGCAATCACAATATTTTGTCTGTTTAATATATTCTTCTGACACATAATTTTTCATATTTTCTTTGATTGGTTGTATAATAATTATAGGTTATTTATAAATATTTTACACAAGGATGATGTATGCGCAAAATAATAATGCAGTGTGGGATTTTCATGACAACATTTTTTTTATGCGGCTGCGCGCATTATTCAACAAATAATAATTTTTTTGAAGATCTGGAATTCCGAATGGATTTTGCCATGGAGCATGATGAATTTCCACCAGATGTGAGGCAGGCGATTGTTGAAGGAAAAATTTTGCCTGGGATGAATCAGGATTTGATAAGAACAATATTTGGCGATCCAGAGGAAACATACATGTCAGAAACAGAAATGTTTGAGATGTGGTACTATGAAAATTTTACTTTTGGTTTTGATAAAAACGGCAACCTTGTCACAATCTTTGAATCAGACAATATAAAACACAAAAAACAATTGTCCAGGTAATCTTCGACTGCGAATAATTACCATTTTTTAATTTATTTTTTTATGTTTGGGTCGGTTTGAATCTGCGGATGTAGTGTTTTTTTGTTTCTTGATTTTTCTATCATTTCACCAATAAATTTATCATACTCATCCCTATCAACAGGTGTTTCAACTGTTTTGTTTTTTAATCCCGAAAGCAGGCAGGCGTTTATAAACTCAACAGATTTTAGCCCTTCAATTCCTGGGGCTATGAGCGATTCTCCATCGGTTATAGCCCGGCAGAAATTTTTTATGATTGTTCCGTGGCTTGCGTCTGTTTCAGGAATGTTTATCTGCTGTTCTGTTACCTCGGGAGATGCCCACATGCTTTTGTTTGTAACAGTAAATTCACTTATCGGGATAGATGTTGAGAAAAATTTTAATTGAGTATCAGTAAGAATCATCTTGCCCTTGTCTCCAGCAATTTCAAGGTAAGAAATGCAGGGAACCTCATTGGTGCTTGTGTAATAATACCCCCAGGCGCCATTTTCATATTCAAGGAAAACACTTACCTCGTCTTCAACCTCTATATTATGAAGGCGGGTTCTTACTTTTGCCTGGAATTTCTTTGGCAATCCTGCAAGCATAATAAAGATATCAATCATATGCGGGGCCTGATTGATTAACACCCCGCCGCCTTCTCCTTTCCATGTCGCCCGCCATAAACCGCTATCGTAATATGCCTGAGAACGATACCATGGGTTAGAAAGAAGTGTTCTTTTAATTTCGCCAAGCCTGCCATCCGCAATAATCTGTTTTGCGGCAATAAACAGCCCTCTGTTTCTCATTTGATACATAACAGCAAATACCCTGCCTGTTTTTTTTGCCGCCTCAACCATCGCATCTGCCTGTTTCACGGTAACCGCTATTGGTTTTTCGCTCAGGACATGAAGGCCTTTTTCCATTGCATAAACAGCGATTTCAGGATGAAAATAATGAGGGGTGGCGATAATTACTGCCTCTGTTATTCCGCTATCAATAAGTTTTCTATGGTCTGTAAAATATTTAACCGCGTGTTGTTCAGCCACCTGTTTTGCTCTTGTTTCTTCAGTATCGCAAACTGCCACAAGTTCTGCTTCTTCAATCTGTTTTATAACGTTTGCATGGGCCTGGCCCATTCCTCCGATCCCTATAATACCTATCTTAACCTTTTTCATTATTGTCTCCATTCTTTTTATAAAAATTGAATAATATTTAATTATAACAAAAATTATTCTAAAATCCATTGGCATCCATTTTGGGTGGGAATTGATTTTGTTTGACATTATTTTATAATAAGCGGTATAATATTTTTATAAATACAAAAACCGCATTAACATGATTGAAACTTTTTTAAATCAATTTCATCTAAATTAACTGACAATTTAGAATTTCTACCTATTTTCATAAAAAGGAGGATGGCATGGCAGAATTCAAAATAAAGCCGCTGGGCGACAGAGTGGTGGTAAAACCAATGGAGCCCGAAGAAAAAACAAAGGGAGGAATAATCCTGCCGGATACTGCAAAAGAAAAACCGCAGGAAGGCAAGATTGTCGCTGTTGGAAAGGGCCGTCTTGATGAAGAAGGAAAACATATTAAGATGGAAGTAAAAGTTGATGATATTGTTTTGTATGGGAAATATGCAGGAACAGAAATTACCGTTGATAACGAAACCTATATGATCCTCCGCGAGGAGGACATCCTTGGTATTGTAATAAAATAACAACAGGAGGAAAATATGGCCAAGCAGATGATTTTTGGTGAAGAAGCCCGAAGAGAAATGCTACGTGGAATGGAAATAGTTGCTGAAGCGTTAAAACCCACACTCGGTCCAAAAGGAAGGTGCGCTGTTATTGAAAAGAAGTTTGGTTCGCCAACGGTTATCAATGATGGTGTAACAATTGCAAAAGAGGTTGAGCTGGAAGAACCCTATCAGAACCTTGGCGCGCAATTGTTAAGAGAGGTTGCTTCCAAAACCAATGATATTGCCGGCGATGGAACCACAACAGCAACCCTTCTTGCCCTTTCAATTGCAAGAGAAGGTTTTAAAAATGTTGCAGCTGGCGCGAATCCTGTTCATTTAAGACATGGAATTGAAAAAGCCGCAAAGGCGGTTGTTGACAAGCTGAAGAAGATGAGCCAGCCCATAAAAGATAAGAATGAAATACAACAGGTTGCAGCGATTGCCGCAGCAAATGATTCTGAGATTGGAAAGATAATCGCAGATGCTATGGAAAAGGTTGGGAATGAAGGAGTTATTACTGTCGAGGAAGCAAAAGGAACAGAGACAGAGCTTAAGGTCGTTGAAGGTATGCAGTTTGACCGCGGTTATCTATCCCCTTATTTTGTTACTGATTCTGAAAGAATGGAAGCAGTCCTTGAAGATGCATATATCCTTATCCATGACAAAAAGATTTCAGCAATTAAGGATTTGCTTTCAATCCTTGAAAAAATCGCCCAGAGCGGAAGACCTCTTCTTATCATAGCGGAAGATGTTGAGGGTGAAGCCCTGGCCACGCTTGTTGTTAATAAACTCAGGGGAACCCTTGCATGCTGTGCCGTTAAAGCGCCAGGCTTCGGAGATAGAAGAAAGGCAATGCTGGAGGATATTGGAATTTTAACAGGCGGCACTGTTATTGCGGAAGAGCTGGGAATGAAACTTGAAAATGTTGATATCAGCATGCTTGGCAGGGCAAAAAGAATCGTTGTTGATAAAGAAAACACAACCATTGTTGAAGGTGCTGGTAAGAAATCAGACATTGAAGGAAGAATAAATCAGATAAAAAAGGAAATTGAAAAATCAACCTCTGACTATGATAAGGAAAAACTTCAGGAACGGCTCGCAAAACTCGCTGGCGGTGTTGCTGTTGTTAATGTTGGAGCCCCAACTGAAGCAGATATGAAAGAAAGAAAAGCCCGTGTTGAAGATGCATTAAGTGCTACAAGGGCCGCAGTGCAGGAAGGCATTATTCCTGGAGGAGGTGTGGCGTTGCTTAAATGCCAGGCTGAGATAGACAAGGTTGAATTTGTTGATGAGGATGAAAAAACCGGCGGTAAGATTGTTTACAAGGCATTGGAAACGCCGTTGAGACAGATTGCAGAAAATTCAGGGATGGACGGAGCAGTTGTTGTTGATAAGGTAAAATCTTCTGGAAAAGACAGTTTTGGATTTAATGCTGAAAAAGACCAGTTTGAAGACCTTGTCAAGGCCGGTATTATTGATCCAACAAAGGTTGCAAGGACCGCCCTTGAAAACGCGGTAAGTGTTGCAGCGTTGCTATTGACAACAGAAACCCTTATAACTGAAAAACCGGAAAAGAAAGAAAAAATGCCTCCGGCTCCACCGGCATATCCTGAATATTAATAAGCACATTCAAGGCCCCGCCTGCAGGCGGGGCCTTGCCTTTTCCTATGGAACGATGGCATTATATGATAAGGGGAAATGTTCAAGGTGTTGGATTTCGCTGGTATGCAACAGATATAGCAAGAAAATGCCGGGTATACGGCTGGGTGAAGAATCTACCTGATGGGGCAGTGGAAATTGTTGCAGAGGCTGAGTCAAATGTTCTTGAGTCCTTTACAGAAAAAATAAAAACCGGTTATCTCGGTTCAAATATTTCCTCTATGGATATTAAAAAAGAGCCGGCCACAGGAGAATTTAGCCAGTTTCAGATTTTGTTTTGAAATAGGGTTATTATGCCGGAAAAACAAAAGCAATATAAGGATTTGGCAAAAGCAGGACTGGATGAAAAACTTCCTGAAATTTCGTGGTTTACAAATCTTCATAAAAATTACACAATCACAATAGTCATACCTGAATACACCTCGGTTTGTCCTAAATCAGGGAACCCTGATTTTGGCAAAATAACGATTCAGTATCAACCAAAAGAAAGAATTATTGAATTAAAGTCCCTTAAAGAGTATATTTTTTCTTATAGGAATCTTGGAATATTTTATGAAAATGCGGTTAACCGCATTCTGAAAGACATTGTTTCTTCAATAAAGCCTATCTGGATTTCTGTAAAAGGTGAATTTACACCACGCGGGGGTATTTGTTCAATTGTTGAAAGTCGCTGGCCTGTAAAGAAATAAACCAACATGAGCAATTTCAGCCATAAAAATAATATGACAAACAGGCATCATCTTATTGATTTAGATATTCTTTTAACACCCTGATATCATGGGGAAGTACAACATCCGCTGGCCATGCGGCAATGTATTCGCCTGAAAGATAACCCTGATAGTTTATGTTTTTTAACAATTTAATTGCAATATTGTATGGAATTTCGCCCTTTCCCATCAGCGCAAGTGTAACATTTCTTTTTTCATCGTATATCCCGTCGTGCACATGGCAGTGTTCTATTAAACCATTAAGATGGTCAAATGCCTGTTGTATTGTCATGTTTTGCGTATAGGGATGCATAATGTCCCAGTTGATTTTAATAAATGGATTGTTGACAATTTTTACAGTTTTTGCTGCGATATCGGCTCTTGAAAAAAAATCATGTGTTTCAAGGCATACAAAAATCTGATTTTTTTCAGCATATTCAGAAATATCGCCAAGACACGTAGAAACAATGTTTATTACATCCTCTACCGACATTTCTCCATCAGGGCCTCCGCCAAAAACCCTTATTCTTTTTGTGCCAATATCACATGCCAGATCAATAAATGCCTTTGTCAATTCTGTGTTTTCTTTTCTTTTCTTCTCATCCGCAGAACAGTAACATATTGATGTGGCAAGACACGCGCACTCTATTCCGCTATCAGAAAACATGTTTTTTATTTCATTTCGCTGGGGTTGCGAGCAGCTAAGCTCGATACCATGGCGATGGTGTGCCTGAGCCCGTGGTTCAACGCCCTCATATCCATATTTTTCTGCATATCCTATCATTTCTTGAAGCGTTGCTTTAGGACAGGAAAAACTCATAAATGCAAATTTCATGTTTCCTCCTTGGTGGTGAATATGGAAACAGGTAACATGTTACCCAATCAGTATTCCGCAAAAGGAATGTGAAGGTAAATCCCTGATGCGTATGGTTTTATTTTTTATTTCCGCTGATTTCCAAGATGTTTCAGGAATTTTAAGAATATGCATCTCGGCATTTTTTGGGAGATCAAGTTTTTTTGTGTCTATCACAATTTCGCCGCTTATCTTTTTTGTATCGTTAAGATTTGTAACAATCAAAAGTGCCTTTCCTTTGTCTGATTGCCATAAAGCCGGAAACATCCAATATTCCTTGCAATACACTGCATCTGTTGGGCAGTATGCGGGATTGTGAAGTTTTATGATATTGCCAGGCAATTCCAGCATGGTATTCCACAATGGCTTTATATATGAATATGCCTTTGAAAATGGAATATTGGGTTCCAATACAGGATGTCCTGTCATTCCCAATGCAGCGCAGATTGCTGTTGCTTTTTTGCTGGAGAATTCAGCCCTGTCTTTAAGATTTCCCGCAATTAAATGCGCTCCTGAACAATCCAGGCATGAAAAATATGCTGTGCTTTCAGGCTGTGTAAGAAGTTCATCATGTCGTATGGATAATTCCCCGCATAATGCGACATCAAGACAACTCTGGCTTAAACCAAAAGGAAACCCTGTATGTCCAATGATTACCCCATATTTACCTACTCTTTTACGCATGGCTTTTAGGTACATAAAATATCCATATGAGGACCAATGAAGCAAACTGGTTTTTGTAAACCCCATGGCATGAGGAGAATTCCAGTCAGGATAAAATCCATCCCAATCTTTTTGCATATAATCCTCAAACCAGCTTTGGTACATCTGGTATTGTTCACATCCCCTGATATATGTTAAAACCCGCATATTACGTTGATGGCATCTGTCAAGAAAAGCCCTGAACCATTTAGGATCCTTAACAACATAGTCAGCAGGCGGTTCACAATTTGTTCCTGGGTTTTTCATCCAGAATTGATGGATAATCATTACATTGGCTCCAAGATTTGCAACCTCGTCAACCCTTTTTATGTCAGGATTCCCGCAAAATAACTGTGGCGCCTGACATGCGACCTGTTTGATGGGCATCAAAATCCAGGGCCACTCCTTTCCGATAGTTGCATAAGGATACATACAATGTGCCACCCTGCAGCCAAGCACATTATTTCTATAAACAGGGTCAACATTTTTTCCGCTTTGGGTTTTTGATGTGAGAAACAGCATGCCCCATTTGTTTCTGTACCTAATCGGTTCGTTCAATCTTATCTGCGCCTGATTTAATAAATGCCAGTGAAGCGCCCATTGGTTTCCTTCCTTTCCAGCACTGCTCATTGTATATTCGCGGGGCGCATCATTAAACGATATCCATTCATCAAGAACAAATTCAATCTTGTTGCTAAAAAACTTTGTTTTTTCCCAGCCAAGGTCTATTGAAACAAGGGGCCATAATTCTTTTTGAGAGATTGTTTCGTTCATCTGTTTATAAAGGTCAAGTCCATAAAAAACATGGGTTGTTGAATAATCCCTTTTATACCATGGGTTTCTTGTAAAATAACCCCATCGCGCCGACCTGGCGGTTTCAACATCAAGAAAAACATTCATTGATATTTCATTAATCGTAAAACCCTTTTTTCTTTCTGTATCAATAACCTGTTCACAAAAGACGGCGCCTTCGCTAAATATCTCGTATGTTTGTGTGATTTTTATGGAATCATTTGCAAGACCTGCCTTATTCTGGATAACAATTTTTTCAGAATCAGCCGATTCAACAATAAGTTTTGATTTTACGTCCGATAGATTGTATATCCTATTGTTTACAATAAATCTCAAACCGCAGATTGTATGAGAATCTGAAAGAAGCGGATGTGATTCCATTTCATCCTTACAGAAAAAATCAACTATTTCGCCACCTCTGTTTGCATCCCATGTGAGCCGACCTGACCCTGTTTCAACAGTAATTTTATTTCTTTCCCTGCGAATCGTTAACATATAAAAACTCCTTGGTAAATTTTTGGATTAATAAGGATTAAATTAAAAACGATGATACATCAAAACATTTAATATGTCCAATATATTGGGCATATTGGACTGTTTAACAGTGTTGTAATAAGGTGTTATGATATTTTTTGGTTGCATTGTGGAATATTCTCGTAAAAACAATCTTTTTATCAGTCCTTCAAAACAATGTTGTCCATAAGTTCTTTATTGTTTATACACCAATCAATTGTTTTTTTAAGCCCTTCTTCAAGAGAAAAAACAGGCCTCCATCCAAGAATTTTATTTGCCTTTGAAATATCCGCCCAGGTTGCCTGCATATCGCACTGTGGCAATGGCTTGTTTGTAATTTTTGCGTTCTTTCCAAGGTATTTTTCTATCAGGGATATTGTTTCATTTATTGTGTAGGGATGATTCCCGCCAAGGTTGATTATTTCAAATCCGACATTTTTCAATCCGAGAAGTGTTCCTCTTGCAATGTCTTCAACAAATGTAAAATCTCTGCTTTGATTTCCATCGCCATAAACAGGTATTTCTTTTTCTTCATTTATTAATTTTATAAACTTAAAGATGCTTAAATCAGGCCTGCCTGCAGGCCCATAAACGGTAAAATACCTGAAAATTGTAATATCCATTCCATAAAGATAATGATATGTGTAACAGATAAGTTCTGCTGCTTTTTTTGAGGCTGCATAGGGTGATATGGGGGTGTTAACAGGAAGATTCTCAGAAAATGGCATATCCTGGCCGGCATACAGGGAGGAGGTTGAAGCAAGGATAAATTTTTTTATCTTGAAACGTTCAGCAAGCGCCAAAAGATTAAGATTTCCACAGACATTTGTTTCAAAATATATATGAGGATTTTCAATGCTTGCCCTCACGCCTGCCCGCGCTGCAAGATTAATAATTGCCTCAGGGCTTTTTTCAAAAAAAAGCTTTTCAAGTTCATTTTTGTTTCTAATGTCAATCTGCTTGAATTCAAAACCCCTGATTTTTTTCAGGTCATCAAGCCGCCATTGTTTTAACCTTATATCATAATAATCATTGATATCATCAATTCCTATAACATCATACCCTGAGTTCAAAGCCATCTTTACCGTCTGCCAACCAATAAATCCAGCACATCCTGTTATAAGTAGTTTCATTATAGGGTCACACCCATTCCATAATCCGCAATATCTGCTTTTATGGATTTTTTTTCATAAAGAATCTGTTTTAGCGTTTCAAGAGCGCCATCCTCGCCATGCACAAGAAATGTGTTGGAAGGCGTATTTTCCACTGGCGAAAGCCACCAGAGTATTTCATTCTGGTCAGCATGGGAGGAAAACCCATTAATCTGAATAACATTTGCTTTTACTTCTCGATATTCTCCAAGAATTCTTACCTGTTTTTTGCCGCTTATAATTTCTTTGCCCAATGTCCCATTTGCTTGATAGCCAATAAACATAATGGTGCTTTCTGGCCTGCTGATATTGGTGATAAGATGATGTTTTATTCTACCACCGGTGCACATTCCAGATCCGGCAATAATGATTACAGAACCCTTTACATGATTAATGGATTTTGATTCTTCAACGCTTTCTGTTGGTCTGAGATGCGACATTTCAAAAGGATTATCATATTGGGTCTGCAGGGACGGGCTTAAAAAATCTATATATTGTTTGAAGACCTCTGTAATTCTGATTGCCATAGGGCTATCAAGAAATATCCATAGATGCGGAATTCGATCATGCGCGAGTAAATGTTTTAGACAATATAAGAATTCCTGGGTTCTTTCTATGGCAAAACTTGGAACAACAATATTGCCACCTTTATTTGCTGTTTCTGTGATGGTTTCTGCGATGGTTTCATACGCTAAAGAATCCGCTTCATGGATTCGGTTGCCATAGGTTGATTCCATCACAAGATGGTCAATATGTGAGAATCGTTCAGGTTCCGGCAGAACATGCCTGTTTGGTCTTCCAAGGTCTCCTGTAAAAACAAGATTTTGGCCGGAAATGATATCCCTAAATTCCAATATTGTTGAACCAAGAATATGCCCTGCATTATGACAGATGAGATTCAGGCCTTTTTCTATCTGAAAGGAATCATCATAAGGAATTTCTTCAAACCTGTCAAAAACATCATATGCCTGGTCTATTGTAAAAAGAGGTACAACAGGATGTTCTGGAACAATCCCTGTGCGCTGGTGCCTTTGTATTTTCTTTTCTGAGTCCTCCTGATAAATCTTGGCTGCATCAAGAAGCACAATCTTGGCTATTTCAATTGTTGGAGCTGTGGCGTAGATTTTGCCCTTAAATCCATCCCTTACAAGGCATGGGAGAAATCCGCAGTGATCAAGATGCGCGTGCGTAAGAAATATCGCCTTAATAGTGGATGGTTCCACAGGAAATTTTTCCCAGTTTCTTGAAAGAAGCTGTCTTTCTTGATATATTCCGCAGTCAATAAGAAAATTTTTCTCATTATATGTGAGAAGATGCTTTGATCCTGTAACATTTCTACTTGCGCCCAGGAATCTGATTGAAAACATTTTTATTTTTCCTTGAACATATCAACAAGTATTTCGCTATAAGGTTTTGATGGTTTGGATATTTGTCCTTTTTCATCAGCCCAGACAACCCAGTAGTAAAGTTTTATGCCCGGCCGCAATCCATATATATGCTCCCCACTTTTTGCGCCATTTGGGGTCATATTGATTGCGCCTCTTCCATCAGCATATGGTCCAACCCAGATAAAATATCTGGATGCCTGTTTCATTTCCTTGAAATAAACAAAAACATTTGTTCCATCCGCACCCCAGGAAGGCGGTTCGAGTTTGATGATTGCGCTTGGTTCATAGATACCAGTTTTCTGCATCTGGGCAATTGGATTTGGGAGATCCGGCATATCCTTTGGTTTTGGCATTTTTATTTTACTTAATGCGATTGCTTTTTCTATTGCGTCTTCAGGACATTTGTATTCAGCATACATCTTGCCAAAACATACAATATCAGAAGAAACAGGTTGGACATCATTCACATAAAGAATATGTGTTCTTTGTTCCACAATAATATTTTCAAGTTTCAATGGTAGATCAACAATCCCATCGCCATCCGCATAGCGCCACCATGTTGTTCCATATTTTCTGAAGTTATCATAGCCTTCATTGCCGGGTAGTTCAAATGTGATATATCTCCATCCATCAAAATTAAAATAACTCCAGGAATGAACATCATCGCAATTCCACTGGTCCTTTGTTCCGATGCTTAGCCATCGTTCACCCTTGGCATCTCTAAGACAATAAACAACTCTGCCCCAATCGCTTGCCCCCTTTACCCATAGTCCTATTGCTGATGGAGCGCCTGGAAGCATAACGGGATGACTTGGTTCAAGGATTGCATACCACGGCATAAGTTGATGAATTTTTTCCTGTTTTTCCAGTTTTGAAACAAGAATATTTCCAAAAATTTCATCTGTTTGGATTGAGGAAGTAAATCGTCCTTTATATCTAAATGTATCAAAATTATTGGTTTCATAAATCATGTTTCTGTTTTCACTATATTTCCACGAGCCATCTCCTAAATCCGCAACAGGAATTGCATTTTCCGCAGGTTTTAAATCAGAATGGGTTGGAGTTCCGGCTTCAACATTTACAATCTCGTTTTTTGTTGCGATATAGGTTACAGATGAATCAATCGTAATGGTAATCTTTTTATCAGTGGTGTTGAAAATGGTTGTATTATTCATAACATCGGTTACAGGTATTTCTCCGTCATGCGCGAATGTAAGCGAAACAGGTCTTTGGCCCCTTATCGTCCACAAGGTATAGATGTTTCCTTTTGTGCCTTTAAATTTTAGACAGAAGCTTGTAAGGGAACCTGTGGAAAGCCATTTTTCAAATGTGGCATTATTCAATTTATCAGTCATTGTTGCATATGCCGCGTATGCCGGTTTTGGATCGCAGTATGGAATTCTTCTGAATATGCCGCAACCACCATAGTGTTCGGCGCCATAATCATTGCCGCAATCAAACGCAAACCATCCAGAATAAAATTTTTTAACCCCGTATGCCATGCTGATGAGCGTCCATCTATTGTAAATATCCATCTGTTCTTTCCAGGAGCATGCACCTATTTCTGTTGGAACAAAAATACCTTCACAATATCGTAGGTCTGGTTCTGGAATTCCTGCCTTTTCGTATTCTTTTCGTAACTCATAAAGCCTGTGCACACTGATCTGATGAAGCTGTTGTTCGGGTAATCTTTCAAATCCGCATATATCAAGTCCAGAGCCGTCTATCAGTTTTTTTGGGAATCCTGCCCGCAGAAGTGGAACAATAAAAAGCGGATCTCCCCACGGAATCAAAATTTTTAATTCTGGCCAGGTTTCTCTGATTGCTTCCGCAGCGCATTTTGCTGTTACAAAATGCATCCTTATTCGTTTAATCTCATCATCTGTTGGTTGATATGGCTCTTCTCCCCAGTATTCCGGATAATTTCCGGCTGTCATTCTGTTGCTGATGGATGGCTCAGGAAAGAAAAAGACATTATCCGGTCTATAATTTTCTGGAACAGCGTTACGGACCCTTGTGTATGTTTCAATAACCTTCTTTTTATAATCATCATACATCGTCTGGTTGTATGGTTGTTCCGCTGCCCATTCCTGTGGATTTACATCCCATGCGCCAGCAGGAATTCGTGCCCAATGGTTTTTCACGTATTCGTTGTTTTCCGCGCCCTGTGGCAAACCGATGCTTGTTCGTGCGCCAGCCATTGTCATCAAACGGATGTGATGGTCTGCTTTTGGAGTATAAAGCGCGCCATGATAACTCCAGTATCCAAAAAGTGTGGATTTGCCATCCCATTTTTCTGTTCTTGTATCCGGGGCGAGTAACACAAATGAACGGGTTTCACTCCATACATTATCATCTATTTGAAGACTTGCGATAATCTGATACCAGCCATAACGTTTTGCTGGGATGCTTAATTTAATGTTTTCAGAGTCTTGCTTTGCAACACGGATATCCTTTTCAATAACGATGTTATCTTGTTTATCATAACTTGCCGCTGAAAGTTTAAGTTTTCCGATTATGTCATTTTTCCAGCTTGAAATCCTCACCGTATAAGAGGGTGTTTCCGGGGATGTCCATACATGACCGAATCTGTCAGGATTTATTGAAAAATCAAATCCGCTTTTTCCTAGTGTTACAGCATAAACATGCACAGACGACGGAAGTCCTGCCTGATGCCAACCATATATAATCGGGTCAGGATACGACCTAAATTGAACAACCTTCTTTGTTAGTTCAAGTTCAAAAATATCAAGGTCTGAAAAAGAAGATAGTTTTCCCTTATCAAGGGGAATTTTTACCAGCCAAAGGTTTGCCTCTTTTCCGTTTGAAAGAAGTACAGGGAATTGCGTGGATGTACTGGCAGTTTTTGTGAAAAGGGGCACCTCTGTTTCAAAATTTTGCGCATATCCAGCGCCCGGCCTATAAAACATTGCCGTAAGAATCGGCTTTGAATCCTGTCTGCCGTCTGCCGCGGCAAGAACATAAAGGCAATCATAGCTATCAAACGGTATTCTTAATTGAATTCTTGCAGGGTCTCTATTTGAAGAACCTGCAAACGCCTGCTGATTAACAGGGAAATATCCCTCAAGTGTTCCTTCTCTATAAAGAGATTTGCTTATATCAAGATGGTCAAATCCTTCAATATTGGTGCAGGGAGATATAAAAGGAATTCCTGAAATGTTTATGACGGCGTCCGCAGATTCAAACGGGATTACAAAGGTTTTATCCGTTATTGTTTTACCCTGCGCGTATCCTGCTATTCTGACCGGATAAAAATCAGGTATTTCTTCCTCGGCTGTTGTGAGAGAAAAACCTGTCATTTGAACATCCTGGCTTAACATAAAAGCGACCAGGCCTTCTTTTGGGAAATCCCCGTTTTTTTTATAGGCAATCAATCTGTCATCAACCCAGCACCACACAGAATTTTCTCTTAAAACCATTCTTACCTCAATCCATTTTGAATTGTGATCGGGCAAGGGTGCCATATCCTTTTCTATCTGTATTCTGTAATCTTCTGGCCATCCTGGAAGTATTTTTGGGTATGCCTTCAATAGATATGTAAAATCATTTGAAAAAGAAGGTGTCCAATCCATATTCTTTCCAATTTCATTATTATCATAAAGATATTTGCCTGAATTTCTTACAGAGCAAGAAACCCTTTCAGGATATCCTGGATTGTCTGTTGTGGTAATGGATAGCATCAAACCAGTATCATTGATATCTTTTTTCCCAAGATAAAAATATGCGTAGGCTGAATTGTTAACAGTTGTGCGGAGTTTTATAAGTGCCCGCATTTCGATGGGGGTATTAAAATTTTCTTTGCCGACCAGCATGCATGTTGGCGTTGACGCGGTAATAATAGGCATATTGCGTAATGTTTCTTTTTCAACAACAAAATCTCCGGTTTGTTTGGTCCAGTTGGTTTCAAACGCCGAAACAAAATCCGCAGAATCTATAAAATTTTGATTTTGCGCGCAGAGAAGTGATGTGAAAAACAATGTACCCAAAAACATCACAGCAGAAAAAATCCCGCTTTTCTTCATTAATATCCTCCTTCTATAAGGTATCCAACCTAACCCTAAAATTTTTATTTTCTTAATGAACTAAGATATTATATAACAAAATGTGTAAGATAAACATTATTTCTAAATGTCTAAAAAATGCATAAAAAGAGGTTGCTATGAAATACCCGGCGGTTATTACAGTGGGAGAATTACTTGTTGAAATAATGAGAAAGGGTATAGATGTATCATTTCTTGAGCCTGGAATTTTTCTTGGACCATATCCCAGTGGAGCGCCTGGCATCTTTATTTCAGCGGTAAGCCGTGTAAGCAGAGCAAGGGTAAGCGCAGGTATTGTTTCTGTTTGTGGCAGGGATGATTTTGGAAGGGCTGTTGTTGGGAGGCTTAAAAAAGATAAGGTTGATACCTGTCGCGTTCGTCAAATTAAAGATGCAACAGGTGTTGCTTTTGTACGATATCTTTCCGATGGCAACAGAGAATTCATATTTCACATAGGAGCAGCCGGTTGTATTAAGCCGCAGGATATTAAAAAAAATTATTTTTCAAAAATTAGGGTTTTACATATTACAGGAAGTTCCCTATTTACAAGCCAATCATGTTTTTCTGCCTGCAAGAAGGCACTGAAAATTGCCATAAAAAACAGGGCTACAATTAGTTTTGATCCTAATATTAGAAAAGAAATGGTGCTATTCAGTCAAAATATCGCAAAAATAAATATTTTTCTGAAACAGGCAAAAATTCTTTTTACCACAGAGGAAGAAATTTTTATTTTATTCGGCAACAGACCAATGCACACCATTGTAGAAAAACTTTTTGATAACGGAACAGAAATTATCATTGTCAAAAAAGGAGAAAAAGGTTCTGAAATATTTTCAAACCAAGGGATGATAAAAATTCCTCCATTGAGGGTGGATGTTGTTGATCCAACAGGAGCAGGGGATACCTATGCGGGAGCGTTTATTGCCTGTTATTGTATGGGAAACCAGATTGCTGAATGCGGCAAAATTGCAGGAATAGCCGCATCCTTAAAATGCACAAAACAGGGTCCAATGAGCATTCCTGAATATAAAGATATTGAAAAATATTTTTAATCCAGGCCTATGGCTTTCCTTAAAACCAAAATTACATCTGCAATATCTATCTTTCCATCAAAGTTCATATCAGCGGAAGAAAAATCCTTTTCATTAAGTCCAACTGCTTGTCTCAAACATAAAATTACATCTGAAATATCTATTGCTTCATCCTCGTTTATATCGCCTTTTTCTACTGGTTCCACTTTTATTTTAGTAACCATATATTCCATTTATTATCATCAAGCTGAGTCACCCCTGCCCCTATATACCCGCCATCTGTTGTTTGTTGCACTGAATATGCTATACCGTTTCCACTAAGGCCAAATATCTTTTTTCATTCAATCACTGGTTTTTCACCGGTTTGAGCATTGATGTGGTTTACTGGAAAAAAAACCCCAGCGCTGAAAAAACAAGAGATATTTTGAAAAAAGATTTCCAAACTTTTGGTTTCATTTATGCGTCCTTTTTAACTTTCTTCCTACTCCACCTCTGCCTATTAAACGGAAACAATCTTTTATCCTGTGGCAACTCTTTTTTATATGCGTAAGCCTCTATTTCATTATAAAACACCATTTTTTTCGATAAGATTTGCCAGAATGGAAAAAGGGAAATATCTTACCCCTTTATTTTTTCGCAGGCTTCAGAGATTTTTTGAAGATAATAAAGAAAATTATTCAGGGAAACATCCGGAGGTACTGCATGGTCGGCATGGGCGATATAACCGCCTTCTTCCATTAACGGGAAAATCCGATTGATTTCCTCATCAATTGCTTTCTCGCCGTGCGCGAGCGCTCTTTTATCAACCCCACCCCATATTCTCAAATCCTTCCCGTATTTTTTTCTTACCTCTATCACGTCCATTCCTGCCTGAACCTCAAAGGGATAAAGAAAATTTAATCCTGCATCCAGCCACACGGGAATAAGAGAATCAATATACCCATCGCTATCAAGTCCTATAAAGCGTACACCTTTTTTGTTCAGAAAATCAACAACCCTTCTGTATCTGGGAAGCATAAATTTTCTGACCATTGAAGGGGCTATTAAAGGTCCGCTTTTATGTGCCATATCCTCCCAGAAGCCAAAGGCATCAATGTTAATTACATCAAGGACCTGGTCCATTATTGAAATTATGAAATCAGCATTTGCATCCATCATTTCTTCAACAAAGGAAGGATCATCGTAGAAAAGCGTGCAAAGTTTTTCCACGCCAACTAGGTTTCTTAATGGTCCGAAAAAACCACCCCATCTATCTGAAATAACAACCAGAGGATATGGCTTTGAACGGGCATCTTTAAGAAATGTTTTCCAATCAGGGCATATTCTTTTTTCAAGGTCTGGAACCATTCGTTCCTTCCAGAAATCTCTAAAATCCTTTCTTGTTTCAACAGGAAATCGTACAAACTGCGGCATTGAACTATAAGGATTATCTTTCTTTTCT
>ERZ795060.1070-NODE-1070-length-33541-cov-36.731231_pt1 | contig 33541 bp, 33 predicted proteins | sample MGYA00375144_ERZ795060 | MGnify/ENA primary metagenome ERZ795060 (study PRJEB30189, sample SAMN05720157) | activated sludge metagenome | isolation source: anaerobic digester from wastewater treatment plant | place: Japan | collected 2015-05-15 ...
TACTTCATCTCCTGTTTTTACCGGAGGTTGTTTCCTAGCCATAGATGATCTCCTTGTGATTTTCACACCAATCTGACGCAAACTTCGCTAGGTTGGTTGCGACATCTGTATTTTGATAAACCGGGAGGATATAGAGATTATCAAGTGGGTCACCTTTCTCGCACCGGCATGTAGTAGACCGTGGCCTTACTAAACACATCCCTATCAACCGGGTTTTTCTCTTTGCCACAAAAAAGAAGATCTCCTTGTTCTCAATGGCGTCTTTTAGAGAAGACTTATCGGTATCTGTCATAAGCTCCCCTTCGGCTGACTTTTTATAGCTTACCATCAGCTGCTTTAGTTGATCAAAGTCTTTCATCCGGAACAGTTCATAGGTTATCTCGCCAAGTTGCTCCGGTTTAAGTTGATACAGGATGTTCCCGTATTCATCAAAGCCGTTGAATTCAAAACCAAGGGATTCCCAGAAACACCTGTTGTCCTCGGTTGAGATATTGAGTTCAAAATAGTCTGCGCCCTTCTTAGTTTCCTTTTCTTTCAGAAGACGGAAACATGCTTTCCCGAACCCTCGGCGCCGGAATTCAGGTAATACGCAAAAGTCTACTATAAAGCACTTCTTGTCCTCTGAAAAATAGGTCACATAGGAGCAAAACCCAATTTTTTTGCCATCTCTTTCGAAGAATACAAACCGGACCTTGTCTTCGTCTCGATGGAAGAGTTTCATCATGAGGTCTTTGTATTCCTTGGAGAGGAACCAGTCCAGGTCTTCTTTGGTTAGCGGTTCCCCCAGTGTATCATTGGGGAAAATATCTCGAGTTATATATTCGTCCCGGTATCTCCAGAATTCGGCGATATCTTCGTTCGATTCAACTTCGCGAACGGTAATCGGTTCGTCCAATCCGCTTCCTCCATTCAGTATCTTAGAAATTCATATCTAGGGTATATTCCAAAAGAACCTGAAAAGCGCAGGTGCCGACTTCCTATTCAAGTATGTTTCTTTTTTCTTTCAGTGACTTTATAGATAGGGATATCTGCACTGTTCTTACTATGGAGATGGCGCAAATAACTCCGAGCAGGATCCATAAGATAACGGTTCCCAAAGAGCTGCTGATCCAGGTCCCTAAGATGGAAATGTTATACAAGGGTCTGCCGAAGAAGAAAACATATAATCCCATGAGAAGCACGAAACCTATCAAGTAAAAGTGGGGTTTTCTTCTTTCCCTTAACGCCGCTATTCTGTCTTCTATGTTACTGTAAATCTCAAGAGGTTTCCCGTCATTCTTTTTTTCCAAGATAAGAAGCTCTCTGTTAATCATCCCTCTCGACGTGGCCCATTTGCCACCCTTATTAGCGTATGGGCGATACTGGATTTTACCTACCGCAAACTGCCCCAGATTCAGCGGCTTCTCAAAGTAGCGGATTCCTATTTCATCGAGAAGGCTTTCATATTCCTTCCGTTCCGCATCTGACTTATTACCGATGTAGTCTACTGCATACTGATACTGTCCGGGCTTACATCTTTCGAACTCATAGATGCACCTTTGCACCTTGGATAGCCTCAACCCTTCTTTTGCTTTCTTATTAAGCCATTTTTCTAGCCCGTCGACGGGATCCAGGAATAGCCTAAACTCCCTGATCATTGTCCATCTCTCCCTCGCCCGCTATTTCCAGGCCTATGTTATAGACTTCCTTCATTCTCTTGAGCTCTGCTTTTACCTGTTCTTTCCCCAGGTCAGTTATGACGTACTCTTTCTTTCGATCTCCTTCTACGGGAGCACAGGGAGCAATCCATTTTTTCTTCGCAAGATTATCGATGGCGCCGTATAGTGTTCCCGGTCCGAAAACGACCCGGCCTTTCGTTTTCTCCTTCACGAATTGCATGACGCCATAACCGTGATTAGGTTGGTACATCGCCAGCATAACGAGTAGTGCAGTTTCTGTCAGCGGAGATTGCTGGATTCTGTGTTTCAGTTTAGAGCACCTCCTTAGGAAATGGATCCCGGATATCGTTTGCTAGAACCTAATAACCCTTGGCTCCTCGGTAAACGAGTAAAATGTAGCTATCGCATCTTCAAAGTAGAGGACTTCCGTATTGTCATCGTCCGGTGAATACATGCACTGAAGCTCCTGATACTTATCGAGCAAACTCTTCTTTGCTTCGTATCTGTCGTCTCTTATGAGCTTACCTGTTACTCTAAGCCACTTTCCATTTTCGCATGCACAGATCTCTGCTTTGGGATTTGCCTGGAGCTGCTTAGATACGTCTTTTACCTTGCCTGTCTGAATATAGAGTTTCCCTTCGAAGATATTGACCGTGCCAAAGGGCCTGACTCTGGGCTGGTCACCTTCTACCGTAGCCAGATAGTAGGTTCCGCATTTCTTTAAGAACTCGTAAACCTCTTGCATTTTCCCATTCCTCCTGCTGTTTTCCGCTGCGTAGTTGCAGGAATTCTTTTGTTTGATTCCGCTTTGCCTCTACTACGTATCGCGTAGTATAGCCATATTCTATCACTATGTGTTATTGACGTCAAATAGTAAGTCTAACTGAGAAAAGTCGTATGAGTCTTTGCTCTTCCTTTTCCATGCTCGTTTTTCATTGTTCTTGTATAGCTTCCCGCATTGACGTTTGCTACCCGGCTAAATGTAAATAGCTTGAAAAGGAGTTCTCTTGCCTGTGTCGAATTCCAGGGCAGTGAACGGAGTTCCCTTGTTGTTCCCTTGCTATTTTGAAAAATTGAAAAGTTAAGCGAATGGGGAAGTCAGGTCGGGAAATCGTACTTACCAGAACGAGAAAGGAGATGCGATAATGGATAACTATGAAGTAGTCCTTGAATACTTTAAGAACGCGGACAAGCCTGTAAAGGCAGGGGACGTAGTTGAAGCAACAGGCCTGGATAAAAAAGAAGTAGATAAGATCATGGCTAAGCTGAAAAAGGAAGGCAAGATAGTCTCTCCGAAGAGGTGCTTCTGGGAAGCGAAGAAGTGACAATAGGATTAAATGAGTCAATACTCCGCCTTGCTGGATTTCGGTTCAGCAAGGTTTCATTTTCTTAGGGTTGCATAAGCTGTATCAATTGACTCCTGCCCTGTGGATCTCTTTCGTGTTATAATTGCGGTAACTGTGACTTTCCGTGTAATTCTCAGGCGTTCTTTGAAGCTATGCTCTTTGTTACCCGCACTATCGGTTGCAGCGATCTTTACAGCAGTCTTCTATTTGCATTGAACCCAGCCCTACCGGTTTCCGATCCGCCTTGAGACTTACATGTCAGTAAGCCGTCTCTCCAATGGACTTCCTGAACTTAGAGTGCTTCTGCAACGCTTGCTGTTTATTAAGCGGAGCCGAGCGGAGCGAGGAGGAATAACCATGGTGATGATCAATGTGCAGGACCTGGTCAAGAGATATGGAGATCTGGTTGCACTGGATCATTTCAATCTTCAGGTACCAGAAGGCGAGATCGTCGGCTTGCTCGGGCCTAACGGATCAGGGAAGACCACCTCCATCAATTGCATCCTGGCGCTTCTAAAATACGACAAAGGTACTGTCGAGGTGTTCGGAAAGCCTATGACTCCGGACGCCTATGACAGCAAGCGAAACATCGGTATTGTCATGCAGAACGTAGCTGTCTTCAACGAGCTAAGGGTAGATGAGAACATCGACTACTTCTGCGGGCTGTACGTGAAAGATCCCGCGACTCGCCGCCGGTTGGTCCAAGAAGCCATCGATTTCGTGGGGCTCGGCGAATTCCGCAAGTGCTACCCTAAAAAGCTCTCCGGAGGGCTTTTGCGCAGGTTAAACATTGCGTGCGGAATAGCCCACAAGCCGAAGCTCCTCATCTTCGACGAACCCACTGTCGGAGTGGACCCCCAGAGCAGAAACAACATCCTCGAAGGGATTCGCGAGCTCAATCGGCAAGGCGCAACAGTCGTGTATACTTCACACTACATGGAGGAAGTAGAGCAGCTCTGCACCCGCATCGTGATTATGGATAAAGGAAAGACACTGGCTGACGGCACTGCCGAAGAGCTTAAAGCCATGATCGATCGCGGAGAGACGATCACCATAGAAATGTACGCACTGGATCCGGTTGACCTCGAGCGAATCCCGCAGCTGCCCCATGTGGTGCGAGCACACTACTCTGAGTCTGACGGCCGTCTCTTAGTCAGCTACGACAACGGCGAGCATAATCTGTTAAACCTGCTTGACTACTTAAAATCACGCAATACCTCCTTCAACAGAGTGTTCACAGCGCAGCCCACCCTAAACGACGTATTCCTTGAGATGACCGGCAGGGAACTCAGGGACTGAGGGGAGGGGTGAAAGGCGTGTTTATGCATGTATTCAGCTACCGTCTGAAATGCCTGATACGCGATAAGGAGCTAGTCTTCTGGACTCTGCTCTTCCCCATAGTGCTTGCGACTTTCTTTTACTTCGCCTTCGGCCACCTCACCACAGAGCTGGAAGGGTTCGAACCAATCAAAGCGGCCGTCGTAGACAACGAGGCCTATCGCAGGAACACTCAATTCCGACAGGTGCTTGAGTCTCTATCTGAAGAAGGCAAAAACCAACTGCTTGACTTGACCTTGGCAGATGAGGACGAGGCGGGTAGGTTGCTGGAAGAAGGCAGTGTAGCAGGGATAATCACTGTCGGAGATGAGATAGGGCTCACGGTGAAGCAGTCCGGACTCAATCAAAGCATACTCAAATCGATTTTGGAGGAGTATGTACATACGGTTAACACCGTCTCAAGCATAATCTCGAAGAACCCGGGTGCTGTCTGGCAGCTGATTGGGGACATACAGGACCGGAAGACCTACACTCAGCAAATATCCTTTTCAGATGCTGTACCTGACACAATGCTTGGCCACTTCTATGCGCTGATTGCAATGGCTTGCCTGTACAGCGCGTTCTGGGGGTTGCGAAACACCATAGACGTTCAGGCTGATCAATCCCCGCAAGGTGCAAGGCGGAGTGTTGCACCTACGCACAAGCTGTATGTGGTATTATCTGATTCTTTGGCAGCCTTCGCAATCAGTTTTCTTGAGGTGCTGGTTCTCATTGCGTACCTGGCATTCGTACTTGGAATCAGCTTCGGAAGCCAAATAGGCTACGTGCTGTTGACATGTGTGGCAGGATGCGTCGCAGGTGTCTCCTTCGGCAACTTCATCGGGACGTTTATCAGGACCTCCGAGTCTGTGAAGACTGGGATCCTCATCGGGAGCAGCATGCTCATGAGCTTCCTGGCAGGCTTGATGTGGGTCGACATGAAGGAGGTTGTGGCGCGAAATGCGCCTGTCCTTGCCTATATCAATCCGGCGGCTCTGATATCGGATGCGTTCTACAGCCTGTATGTGTTTGATACTCACAGGCGGTTTTTTATAAACATCGGGATGCTGTTTTTGATTTCGGCCGTTATGTGCGGGATAAGTTTTGTGCATCTAAGGAGGGAGAGGTATGCAAGTCTTTAAGGCTTACTTCAAGGTTATGCGCGGCTCCGCCACATTTTTGGCGATCAGCCTCGGCATCTTCATGAGCCTTGCAATACTCTTCTCCTCCATTGCGCCGAAGACGGCAGCGGATAAGTTTGAGCCGACGAAGACTCCTATTGCTGTGATTAACAGGGACGGTGACAGTCAGCTTGCGCGGGGCTTAGTCGATTATCTCGGTAAGACCGCCAGAGTGATACTGTATCCTGATGACGAGGAAAAGCTTCAGGATGCGCTTTTCTACCGCAAGGTGGAGTATATAGCAATCATCCCGCCCGGCTTTTCAGATGCCTTTACGGCAGGGGAGGATACCGCGATTCAAAAGGTGATCGTGCCTGATTCCACCAGCAGCCACTACGTGGACATGAGTATTGATAGATTCTTTAACGCGGTAAGGCTCCATAGGCTGTACGGCGGTGAAGAGGACGAGGCAAGCTTGGTTTCAGCTGCTATGGCTGACTTATCTTCAGACATACCCGTGACAATTATGTCTTCAGGTGCTGGCAACGATGGCAGCCCGCCGCCTGAATCCTATTACTACCAATACTGTGCGTACGCTTTGCTTGCCATGATCATAACAGGCGTAAGCTCGGTCATGATTACTTTTAACGAAAAGGATCTGTACATGAGAAACCTCTGCGCCCCTCTGCCCAAAAGGAGCATGAATCTGCAGCTTGCAGCGGGTCATGGAGTGTTTGCATTGGGTTGCTGGGGGATGCTGGTTGTCGGCAGTTTCGTCTTGCACAGCGATACCCTGCTGTCTTCGGATCTCACCGGCCTGTACCTCCTGAATACACTGGTGTTTGCTGTTGTATGTACGTCCATTGGTTTTCTCATTGGCAGCTTCGTAAAGAGCACCGGTGCACAAATGGGAGCGACGAACGTGATCGCCCTTGGCATGAGTCTCCTGGGAGGAGTATTCGTGCCTCAATCAATCATGAGCAAGTCTGTGCTGGCTGTTGCCAAGTTCCTGCCGTCATACTGGTACGTCCTGGCAAACAACGGCATCAGCGAGCTTTCCGCGACTTTTGGGGACTATCTACGTCCTGTCTTCGGCAGCATGCTTGTCCAGCTCGGATTCGCTCTGGCAATATTTGCAGTGACACTGCTTATGAGTAAAGAACAGAAGGTATCGTAAATCAGAAACGCATAGCGAAGGGAGAGATTACATGAAGGTCTTTATTTCGTGCGATATTGAAGGGATATCCGGTGTTGTTTCGTCAGGAATACACACTATGCCTGACTCCAGGGATTATGACCGTGCTCGCTCTCTCATGACCGGTGAACTCAACGCTGCTGTTGAAGGTGCTTTGAATGCAGGCGCAAAAGAGATAATCGTCAACGATTCCCATGGCCCTATGATCAACCTCCTCATTGAGAAGATCAATCCTGCTGCTAAGCTAATCACAGGGTCTCCGAAACCCCTTTCCATGATGCAAGGTATAGACAGAGACTTTGCGGCTGCCATTTTCGTCGGGTATCACGCGCGAATGGGGGCTCCGGGCGTTTTGAGCCATACCTACTCCGGTGCCCGTGTGGCAAATATCTGGGTGAATGACATCCTCATGGGGGAGACCGGCATTAACGCAGGCCTTGCCGGGTATTTCGGTGTCCCGGTGGTTTTGGTATGCGGAGACGATGTCGTGTGCAGGGAGGCCAGAGAGCTCCTTCCCCATGTGAGGACTGCCTCTGTTAAGACTGCGATTGCCAGGCAATCTGCTTTGTGCTTGCCTCCGGATGCAGCAAAAGCCCTGATTAGAAAGGAAGCGGAGAAGGCCCTTCTATCCCTGGATTCAGCCAGGCCGTGGCTGCCTGACTCGCCTGTTACTTTCAAGGTTGAGTTCAAAGACTCAGGCATGGCTGAGAATGCCGCCCTAATGCCATATTCCAAACGGGTTGACGAGAAGACTGTGGCTTTTTCGGCAGACGATTACTTGACTGCTTTTAAGGGCTTGTTGGCCATGATCACCCTGGCCGGTTAGGATCTTAGGGAGCCGAGGGATCCTCTAACGGATTCGAGGCCATTCCGGGGTCATGCTAGCATCGTTAGGAAACCAATGGGATTTGAGGCGTTCTGGAGTCAAGCTAGTTTCGTCAGTAAATCAATGGGGATTGGCTTACTGTTTGAGCCGTTTGACCAGACGAGAAGTGTTAGATCGCTGTGGGCTGCTCGCCAGTTGAACCATTTGGCTATATCGAAATCGTTGAATCTGCAGGAATGGCTTATTATATGAGCCATTTCTGCACGCAAAGGCTCCTAAATCGCTTTGAATGGTTCATCACGTGAGCCGTTCATTAGCAGAAAAGCCTTAAGACTACCCTAAATGGCCCCCAACGTGAGCCATTCGTCACCTTAACGACGGTCAAAACAGCTCGCTTGGCCCGTCGCATGAGCCATTTCGCAGCAAGGAGTGCCTTGAATGCGTGTGATCGGATCGCGACGTGAGTCATTCTGCGACACCAAAGCCTCAAAACCGCGTTGATTGGCTCTAGACGTGAGCCATTCGTCACCTAAGCAATGGTCAAATAGGCTCGATTGGTTCTCTGCGTGAGCCATTCTTCAACTAAATAGCCCCAAAACTAGCGAGAATGGCTTACGCGGTAAGCCGTCAGGTAGCGGAAAGAAGTATAAATGCATCTGCTTGGCTCACGGGATGAGCCATCCGTCAGCCAAGTGGCTCAAAGACTGGCGAGAATGGCTTACAGGGTGAGCCGTCAGGCAGCGGAAAGAGGCATAAATACGTTTGCTTGGCTCATAGGAAGAGCCATTCCGGGATCGAGAGCATCCCGAAAAGCTATTGTTGGCTCATGCGGAGAGCCAAACTACCGCAACTTCCCGCCAACAAGTCACAAAATGGGCCTTGATGGCTCTAAGGATGAGCCGATCAACATCCGAAAGAGCCTTAAATGAACACGATTGGCTCACCACGTAAGCCATCCAACGCGAAAGAAGCCCTCAAACCTCCTTGATTGGCTCGTCTCATGAGCCATTTAGAAGTCAAGAGAGCCTGAAACGAATGCAACTGGCTCATAAGGTGAACCATTCGACATCCAAAGGAGTTTGGAATAGGTTAACATGGCCGTCCTGGGAAGCCATTTGTTCACTGAACGAAGCGGTTTATTGACTGATCGGCTTTCAGCCTACTTTAACCTGCTTGCGGCGTGAGCCATTAAGCCATGCAAAAGCCCTCGGATGGCGTAACTCGGCCGGCGGGGCGTTATCCGGCAGTAGAAAGAAGCACAAAGCGAAAAGAAGCGTGAAGTGGGAAGAAGCACAAAGCAGAGAGAAGCGTGAAGCCTAAAGAAGCACAAAGCAGAGAGAAGCGCAAAGCGAAAAGAAGCGTGAAGCGTAAAGAAGCGCAAAGAGGAAATAAATGCAAAGCAGAATGAAGCGTAAAGCTGAAAGAAACGTAAAGCAGAAACAAGCGTAAAGCGGAAAAAACCCTTAACAAGCGACTAACCAACGATTACCAAGCGATTAACAAACAATTAACAAACGATTAACGAGGGATTAACAAGCGATCAGCAGGCCATCAACAATCGGTTAAAACGCGATTATGAACCAGCCTTGTTTGTTAGCTTGTACCACGGTAGAATGATACAAAAGACAGACGGTTTTTAGGTGGAGATTGCGGATTGACAGCTAAGGAAGGTCTCCTAAAAGCGGCAGGGATTGTTGCCGTTCTTTCCATTATCAGCAAGATCCTGGGGTTTGCCAGGGAAACGTCTCTTGCTGCAGTGTTCGGTGCCACTTATGCCACAGATGCCTACCTGATGGGACAGACCGTCCCTGTAGTCATCTTTTCCGCTGTATCAGCAGCTCTGGGAAGCACATTCATACCGGTCTTCTCCCAGGTGCGGCAGGAACGCGGACTCGATGCAGCTCACAAGATGGTAAGTTCAGTGATAAACGCCATTGTCCTCTTGGCGTTGATCTTTATTACCGTAGGAGAATTCTTTGCAGGCTGGCTGACCCGGCTCGTGGCTCCGGGATTCCAGGGCGAGGTATATATCTTGACAGTCTCTATGACCCGGATCATGTTTCCCATGGTTCTCTTCCAGGCATTGTCCGGAATTCTAACAGGTATGCTCCAGGCCGACGATAATTTCGCAGTCCCGGCAATGGCGAGTCTTGCTTACAATGTCACAATCATCGCTTCTATCTTGCTCTTGGGGCCCAGGTTCGGGATTCAGGCTGTCGGCGCAGGGACTGTTGTTGCAATCGCAGTTCAAGTACTGTTAAAGCTGCCGGTAGTCGCGAAGACCGGATACAAATGGAGCCCGATCCTTAACCTCAACGATCCCGGTCTTCGACGTATGGGCGCATTGATAGGTCCTGTGCTTCTTGCTACCCTTGCAGGACAAGTCTCCACACTGGTAAACCGCATACTGGTATCAGGCCTGGCAGAAGGAAGCCTGGCTGCACTGAACTATGCCACCCGCCTGATGGGAGTTGTTCCCGGCGTGCTAGGCACATCCATCATCACGGTGATGTATCCGACTCTGTCGCGTCTGTCTGCGGCAGACGACTGGGCAAGATACAGCAAGGCTTTTTCTGAGTCTATCAAGATGATAAGCTTTGTGCTGGTTCCGGCCGCCGTAGGTATGGCAGTGCTCAGGGTTCCGTTGGTTCGCATAGTCTTTGAAAGAGGGGCTTTTGACAGTGCAGCTACACAGGCTACTGCATGGGCTCTTCTGTTTCTGTCGCCTGCCGTTGCCCTATTTACCTTGCGAGATATGACAATCCGGGCCTTCTATGCCTTGCAGGATACGACTTCTCCTATGATGGTCAGCGTGTTCGCTGCCGGGATTAACATCGTGTTTAACCTCATGCTTGTACGCCCGTTGGCCCAAGGAGGGCTTGCCTTTGCCAATACCTTGTCAAGTGCTTTCAGGGCAGCAGTGCTGCTTTGGCTCCTCAGGAAGAAGCTTGCCTCAACAAATTCGCCAACTCCGGTGACACTGGGAGGCAAGGCTATTTTGAACTCTTTATGGCGAGTGCTGGTTGCAGCAGGCATTATGGGAGTCGTAGTCTGGTTTACCCATGGTGCACTTGAGATCTACGTTCCCGGAAGCGCAGCCACAGCTCAACTGGTGCGCCTTGGGGTTTCTATCTTAGTAGGAGTCATCTGCTATGTTGCGATGGTCTTCGTCCTCAGGGTTCCCGAAGCAACCTCTATAGCGGAAACCGCCCGCAATATATTCCGGCGCATCTTTGCCAAAGCCCGAGCCTACTCCGATGCGCGGAAACAGGTGTAACTAGGCGAGCAGAAGTGCCCACAGGTTGTGGAAACAGGCGTAAACAGCCGAAACCCGCAGCAGCCGAACGCAATACAGCTGAACGCAATACAGCTGAACGCAATACAGCCGAACGCAAAGCAGCTGAACTTTGAATCCTCCCAACTCCGTCATAGGCCACAAGTGTCGTGTCGCAAGGCAACTGCAGGTAGCAGACTATGAGCTGCCCGGAGTTGCACGGCAATTGAATGCGGATCTTTTGTGTTAAAGCAGGGATCATAGGATATTTGTGGAATATTGAGTTATTCTACTAGCAAGACGGCTCTGGTATCAGCAAACAGCGGGGAGGGGGAAAACCGTACTCGGCTTCGCTTCGGCTGGTGTAGGAGGTCGAGCACGGAACGCAAATGAAACACGAGATAGCTATAGTCACAGATAGTTCGGCAAGTCTTCCACAGGAGCTAGTTGACAAATACGGTGCTACGGTAATCCCAATTCATCTGCAGTTCGGAGACGAGTCATATAGAGATGGGATTGACATTACCCGCGAAGAATTCTACGGAAGGCTGAACGGGCAGGTGATGCCGTCTACCTCTCAACCTGCACCGTCCGATTTTATCAACGTCTATGAGCGTCTTCTTTCTCGGTTTCGAACAATAATATCCATCCACGTATCCGGCGAAGGTAGCGGTACGTGTCAGGTGGCGAATATAGCGAAAGCGCGTTTCCCCGACGCTGATATTGAAGTGTTCGATTCTCAGTCCGCTTCAATGGGGATAGGGTTCTTAGTCCTTGAGGCTGCGGAAGCCGTATTGCGAGGCAAAACCAAAGAAGAAATCCTCCGCATGCTGACGGAACTCAGACCTCGCATCATCAGCTACGCAATGATTGACTCAATCCGCCATCTCCTGAAAAGCGGCAGAGTCCGCGCAGGACAAGCGCTTATAGCCTCGTTGCTGTCTGTAAAACCTCTTGTATCCATCAGGCAGGGCGTTGTTGAGGTCGTGGACAGGGTCAGAACTAAGCGCGCAGCTTTAGAAAGACTTATCCAGCTTGCTGTGGAGTCGGCAGGGAATAGCCCTAAGTCCAGGCTTGCTATTGTCCACGGGAATGTCCTTGATGAGGCAAACAAACTGAAGGACAGACTCAAACCGCTTGTCAGCTGTGAAGAAATCATAGTAACCGATATCGGGCCTGCGCTGGCAATCCACGGAGGGCCGGGGATTATAGGGGTGGTCTGTCTCCCGGGTTAAGTGCGGCCCGGCATCTGCGGAGTCCGCCACTTATCAGGCATTCGCGTATGATGCTATCCACTTATCAGGCTATCCTTGACTATCAGCCTTCCATGCCTTCCATCGATCCATCGATTGTGAAGAGGAAGTCAGCATGGTGCCGTCACATATGACCAGGCCCATCTCTTGGAGCTGCTTTGCCGTTTCCCGAAAACCCAGGGCCACCTGGGACGGGGAATGAGCGTCAGAGCCCATCACTATATGGGTGCCGCCCAGAGATTTATAAAGCTCTAATATGCCCCAACCGGGGTAAGGCTCTTTGTAGGTTCTTCTTAAGGCTGATGTGTTTGCTTCCAAGATGGCACCGGTTTCTATGACTTTTTCCAGGATCTCTGTGATCTCAGGCAACCACTCTTCGAATTCAAACCTTCCGTATGCTTGCGACCTTATGGACTTGATGTAATCCAGGTGCCCTATGTATTTGAAAAGCCCGCTTTCTATCATAGCCAGGGTCTCTTTCCAGTATGCTTTGTACGCGTCTTCCTTGGACCTTCCTTTAGCGTATCTGGGAGACAGGACAAAGATGTGATCGATTAGGTGAATGGAACCTAACACATAATCGAACTTGTGCGTTGAGAGGAAGTCCTTGATTTCGTCTACGAATTCCGTCTGGTAAGTGACTTCTACTCCGGTGAGGATCTCAAGCCTATCTCCATACTTCTCCCGGCACCGTTTTATACTTTCCATGTAGGCGTCGTGACGGAAGAAATTGTATCCGGGGTCCGCCTCATCGAAATCTATATGCTCAGTAACGCATATTCCTTGTAACCCGTATTCAATTGCGCTCTCACACAGTTCATCAAAGGTTGCGGTAGCATCGAAAGAATGGGTGGAGTGCATGTGACAGTCAAACAGTTTCAACAAAGCTACATCCTTCCTCCGTTAGCCTTTTTGCGTTCTGTATATTAATATTGGATTTGCGTCTATAGTCCAATAATGGTACTGTCTTTGGTTCATTAGTAATACTGTTTTCAGACCGGTAGTAATACTGTCTTCAGTCGAGTAGAGATAATGTCTTCACCGACAATCGGCCCAGTAGTATTACTGTCTTCGGTTCGGCCGTATGACTGTTTTCAGTCCGACAGTATGAATGTCTTCAGTCCGGTAGGGATAACGTCTTCACTGACAATATGAATCCCCAAAAAACATGAAAAACATTGCTCCGTGCACCACGTATTCCGCAAGATACGGGGCCGGCCACGGCTGGCAGGGCACACCATTAAACAGTATACTACAAGTGCACCGTGTATTACAAAAAGACAGGAGCTAAACAATCCGACAGGGGATGATATGTTGCGGGACACTCTATTGGATATCTACAACTTGCTTTATGAACGCTTCGGGGCTCAGAACTGGTGGCCTGCAAAGACCGGGTTTGAAGTAATAGTAGGAGCTATCCTTACCCAGGCTACATCATGGCGAAATGTGGAGAAGGCCATTGCCAACCTGAAAGATGCCGGTGTCCTGTCATTAGACGGGCTTCTTAAGATCGATGTCCATGAGCTAGCTGAGCTTATCCGCCCGTCCGGCTACTACAATGCGAAGGCCAGGAAGCTGAAGGCTATTGCAAGTTTCATTTCCGAAAGATCCGGCCCTGATTTGGATGGACTTTTTTGCCGCCCGCTCCATGAGATCCGCAAAGATTTGCTGGGTGTATACGGTGTCGGGCCTGAGACCGCAGATTCCATATTGCTCTACGCCGGAGGGCTTCCTTCTTTTGTGGTAGATGCGTATACTCGCAGGATCTTTGAGCGGTTGGGTATCTTGTCCCCGGAGCTCTCCTATGAGGAGGTGCGAGGCTTCTTCATGGAGCATCTGCCCACTTCAGCAGAGCTGTTCAATGAGTACCATGCCCTCATAGTAACGTTTGGAAAAGAGGTTTGCACATCTCGAAACCCCAAGTGTGATCTCTGCCCTGTCAGGCCGTTAGCAGTAGAGGGAAGTTTCTGCATCAACAAGGCATAGCGGCACCGGAAAGATCGGATCTGCCGGATTAGTCTTAAGGACTTACGGCTTGCTTGCGGTGCAGGAGATTCGATCTACCCTGAAGAACCACTACTGATGCGCGGCGGTCTGATTTACCACGGCGGCGCTGTTGTCAGGTGCTTGCCAGACCGGATGTGTGCGCCCAATGCGGTCAAGAAAAGGTACACATCTGATATATGCACCTTATGAACAAAGCACGCCGGAATGCATCACAATGGCGGAGCTGTTGTCAGGTGCTTGCCGGATCCCATGTTCGCGCCTGACGTGACCAAGAAGGATATACATCTGGATCGGATGTCTGCGCCGGATGCTATTAAGAAAGGTATGCATCTGATTAACGCATCCAGCTAATATGGAATGCTTAATAAAGGTGATAGCTGTTGATTAGGTTGTTTAGGTTTTTGAAGCCATACAGACTCTTCATAGCCGCCGTTCTGACTTTGATCTTCTTTCAGTCCCTTTTTGAACTATTTCTCCCCAGGTTAATGGCGGATATAGTTGATATTGGCGTAGTTCAGGGCGATACTAACTACATCCTGAGGGTCGGCGGGCTGATGTTGCTCGTAGCTGCAGCAGGCGCTGTCTGTAGGATTCTTGCTGCAAATCTCTCATCCAAGACTGCAATGGGCTTCGGCAAGATCCTCCGCCGCAAGGTCTTCTCACATGTTACAGAGTTTTCATTAAGTGAAGTCAACAAGATAGGCACAGCATCACTCATTACACGGACGACAAATGATATCACCCAGATTCAAATGCTGGTAATGGTGATGCTGCGTATGATGGTCATGGCACCTATGATGCTTATCGGCGGCATTATTATGGCGGTATCTCAAGATGCATCTTTGGCTCGGATAATAATCTTGATTATCCCTGTAATCGTAGGTGCTGTGATTGTTGTGATGAGAACGAGCACACCGCTCTTTAAAGCAATGCAGGAAAAACTGGATAAGGTAAACCGCGTGCTCCGCGAGAATCTTACCGGAATTCGGGTGGTGCGCGCGTTCAACCGCATTGACTTCGAAAAGGAGCGCTTCAATGAGGCAAACCTCGACTTGACAACGACTGCCATCAGGGTCAACAGAATCATGGCAGCGACGATGCCCCTGATGATGGTGGCAATGAATTTTGCGTCTATCGCGATCTTATGGTTCGGCGGTATCCGTGTTGATCAGGGCAGTATGCAGGTAGGTTCATTGATGGCGTTTATACAATACATCATGCAGATCATGTTTTCCCTCGTTATGGTGTCAATGATGTTTGTCATGATACCCAGGGCGTCAGCGTCTGCAGTGAGGATCAATGAGGTTTTGGACACCGTCGCCGAAATCCAAGATAGGGAAGGGGCAAAGACAGGCTGCGTGACAGATGGCCACATAGAGTTCAGGAACGTAACCTTCTCTTATCCAGGCGCGGAAAAGGCAGTGCTCACCAATATCTCCTTTGACGCGAAACCGGGAGAGATGACTGCCATTATCGGAGGAACCGGTTCGGGTAAATCCACACTGGTTAACCTCATCATGCGTTTTTATGACGTCAATTCCGGCAGTATCTTAATCGATGGCGTAGACATAAGGGATATGTCACAAGAAGACTTACGGGCGAAGATCGGATTTGTGCCGCAAAAAGCTGTCTTATTCTCAGGCACTGTTGCGGAAAACATCAGGTACGGCAAGGAAGATGCATCTTCCGAAGAGATGGAACGAGCGGCAGAGATCGCACAAGCCCTGGAGTTTATAACGGGCATGAAAGATGGGTTTGAGTCCGCTGTTGCGCAAGGCGGGACGAATCTGTCAGGCGGGCAGAAGCAGCGCCTTTCCATCGCCCGGGCGCTGGTCCGAAGGCCTGCGATCTACATCTTTGATGACAGCTTTTCCGCACTTGACTTTAAGACAGATGCCAGGTTGCGTGATGCGCTAAAGAGAGAGACCGGGGAATCCACTGTGATTGTAGTTGCACAAAGAGTGAGTACAGTCATGGATGCTGACAAAATAGTCGTCCTGGATAAAGGCGAAGTTGCAGGGGCGGGGACCCACAGGGAGCTCATGAAGACCTGCAGAGTATATCAGGAAATCGTCATGTCACAGCTATCAGAGGAGGAGCTGGCTTGAGCGGAACCGGCAGAGAAAAGACAACGGGACCAACGCAGGCCCCGGGACAGAAGCCTGAGCCGAAAGAAGCAAGACCCGGCGGTGAATTCCGTCCGAGGTTCGGCGGCAGAGGCCACGGTCCTGGGCGCGGCATAGGAATGCCTTTTGATAAGCCAAAGGATTTCGGCGGAACCTTAAGAAGGCTTATGGAATACTTGAAGCCCCATAAGCTTCAGCTCCTTGCTGTTATTTTCATGTCGATCCTCAGTACAGGTTTTGGCATTGCAGGCCCGAAAATCATGGGAAAAGCCATAACTGCACTGTTTGAAGGCAGTATAAACAGGATGAGAGGTGTGCCGGGGGAAGGTATAGACTTCGATTATGTATTGCGTATACTCCTTCTCCTGGGTGGCCTGTATGTGGTTAGCGCCTTTTTCACCTATCTTCAGCAGATAATGATGGTCAATGTCTCTCAGAAGACCATCTATAATATGCGGAAGGCAGTAAACGATAAGCTGTCCAGGCTGCCTCTTTCCTTCTTTGACTCCAAAACCCATGGCGAGATACTAAGTCGCGTCATAAACGATGTGGACAATGTCAGCGGGACATTGCAGCAGAGCATTGTACAGATAATATCTGCGTTTATTGCCCTTGTCGGCAGTATCGTCATGATGCTGGTGATAAGTCCTTTGTTGACTTTAGTCTGCCTTGTGACGTTGCCTCTCTCTGTCATCGTGACTCGGTTTGTTGCATCTCGCTCACAGAAATACTTCATAGCCCAGCAGAGGACCTTAGGTGAACTAAACGGCCATATTGAGGAGATGTACACAGGCCACGTGATAGTGAAAGCCTTCGGACGCGAATATGAATCTATAAAGAGGTTCAATGAGATTAACGAAGAGCTTTATAACGCATCTTGGAAAGCGCAGTTTATTTCAGGCGTCATCATGCCTCTTATGGGATTTATCAATAACTTGAGTTACGTTATTGTGGCAGTGGCAGGCGGTATTCTCGTTACGAGAAGGATGATTGAAATCGGTGACGTGCAGGCCTTCATCCAGTATGCCAGGCAGTTCACGCAGCCGATAGTCTCAACTGCGAATATCGCCAATATCATACAGTCTACTATCGCATCGGCAGAACGCGTCTTTGAACTCCTTGATGAACCGGAAGAGGTGCCTGACAAAGAGGACGCTGAAGTCATAGAGACTCCCAGGGGAGAAGTGGCATTCGACCGCGTGAGTTTCAGTTATAAGAAGGATGTTCCGCTCATTGAGGATATGAACGTAAATGTGGAACCGGGACAGACAATCGCTATTGTAGGCCCGACAGGAGCAGGCAAGACCACCCTTGTGAACCTGCTCATGAGGTTCTACGAAATAGATGGCGGAAGGATAACAGTTGACGGTGTTGACATCAGAGAGCTTGCCCGCGGGCACCTGCGTTCGATCTTTGGTATGGTTCTCCAAGATACATGGCTGTTTAACGGCACTATCCGTGACAACATAGCGTACGGACGTGAGGGGGCTACTTTCGATGAGATTGTGGAGGCAGCAAAGGCAGCCCAGGCTCATCACTTTATCATGACTCTTCCGGAAGGCTATGAGACCGTGATCGATGAGGACGCCTCCAACATTTCTGAAGGACAAAAGCAGCTTTTGACTATTGCCCGGGTAATCCTGGCAGATCCTGCGATTCTCATTCTTGATGAAGCAACAAGCAGTGTGGACACAAGAACCGAGATCTTGATTCAAAAAGCCATACTGGATCTTATGAGAGGCAGAACAAGCTTTGTTATAGCCCACAGGCTGTCTACAATCCGAGATGCAGACTTAATCCTCGTCATGGATAACGGCAAAATCATTGAAACAGGCACCCACAAAGAACTCCTTGCTAAGAAAGGCTTCTACGCAGATCTCTATAACAGCCAGTTCGCACCGACGGAGTTAGAAGCGGTATAACCGGATATGCAGTTCTTCGCAGGCTAAGGAGACGTAATGCCGGCAATCAGCGTTGGAACGAGACGCTGATGCCGGCGCGATTCACATCTAATCCGCAGGCTCCGGGTTCTCATCCGGCTGATAGGACAGGATGTCGCCTGGCTGGCAGTTTAGTTCACGGCAGAGGGCATCCAGGGTTGAGAATCGTATTGCCCGAGCTTTGTTGTTTTTCAAGATGGATAAGTTGGCCATTGTAATGTCTACTCGTTCCGCCAGTTCTGTCAGAGACATTTTGCGGTCCAGCATAATCTTGTCAAGGTTTACTATGATACTCATTCGCCTCCCCCCTACACCGTCAAGTCCTGTTCTTCTTTCAGCTCTGACCCCATGCGGAAGATCTCTGCCAGCACTAAGATTACAAATCCTAGGAAGAGGGTGACAAAATCCAGTGTAAGCTTGGCAGTGAAATCTACACCCGGGATGGCAACATTTTGTGCGAAGAACAAACCGAATGCTGTTTGTACCAAGGATCTCACGACTGCTCCGGTGATAACTGCACCTCCTATACGCCGTATGGAAGAGACGTTTTCGCGAGCAAACGGATTCCCTGCTACCAGCGTGGCGAAAACTCTGCGAAGATTGTACAGGACATAAAGATATACTGCGAAAACTACGACGGTAGAGAACAAGGTAAGCCAGAGAAAACGCTGAGACACTATTGCTGCAGTCACGCCCTCGAACTTAATATCCAAGCCGGGCGTTTGAATTTGAAGACTTGCAGGCGGCAGGTTGGTAAGGCTTTTTTCAGGAAAGATGCCTGTGAAAAGCTGCCATCCCGCCAGTAAGATTCCAATCACCCAGAAAGCATACCACAGGAAACCCAGAACACGATGTATCCAAGAGGCAACAGATTTTTTCCCAAGATATCGCACGCTTGCTCCCTCCAATCTTTAGAAAGGAAAACCACGTGGCTGTTCCCTTTGTTGATCTTATTATGGATGGGGATTTATCGTTTGTCAATAAGTATTTATTGTAAAACGATAAGTTGTTATCGAATTTCAATTATGCACTGGTAACCTGCACTATACCATCATGGATCGAACGCGGATCAAAGACCAAAAGGAAACATGTCTCTGCGATGCCCGATCCGGTCCAAAGCTCCGTCTCACACAGGTTTTACCTGCATTATCCCTAAGCACTTTCACTGAAAGCTCGGCATAGGATAAGTCGTGACAACCCTTTATAAGGAGGTGCTTTTGGCATGGACAAAGAGACGCCTGAAGCAAAGTACTGGGGAGACTCAGGTAAAAGCGGCATGCCCGGCGATTGGCCCGGAGGCGGGGGAGGCGGCAAAGGGACTCCTGTCTTGAATGAGATACGCTTCTGGACCAGAATCATGAAGGAACACGCAATGTTCATAGCTGCAGGTTTGCCTTGCGACAGGCCTGACTTGATAAGGACAGCCAAGGAGTTTGAGGCAAGATTCGCGGACCTTGAAGCTAAGACGCTCCGAGCCAATACGGTGACTCCCAGCTTGGTCAGGGAACTTCGGGAAGCAGTCTCAGACCTCATTGAGTTCAAATACGACCTCCTGCGTATGATGCTAGAGTGCCAATTGCGTCCTAATCTGTTTCCATTGCTAATCGACCATATAACCCGCGAAGCAGTGCATTTTCTTGCCCTTTTGGATATGGTCTGCGAAACTCATCACGGTGATGACCATCACCTGCGCATGCTGCTTAGCCGCGTGGTGTTCTGGATACGCATCATGAAGGAGCATATAGAGTTCGTAATACATCTATTGGATCCGTCTGAAAGGTCTCTGATAAATCAGGCTCAAGAACTCAGAAGGGTATTTGTACGCTTGCTTCAGACCGCAAGGGAGCTGGAGTCAATGGCAAATGCCAGACCGAGGTTTTTCAACTCCGCCGCAAGATTTGTAGATGAGGCAATCGCAAGAACTACAGAACTGCGTGACTTTAAAGGAGCCGCGTATGAGCTCTTGTTGATGTGCAAACTGTTGAGCGCAATCCCTTCTCCTCTTTTGGCTGACCACATCCGGAGAGAAGCAGACATGGCTATCATGGAAATGCGCGAGATAAGGGAGCATATACCTGTCAGAAAGCCAACCTGCCCCTAAAGCGATAGCCTTTCACATATGTTGAGACTCTAAAGCCCTGATCAAGAGTCAGTATCCTCGGGGTAAGAAGAAAGAACCAAGGTGTAAGAGGCACTACGGTGTGATTAAGAAGAAGGAGGAGAGACCGGCTCTCCTCCTCATTATTTCTCCTCACGTTAACCGTTTTTCATCGGAACAGGGAAGGACATAACTTCTAAACTGCATATGTTATCCAGCGGGATTAACACGAATCTGGCGGTCTGGGTGTCTATCACGCCTGTGGGGCCGAACAGCTCGACGACTATTCCGCAAAGATCAAACGGGGCAAGGAGCAGAAATCCTCCTGCTATTCCCACAAGTCTCGTGTTGGATGCCTTCTTACAGCAATCACCACACTTAAATTGAACAGCCCAGGGTACCCTGGCTGCGTTTGTGCACTGCTTGAATAAAGGCCCAATCGGGTGGTTGTGCAGCGACTGCGCAAACAGCGCCTCGGTTTCCTCAGAAAGCAGCTTCTCCATCATCTGTTGCCACCTTTCCCTTCTGTTGGCTCACCCGCCTATAGACGGGCTATCACTAAGATATGCGTTGATGATGGAGTCAGCTACTGAATAATCTCCGCGAAGTCTTTCCAGCCGGAATATCGGCTTCGTCAGGAGTTTAGGAATAAATGCTGGATATGCTGAATATGGCCCGCTCAGCCAGGACGTAAGTTCTTCAATGATAAGAAAGGAACTGGCTAGTTCAATAGCAGTAATAAGATGATTCCGACTACCAGAAAACCTATGCTCCAGTTGAAAAGCGTCCGGCCAAATCTGTGGTTTGCCGGATTCCTATGGCCTTTGTAGATAGCTCCTGCGATAATCCCAATGACCGGTGTGACGAATATGCTGAGAAGCCAGAGTATGATGCGAACTCCGGTTGAAACATCACGTTCGTACGGAAACTGCTGGACCTGACCCGGCTGCGGCACTTGCTGCTGCCATTGTTGTCCCTGCGTGTCTGTTTGGTACACAGGTCCGGACGGCGGGTATGGCTGCGGCCCTGTTCCGGGAGGAGGCACTGTCAGGTCAGTGTCACAGACCGGGCATACCAAAGACTTTACAGGTATCTCCTCTTTACAGTACGGGCATTGTTGAGTTTCCAGCACTCAGCCCTCCTTTCCATCCTCTCACTTGAGAATGATCTCAATATCGTCGTCATCAGGCACTGTCATTGGTGTACGCCTGAGGCTTCTTCTACGGGATCGTCTGAGCCGGGGGCGTAATACCAGTAGCCATAGAAAGACGAGGGCGACGACGAGAATGAACGCAACTACGATTGTAGCGGTCAGGTTAAAGCCGGAGGCTTTGGCCGCTGGCATGGGTCCGGCAGGTGGCTCATGTTCTATCCAAACCAGATGCTCAAAGCCTGCACTGACAAATGGAACACCTGCCTTTTCCAGGAAGGCTGCTACATCGTCTACAGGAATCGCAAACCCTATCTGATTCGTACCCTTTACCTTGGCTGACATTATGCCTATAACATGTCCATAAGTGTTGACTAACGGCCCCCCGCTGGATCCGCTGTCTACGGCTGCATCGGTTTGGATAAACCGTTTACCGTCGATACTTCTTTGGGATGAACTGATGATTCCGATACTGGCACTGTCTGAAAGGCCTCTGGGCGATCCTATGGCCACTACTGAATCTCCGTCGCGGGCAGTTGCAGCAGTTCCCAATATTGCACAGGGAAGGTTTATGGCGTTGACCTTGAGCACAGCTATGTCCAGGACTGCATTTGAGGCAACTTTCTCAGCCTCAAGCTCGTCTCCGTTTGAGAGCTTAATCTTTAGTCGCTCCGACTTGGCTACATGGTCACATGTAACCACATAGCCCCATGGATTCACAATAACTCCGGTTCCGCTTTCGTTTGCTCCGATGACCGTGACAACGCTGGGTTTTCCATCAGCAATGACTGCTTGGATTGGTTTAGCTACGAATCTAAGCTGCTCGTCGGTTCTTGCCGCGTCTTGGGTGGAAGCCTGTACTGATGCAGTAAAGATGATGGCCAAGGCTGCCAAAACCAGCATCCCGGCTGTTGCAGCCCGCTCCATATAGCGGATGAGGGTCTGTCCTATCATGATTTCATCTCCACTTCTCAGTTGTGTGCGGTGGTGGACCGTTTGCCTGTTCACTCTTGTTTCTGATATCCTTGCGACAGGCGTGACAGTATGAGATCTTCCTTGCGATTCAATCACTGCATGAACCGGCTCTACTGAAGGATCTTTAATAAGAGTGATATCTGCTTCCGCAGATGAGCCTATGGAGGTATATGCATTGTAAAGTATGAATTGCTTGCCCAGCATCGCTCCGCTCTCAATCTTCAGCCATGCTTCTTTTCTGATCTCTGCCACGAGAGCAGATGCAAAGCCTATCGCAGCACAGATCGCGGAGAAGCCAATGCCGCGGCTGGCTGCGCCTGAAGAGCCGAATAGAGCTCCTACCAAGTCAAACATGAATCCTCCTATGGTTCCTCCTATGAGCCCCCCAAGGAGTCCGTTCTTCGCCCTCTCTCTGGAGTTATGGACAGAAGCCTGGCCCCAGCCTATAAGGGTGCCTGCCAAAGCCCAAGCTAAGGTCCGGGCGAGGACCTGCATTCCAAAGGTTAGCGGATCTGCGGAACTCAGCAACAGGCTGTAAATCGCCTGTGCGAAAACCCCGCCTATAAGGCCACCTAAGAGTCCACGACCTGCGCCTTTTAAACCTGCTTTTAGACCTCTGCTTGCCTTCGAGTTTAAGATATCTTCATACGCTGCCAGCACGAAACCGAGCAAAAGGCCTACTACTCCCGGAATCAAAGAACAATATACGAAAGCCTCGAGTAGAGTTGTATAAGCTCCGTCGTCAATGAAAGGCTCCATAATAAACCAGGAGACGATTCCGGCTGCAAGCCCTACCAGAAGCGCTGTGATTGTATTAGATGCGGAAATACCGCGTGTTCTTGTACCGGGTGTCGGCATCGGCTCGGAAGTATCGTACCTGCGTGGAGAAGGCGGAAGATGGAATGTCTGCATGGGTTCTATATCTATTAGGTCTTCACTTTCAATGACAAGTACCGGTTTCTCCGGCTCAGGGTCAAGATCATCAATGTCTATAACCAGCCGCTCGTTTTCGTCAGGCATGTTGTTCTTCTCGCTGTTCTGAGGCTCGTCCAACTTTATCACCTCCTACCGTTCAGAATAATGTGATGTCAAGATCGTCCGATTCTGAAGAGCCGGGGGGCAGGAGTACGATGTCGAGATCGATGTCAGGCATCATAAGATCTATATTGCCTACAGGGAGCAAATGGTTGTTTTCCATTGCCCAGCGTGCTGCCACCGGGTTCAGAGGGCTCTTCACGTTGTAGGCCTTGTACTGGATCATGTCGCCTATCTGTATCAGCACATCTACGAGAGTCTCCCCGGCTGCCCAATAGTCACCGATGCACACCCATTTGCCGAAGTTTGGATGGAAAATCGGGGTAATCACTGTGCATTTCGGCTTCAGCCTTGGGTAATCTGCATGCAGGTCGACTTCTATGACATGTGTGTCTCTGCGCTCTACAGCGTTTCTTGCTGTATTCCAGAACAGCCCGGGAACATGGTAGGTTACTGCATATCTTTCCGGGGGATTTCCCTTGATAGGGCGAACCTTTACATACGGATTGCCTGACAGCTGATCCAATACACGTTGATAGTCTCCATTGAGCCGGCGTAGCCTGCTTGACAAATAAGTTCACCTCTCCTGTTATTACGTAATGTGTTGACAGCTTATCTTGGCGGAATGATAAGCTCTTCTCCCACAATCAAGGCAGAAGGATCTTCTATTTCGTTTACCATGATGAGTTCATCTACAAAGCGAAGTCTTTCATCCGTCTCTGAAGGGCCGATACGCATCGCAACTGCCCAGAGAGTGTCTCCGGGTTGCACAATCCACTTGAAGATAGGCTCGGAACCGTCTTCACCGTACAGCTGCAATTCAGGGGGAGCTGCTGATTCCTGAGGACTCTGCGATAAGTACTCCTCTACGAGAGATTCCAATCTTGAACCGATCTGCGCCACTTCAGCAGATAGGTCTTCTATCTCAATCCTGGCCTTGTCCAATTTGTCTTGAGACCGGAAGATGCCGACTGCTATAGTGACACATACCGACAGCGTAAGAATGAGAAGCGCCATCATTAGCATGTAGACGCTCTGGGCTGTCCCTCTTTCTGCTGTCCATACCGGTTCCGGAGGCCTCGCATAGCCTTTGACGTGTGCGTGTTCTGCAGCCGCCGCCTCCCTGGAATAGATATCTTCAGGCAGATATGGGTAATCCTCGTCTTTGCTGAACACGAAGAATCCGGGCACCCTACCTACTTCATTGTCATACCACGCGAAAAAACCCGCTTGATACCTTACCGGGTCAACAACCAATGCTACTTGCCATTCCTGGTTGAAGAAACTTTCGTGGATGAAAAGGTCATGCTTTGACAGGAATACTCCGAAGCCCGGATGGGTGTGGAACCATCCTATGATTCGTTGAGTGGGGTAATTCTCGTCCTTGATGCGATAAATGTAATCCCATGTCTCGTGCGTAAATGTGAGGCTGGTATGGCTTGAGGCGGCGTTTTTCGCTTCTATCATCGCATCTATCGTGATATACATGCCTAAGTCATCCTGGAAGACTTCGCCGATAAGCACGCCTCCGCACTCGGAAGAACGGTTGTCAGAGGCAAACGCCATGATCTTCCTTAAGAGCTTGGAGTCGATGAAAATGGCCATGTCTTAGCTGCCTGGGCTTGCCCCAACAGTACGAGTCTGTGTCGGCCTGGGTGCCTTCGGGATTTCAAGTGAGCGCCTTGAAACAGATTCGCCTAACTCAATCTTGATTTCGTCGTCCACTATGCCACCCCCATGTTATGCGTGCGCACGGAGGATGCCTTCTACCTGCATGTTTCAGAGTTTTGAAAAACCAGGGGAAGGCCGCCTTTGAGAACGTAATGTGTCATTGACCACCCATTCCGTGCTGTAAAGACGTCATACAGCGGCAGGCCGGCATCTTTGACTGTCATGTCAAGGATGTGCTCCTCGCCCGGGGAGCCGTCCAACGAATACACAAGCTCCGGCATTCTCTCCTGTCCACAAGCAGGGCAAAGGATCTCTGTCCGGCTCATCCGTCCAAGAGGCTTGCATATGTTCTCTTTCGTCTCGCATTCCGGACATTCCAAAGCTGCTATCAACTGGTGTTCGAGATCGATCTGGGAGCCTGGGCCGAGATCTTTTACCGCTCTGTTAAGTAAATCTCTCAGGGTAGTTGAACAACTGTCCCCGTCGATGGCTGTCAGCTCCTGATATGTGGTGTGGCTGGGGCATTCGTCTTTTCGCTGATACTCGATGAGGTAACAATCGAAATTAAGGCCGTTGAACACGAACCCGCGCCCGCTAATGGGGGGAAGGTTGTCACGCTGATGAAGGAGCTTTAAAACCTCCTGGACTTGGACTCCGGCAATGATCGATGCAATGGTAGGAGTTGTCGGTACTTTTCCGGAAATCATCTCTTCTTTGCTGAGAAGGGTGCAGGATCTGCGGGCATTTAAAATGCGGTAATCTACTTCTCCCATAGTGCACTCATAGCATGCACCGTCAGGTGGTACGAAGACTCGTGCAACGCCATGGAGGACCTCAATCGCGCCGTCTACCCATGGGACGTTTACCTTCCAACAGCTCTGGTTTATCGCCAGGCGCGCCTCGCGGTTGTCGAGGCCGCCGATGACTACGTCCATGCATGCGAAAACTCCGAGTCCGACATCATTGACGATATCAGCATTCATCCATGTTACGTTAATGTCAGGGTTTATTTCCATGGCTCGTTCAGCGGCTACTTCAGCTTTGAGCCGTCCGCAGTCTTCTGCACGAAAGAGGACTGACCGTGACAAGTTGGAGTTCTCGATTATATCCATGTCGATGATGAGGATGTTGCCTACCCCGACCAGGGCAAGGTTCTTGATGACCTCATTTCCCAGCGCGCCTGCGCCAACAACCATGACCTTGGCATTTTTCAGCTTAGACTGATCCCACCATGGGATAAGGCGCAAACGGCTGTACCTGTCTTCTTCAAGGTCTGCTACGGTAATCTCCAGCGGATCTAACATAACATGCTCCTCAGCCAAGGTTTGTGCCGGCTGTAATCTCAGGTTGCAGCCTGAGGACGTCACCGTCTCTTACCCCTGCATCTTTGAGGGTCTGATCATCCAATAGCTGCTTTCCTGAGGCTTTGTGGTGGAACTTGTAGCTAAGAGGTTGACCGTCCGGCCCGGTTGTGGGGAGCTTCATCATCTGAACTAATTTGGCTATAATCCGACCAACCGGAGCGTCGTCAGGCAGTGCCGCTTCTTGCTGGCGATTGCCTGTGGCATCCATTATAGTAACGTTGACCTTTCCCATTGGAAACCCTCCTTGATATCCTTTAGTAACGCGCGTACTACCATAGGAATTGCTCTCGCTGAGACCTATAGCGCTGATAGTCGTTGTGGAACATGAAGCCTGCCCAGATCGCCATGCCAATTGAGCCTAGGCCATTAAATACGCTGACTGCTATCGCGTGGACAACGACTAGTGAGATCGCCTTAAGCCACATTCCGTGAAGAAGATACCATATAGGACCCAGAAGAACGGCGCCCCAGCTGAACGGGCGAGTCACGGCCTGCTGACTGCCTGGGGCCATAGGTTGCTGAGGATGCTGTTGACTATGCTGGGTGGAAGGAAGAATACGTTTACAGTGCTTACACTTGATGGCTGTTGCTTTTATCAGGCCGCCGCAGTGAGGGCAATACTGTTTATCGAGGCCTTCATTGGAAAGGTCGATGGGAGCCGACTCTTCTTTGGCAAGGTTCAAGTATTCCCGGGTACTCATACGTGTTGGTTTACCTTTGCACCCGTACCTTGTACATGCGCGGTTCTCTCGCCAGCACTCATCGTGGTGTGCTAAATTGCATTCTGAACAAACTGCCAGCGTCTCGTCGGAGCGTATGGGTGCCAGACAATAAGGACATGTCAGCTGCTCCGCTGACATGGAAGTTCCTCCAGTAAGTGAATAAAGTTGGGAAACAAGGAGATATTTCTTGTATTCGGCACCAGGTAAGATTTCCCTGCATGATATTGCATAAAATGTCAGGATGTGCTAACAGAATGGCGTGCATTGTTGGCAGGGACTGAGAGGGACTCCCAGAGAGTTCTACTGACAGAACGAATAAGGGAAGCTCTAGGAGATACTGGGGTTTTAGAGGGAGATGAAGAAGGGCAGGTTAACACAAGACCTGCCCGGGCCCGGGTCTCGCTATGCTACTCCTCTGAGCACGTGATCCGGATCATGGTATTCAAGGCCGAAGGCATCCGCAACTCCCCTGTGGGTGACCTTTCCCAGGTACGTGTTGAGGCCGGCCTTTAAGCTTTGATCCTTGCACAGTGCTGTCTTTACCCCTAAATCCGCAATCTCGAGAACGTACGGGAGGGTCGCATTGGTTAATGCAAACGTAGAAGTCCTCGGGAATGCACTGGGCATGTTTGACACTCCGTAATGGAGGATTCCGTCTACAAAATAGATCGGGTCAGAATGGGTGGTAGGGCGGATTGTCTCAATACATCCACCTTGGTCCACAGCTACATCAATAATGACTGCGCCTTTCTTCATGAGCTTCAGCATGTCTCTGGTAACCAGCTTAGGTGTTTTTGCTCCGGGTATCAGCACTGCTCCGATCACAAGATCCGCGCCGGCCAGTGCTTCCTCAATGTAAAGCCTGTTTGAATAAAGCACTGTGCAGTTCTTCGGGAGGACATGCGACAGGTACCTCATGCGGCTTGCAGATACCTCAAATACAGTCACCTGAGCACCTAATCCTGCAGCTTTCATCGCGGCGTCCGTTCCGACTGTCCCGCCGCCCAGCACCACGACACGGGCAGGCTCAACACCGGGTATGGCACCCATGAGCACACCGCGTCCACCGTGGACGCTGGACAGGTAGTATGCGCCTACATGCGCTGACATAGCGCCTGCCACTTCGCTCATGGGAGAAAGACACGGAAGGCTTCCGTCAGGAAGTTGGACTGTCTCATAGCCTATTCCGACAACGCCCGCTTCCATCACTGCTTCGGTCAAGGATCTGTCAGATGCCAGGTGGAGGTAAGTAAAAAGAGTCTGGCCATATCTCATAAAGCCGTATTCAGAAGGCAAAGGCTCCTTGATCTTCAAGATCAGCTCAGCCTTTGCCCATATCTCACTAGGATCAGATACAATCTCTGCTCCTGCACGGGCGTACTCGTCGTCCGATATTCCGCTGCCTATTCCTGCTCCCTGTTCAATGACGACCTTGTGCCCTTTGTCAACAAGAGCTGAGACTCCTGCCGGTACTATTGCTACTCTGTACTCAGAGTCTTTGATTTCTTTTGGGACTCCTACTATCAATACTACCAGCCTCCATCAGCGAACAACGCTCATCTTGTGTATTGCTCATACTATAGCAGGAAAGTCCGGAGTCGGCAAGAATTTTGGTAAGTGTACAGCGGGCTTTTGTGTTCGCATGGAAACATCTAAAGAGAGCGGGGCGTCCGACTTGAAGAGTTCGTTGTCTAAGGCGAGGAAAGTTATGGAGAAATGGTGCGGAACCGATCCCAAAAAGCACGCCTATCCAGGAGCTGTAGTCCTTGTGTCAAAGGAAGGGAAGGTTCTGATGCATGAAGCCTTCGGTTTCATGAGGCTGGGTCCTGATCCCGTCCCTATGTCCGCTGACTGCGTCTTCGACCTGGCATCCTTGACAAAGGTAGTCGCTACTACTTCGGCAGCACTTGTCCTCATTGACCAAGGAGAGATCGGCCTCGATGACCCACTTAAATACTTCGCACCTTGCCTTAACGATCACCCTCTGGGACACATGAAGATTCTCCACGCGCTCACCCATACCCTTGGACTGGCAGATTGGATGCCGCTTTTCAAGATAGGTGTCCAGCGCGACGATATCCCGAGTTTCATGGGATCTGTGAAACTCACCTGGCCGCCGGGAACCCGGGTGCAGTATTCATGTCCGGGATTTATCCTCTTGGGATGGGTGATTGAGAAGGTCTGTGGCATGAGGTTGGATGAGTTCACGCAAAAAGCGGTGTTTGAGCCTTTGGAAATGATGGACACGATGTTCTTGCCTCTGGATAGGCCTATTCCTGAAAGGATTCAAGGGAGAATCGTTCCCACTGAACCCAGGTCTGCGGCTTTGCGAGGCAGAGAGATAATGGACGCCTTTTCAAATCTTGCAGACGGAGCTTCGATGCCCGCCGGGAAGCCCGGTGGGGAGCACTTATCTGCGAATTGGACTCCTTATGATCTGATACAAGAATGGAATGGACGACACATTGGAGAAGACATCCCGTGCGGGGTAGTCCATGATGAGAACGCTGCATGGCTCTGGGGAGTAGCCGGAAATGCCGGGTTGTTCTCCACAGCCCGGGATCTCGCTAAGTTGGGAGAGATGTACTTAAATGGCGGGATGTATAACGGAAAGCAGGTCTTAAGCAGCGCGGCAATTCGCATCGCCCGGCAGGACCTTACAGGACACCTTCCTGGGAATGATCGGCGCGGCCTGGGTTGGCAGCTTGCAGTACCCGGCGGGCCGCTGGGCGACCTTGCTCCTTCCGGTTCTTTCGGACATACAGGCTTTACCGGCACAGTGATGTGGATAGATCCTACGCACGAGGTTGTTGTTGTGCTGCTTACTAACAGGCTGCAATTCACCAGAGCGAACCAGCATATCCTCAGGGTAAGAAGGCTTTTGGCAAACGCGGTATTTGCGGAGATCGCAAAAGCGTAAGGAGTGCCAGGTTTAGGCCTTCCATGCACTGCATGCAAAAGAAGGTAATCTGACAGGGCAATGGCGAAGATCATACCACTGCCCATGTTCTACGGTCACCGAGGGATCTCGTGAGGAGAGCTTATTTAATGAATTCTCCAAGGAGGGACGCGAACGTGGAACTTAAGTACATACCGGAACCCTACAAGATCAAAATGGTTGAGCCGATAACCCTATTGCCTAAAGAGGAGAGGGCCGAAAGGATCAAAGAGGCCGGTTACAACACATTCTTGCTGCGATCGAAAGACGTCTTTATCGATCTTCTGACTGACAGCGGAACAAATGCGATGAGCCACTATCAATGGGCAGGCCTGATGCTGGGTGACGAAGCTTACTCAGGGAGCGAGAACTGGTTCCACCTTGAAGAGACAGTCAGGGAATTGTTGGGGTTTAAGTATGTGGTCCCCACCCACCAGGGTAGAGGGGCTGAAAACTTGATATCGCAGATTCTGATTAAACCGGGGATGTATATCCCGGGGAATATGTATTTCACTACCACCAGGACCCACATGGAGCTGCAGGGAGGGGCTTTTGTAGATGTAATCAGGGATGAAGCCCACGATCCGCAAAGAGAAGACATTCCTTTCAAAGGCGACGTGGACCTCGGGAAATATGAAGATCTCATTAAGAGGGTGGGCCCTGAGAAGATCCCTTACATATGTGTTGCGGTAACAGTGAATATGGCAGGCGGACAGCCTGTAAGCATGGCAAATTTAAAGGCTGTATACGAGATGTCTCAACGGTACGGGATCCGAGTGATATTTGATGCAACGCGCTGCGTTGAGAACGCGTATTTCATAAAGAAGCGCGAACCGGGGTACGAGGACAAATCCATCGCTGAAATCGTCAAAGAGATGTTCTCCTACTCAGACGGCTGCACCATGAGCGGAAAGAAAGACGGAATCGTCAATATCGGCGGTTTCCTTGCCGTAAATGACGAGGACCTTTACAGAAAGGCTACCGCACTTGTTGTAGTGTACGAAGGAATGCCGAGCTACGGTGGGATGACCGGGCGAGACATGGAGGCGTTTGCCAGAGGCTTAAGGGAAGCCATGGATTACGACTACATAAGGCATCGCGTGGAACAAGTTGCGTACCTCGGCAACAAGATGAGCGACAAGGGAGTTCCCATTGTAAAGCCTGTAGGAGGCCATGCTGTGTTCGTTGATGCCAGACAGTTCTTGCCCCATCTTTCTCAGGATAAACTACCTGCTCAGGCCTTGGCAGCTGCAATATATGAGCATTCCGGCGTAAGGACCATGGAGCGAGGCATTGTTTCTGCAGGCAGGGATAAAGACGGTAAGGATTACTATCCCAGACTCGAACTGGTTCGCTTTACCATCCCTCGTAGGGTCTATACCCATGCCCATCTCGACTATGTAGCTGATTCGGTAGAAGGATTGCTTGCTGAGGCTGATAGAATAACAGGCCTTAAGTGGGTTTATGAGCCGCCGGTATTGCGGTTCTTTACAGGACGTTTCGAACCGATCTAGTTTCGATGGGGCTCTAATCACGGCTTTAAGGCTCGTCCGGTTTCCGGTCGCTGAAATCTAAGCTCTTAGACGGGAACCGGACGTTTTTTCATAAAAGGTGCGGATAGCACATAATTGAGACGATATGGGAGCATCTTTCATTGACTGGAGCGCACTGGCATAGTATGATTCATTGTAATCCTAAGTGTTTTAGTAGGGATTAATAGGATATAATATCAAGACAGTATCAAGGAGGGAGATACCAGGTGTTGAGACGAATCAGAGAAGATATTGAAACAGTCTTCCAGAGAGACCCTGCTGCAAAAAGCGTTGTGGAGGTTGTCTTGTGTTACCCTGGTCTCCACGCTATATGGATGCATAGGATATCTCATTGGTTTTATCAGCATAGACTCTACTTCATAGCGCGCTTCCTGTCGCACATCGGAAGATTTCTCACAGGCATTGAGATACATCCCGGTGCCACCATTGGCAGGAGGGTATTCATAGATCACGGTATGGGGACAGTCATCGGTGAGACGGCGGAGGTTGGAGATGATGTCCTCATATACCAAGGGGTCACTTTGGGCGGTACAGGTAAGGAGAAAGGCAAGAGGCACCCCACTATCGGAAACGGTGTTGTCATAGCCGCAGGCGCCAAGGTGTTGGGCGCCATTGAAGTCGGGGACAATTCCAGGATAGGTGCAGGTGCTGTAGTGGTGAAACCTGTCCCTGAAAACTGCACGGTCGTAGGTGTCCCGGGACGGATTGTTGTACGGCAAGGTGTCCGTGTCAATCCTCTTGACCACGGCAACCTGCCTGACCCGGTAGTTGAGGTTTTGTCTAAGATGACGGATCGCATCGAAAAACTCGAACAGCAATTGGCAGACAAGGAACTTGCGGTGTGAGGATTTGAGATACAAAAATCGAAGGCACAAAGACCGGAGGTATAGCAGTGACCGGAGACAAAACCGTAAAGCTTGGCAATGTAAAGAATGACGTAACGGAGCTTATCGGGAATACGCCTCTTGTCCGGTTGAACAAGGTGGCATGTGAAGCCAGAGCTCATGTCCTGGCTAAGCTGGAATCCTTCAATCCCTGCGGAAGCGCAAAGGACCGGATAGGCCTCGCCATGGTCCTGGAAGCTGAGAAGTCAGGCGCCCTGAAACCGGGCGGGGTCATTATTGAGCCTACCAGCGGCAATACAGGGATTGCGCTGGCATTTATATCTGCTGTAAGAGGATACAGATTGATACTTACGATGCCTGAGACCATGTCGCTGGAGAGGAGGCGTATTCTTACTGCTTTTGGGGCTGAAGTGGTGTTGACTCCGGGTGATGAAGGGATGGCTGGTGCGATTCGGAAAGCTGAAGAGCTGGCTGAGTCCATCCCAGGCTCGTTCATACCACAGCAGTTCAATAACCCTGCAAACCCTGCTGTTCACCGGACTACGACTGCAATGGAGATCTGGCAAGATACAGAAGGCAAGGTAGATATCGTAGTCGCGGGAGCGGGGACCGGTGGCACGATCACAGGTATAGCACAGGCGATCAAGCCCCTGAAACCCAGGTTCAAAGCTATTGCTGTTGAACCCGACGAGTCCCCCGTGCTGTCAGGAGGGCAGCCCGGACCGCACAAAATCCAAGGGATAGGCGCAGGATTCGTCCCGGAGATCTTAAGGCTTGACCTGATTGATGAAATCATCCGCGTCCCTGGCGATGAGGCAATAGAGATGGCAAGATGCCTGGCGAGGGAAGAAGGGATACTGGCAGGCATTTCTTCAGGGGCAGCTGTTTGGGCGGCAGTGAAGGTAGCTTCCAGAGAGGAAAACACGGGTAAGGTAATCGTCGCTGTCCTTCCCGACACGGGTGAGAGGTACATATCCACAGGCCTGTTTGAGTGAACTCTGTATCAGCTGTAAGATTGGAAAGCCTCCGTCGTCAATCAGCTTTTCTAAGTATGCAGGTTATTTTGCTATAGATGTCTGCTTTTCCGCTACGAAGACCAGAATATGTGGTAGGAAAGCAGACATTTT
>ERZ795060.1071-NODE-1071-length-33528-cov-5.321722_pt1 | contig 33528 bp, 19 predicted proteins | sample MGYA00375144_ERZ795060 | MGnify/ENA primary metagenome ERZ795060 (study PRJEB30189, sample SAMN05720157) | activated sludge metagenome | isolation source: anaerobic digester from wastewater treatment plant | place: Japan | collected 2015-05-15 ...
GGAGCATGTGGCCGTGTCTGCCGGCCAGGAGTTGGCCGAAGGAGAGGCGATTGCCACCCTGCGCCAGCTCAATCCGGTCTGGGCAGAAGTCACTCTTGCCCCCAATGCGGTCAACCGCGTGCATCGGAAGCAGAAGGTGACTCTCTCGATCCCCTCGTCGGAGAGGATCGCCGCCGTAGGGGAGATCGCCTCGATGGCGCCGCGAAGCACCCACCGGGAGAGCCCCTGGACCGTCAAAGTGGTCTTCCCCAATCCTCAGCACCAGCTTCTCCCCGGCGCGGAGGTTCAGCTCACGTTTCGATAGGCGGGCACTTCCCGCCACCTCGAAAGCGTTGGAGGCCTGTAGTGGAGTCGTTTACGGGGGCAGTGGCATTCCTGGTCAAAGGCGGGCCGATTATGGTCCCCCTGCTGGCCGCCTCGTTTCTCGCGGTCGCTGTCACGATTGAGCGCGCGGTCATACTGGCGCGCGCCTCGCGCGACAGCGGCCCGCTGATGCGCCGCGTCCGGGAAGCACTCCAGCGGGGGGCCTTCGATGAGGCGGTGCGTGCCTGCGAGGAGGCGAACACTCCGGTGGGCCGGGTGCTCGCCGCCGGACTCAGGGCACGCCACCTCCCTCCAGAGCGCCTTGAGAAGGTCCTCGAAGAAGAGGCGCTTTCCGAGCTACCTGCCCTCAACCGCCGGCTCGTGGTGCTCGATACGGTGATCACCATCGCGCCGCTCCTCGGCCTTCTCGGAACCGTCACCGGGATGATCCGGTCGTTCGGCATCATGGCGGTCTCGGGGATCGACCGCCCCCACGGCATCACGGGTGGCGTGGCCGAAGCCCTGATCGCCACCGCGGTCGGGCTCGCGATCGCGATCACCACGCTCATCGCCTACAACTGGTTCACGGAGAAGGTGCGCGATATCACCTCGCAGATGGAGATCCGCGCGACGCAGCTCATCAACCTGCTGGCCGAGGCGCGCGCCGAGCCGTGGAGTGGCCGGCCCGGCACGGATGGCCCTTGCTACGCGCGCGATGCGCGGGTGGAGGCGGCCGAATGAGGCTGCCGCGTCACGAGCAGAAGAAGGCGCGGATCGAGATCATCCCGATGATCGACACCATCTTCTTCCTGCTCGTCTTCTTCATGCTCGCCTCGCTGGCGATGACGCGGATGACCGGGGTGAAGGTCAACCTGCCAAAGGCGACCAGTGGAGAGCGCACCACCGCCGCGAAGTTCGTGGTTACCCTCACCGCCACCGGGCGCTACTACGTGGAGAAGGAACACGCGGCCGATTTCGAGGCCCTCCGCGCGATGGTCGAGCGTCGGGTGCGCGAGAACCCGGAGGCCGTGGCGGTGATCAACGCCGATAAATCGGTGCGCCACGGCGAGGTGATCGCTTTGATGGACCTGGTGAAATCCGCCGGAGTGGCGCGGATGACAGTGGCCACCGAACCGAAAACGGGGGGTTTCCGGTGAAGGACCGGCTGCTGTGCGCCAGCTTCGCAGGCGCCCTGGTGGTCCACCTGGGGGTGATCGCGGCTGCGGGCGCGCTCTCGCCCTATCTGGGCCGCCCCGGGGAATCCGATCCGATGCGCACCATCGAGATTGGCCTGCAGGCGCCGGAGCCGCCTCCGCCGCCGGTAGCACCCCCGATGCCCCAGCCCGAAAAACCAGCGCCCCAGGTGGCGCCTCGCATCGCGCCTCCAGCCCCCACATCTCCTGTGTCTCCTGTCACCGCGACGGCTCCTTCCCTCCGTCCTTCTGGTCCCCGCGCTCTGGGCCGTCCCGCACCGACGCGCGTAGCGGCAGCCAGCCCGGCCATGCCGCGGGAAGAGCCTGGAGGTGCGCTCAACCTGGGCACGCCGAGCGAGCGAGGTGAGATCGAGGGCCTGCCCTCGGGGAGGACGCCAGTAGGGTGGGTGCCCGGAGACGATGCGGGGAAGGGTGCCGGGTCTGGATCGGGGGAGGGGATCGGCCAGCCGGAGCCGCCCCCCCAACCGCCGCCACAGCCCGCTCCCGCGCCAGCAGCCAACCCCGTTCCGCCACCGCCGCCTCCGCAGCCGCGCCGGGTGAGCATCCGCGTCTGTGCAGTATCGCGCCTGCGACCGAACCCCCATTGTCCGGAGAGCATCACCCTGCAGGTGGCAGAGGGAAGCGAGCCATCCGGGATCTGTCACATCCACAAGCCCCCGCCATCCCCGGCCCCTCCGGCACCGCCGCCGCCGAAGCCGGAGCCAGAGCCGCGCACGGAACCGGTGCCGACGCCCGAGCCCCCGCTCACGCCAGCGCGTCTGGTGCGCATGGTGAAGCCGCGCTATCCGAGCTCCGCGGTACTGGGAAACCACGAAGGCGCGGTCTCGCTGAAAGTGGAGATCCGCGCGGATGGGACCCCCGGAGAGGTGCAAGTGGTCCGCTCCTCGGGAAGCCGCGCGCTGGATGCGGCGGCGCTGAAGGCGGTGAAGCAGTGGCGCTGGAAGCCAGCGATGCGGGGCGACGAACCGGTCGCATCCACCGCGCGGTTTCGCGTTCGCTTCGAGCTGGAGGAGTGAGGGGGCAGCCGGAGGCTACTCAGCTGGGGGAAGGCTGAAATAGAAAGCGGCCCCCATCCCAGGGCGGGGATCAACCCAGATCCGACCGCCATGCGCCTCGATCACGAGCTTGCAGTAGTGCAGCCCGAAGCCGGTGCCCCGGTTCGCCTGTGGCTGCCGATAATCCTCGGGGTTCTTGAAGGCGTTGAACAGGATCTCGGCATCTTCCGGGTCGATTCCCTGGCCGTTGTCTGCAAAGCCCACGATCACCTCGCGCTTCCGGCCCACGGAGTGGACGCGGGCGCTAAGCACGATATCGGAACCTGGGGCATACTTCTCCGCGTTGCTCCTCAGATTGCCAAAGACACGGGTCAGATAGCGTTCATCGGCGCGGACAGGGGGAAGGCCTTCCTCGATCTCGACGGTGCAATGCCGTAGAAGCGCCGAGCGCTCGATGATGGCCTGCTGAGCCGAGAAGAAGGCGGCCAGGTCGACCGGCTTGCACTCGACGATCACCTGCGTCTTCCCGGCGATGATCTGCGTCTCGACCTCGGCAGCGAGGCGTCCGGCGCGGAAGGCGGTGTCGCGCGCCGCGAGAATCGGCTGGGCGACCTCCTCCTCCTGCTCCAGGGCGTACATCTCCAGCTCGGTGTAGACCGAGGTGGCAAGGTTCTTCACATCATGCAGCCCGGCCACGGCACAGACGCGGAGCGCCTCGTACTCCTCGGCGAGGTGAGCGTGCTCGTGCATCTCCGTGACGAGGGATGCGATCCACTGGCGGACATCGACAGCCGAGACGGTGGAAAGGAAGCGCTCCGTCCAGGCGATGGCGTCTAGCTGTGATCCGGCGGTGAACGCCTCTTTGAGGGCGGGAGCGGCATCGCGCAGGCGGCCCTGGCGCGCCAGTTCGAAGCCGCAAAGCGCCATGCACTCTGCTGTCACCCGGGGCATGTTGCGCTGCTGGAGCATCGCTCGCAGCTTGCGCAGGCGGCGGGGAACCTCGGTAAACTGATGCTGGCGCACCCGGTGCGCCAGGTCGACCGCCTGCCACTGGACAGTGGCGATCCAGGGAGGCACCGTCTGCAAGAGCGCCTCTGCCTGACGGATCGCTCGCGAAACCGCGCGCGCGTTGCCCTCGGCGAAGTGTGCCCATGCCAGGCTCACCACCGCCTCGGCATGCATGGTTCCATCCCGAATCGCCGAGGCGCCTCGGGCGGTCTGCTTGAGAAGCTCGATGGCGTCCTCGATACGGCCCTCCTCGAGAGCGGCCTGGCCGAGAAGCTGCCATGCCCGCAGGACCCCGCGCTCGTCTCCCATGGCGCGCAGCCGCTCCAGAGCCTCCTCGCCGTTGTGGCGGGCGACCGAGATCGTCCGGAGCTGGATGTGCGCCCAACCCTGGTCAATCTGGCTATGAGCCAGCGCCCTCTGGTGCCGGCAGTGACCGAAGCCGGCCCGCGCATCGCGCAACAGGCTCAGGGCCAGAGAGGCATTGCCCGCATCGAGCGCCAGGCGTGCCTGGTGGGCGCGCACGTAAGCCACGCCAAGAGGATCGGCGGGATGGGCGGCGCTGAGGAGGCGGTGTGCCTCGTCGAAGTTGGCCCGGGCACGCTCGCGTTCGCCCGGAGCATAGCGGAGCACGCGCCCCAGGGCGAGGCGCGCGGCGCCCTCCAGCCAGACGGCCCCTCGCTCGCGCGCCTCGCGTGCTCCCTGACGGGCCCTCTGAACCGCCTCGTCCAGATCTCCAGTGCGGCGAAGCGCCAGCGCGAGCGACCAATGCGCCGAAGAGGCGAGTGCCCATCGCGCATCCTCCGCTTTCACGTGCGCGACCACGTCGAGCGCCTTTTCGAAGGCGTCGCGCGCGTCGCCCGATAGGCCCGCTCGATAGGCGCACAGCCCCTCCGCGAAGCGGAGCGTACTCTCCTCGAGTGGATCCGAGGAGTGGCACGAGCGAACCTCTTCCCAGAGCGTCCCAAAGGAGGTGCCGGGGTTCTTCGCGCAGGCCCGGTCCGGCCACAGCAGCAGCGAGCGGATGCCGCTCTCGACGGCGCTGTCGCGCAGGTGGCGTACCGGGTCGCGGAGGCCGGCGGGTAGGGACTGCTCCATGGGTAGAGTGCTCGATCGTCGCATCATCTCGTGAGCGATCTTTCGCGCCGGCGCCCGCCGATCCCTTCCTCATCTGGCGCCTATCGCGGGCGCCGGCTCCCGCAGGGCGTACCACGCACCTCCTGGGAATAGACGGCTAGCCATGAGTCGCGCGCCTTCTGTTGGGCGCGAACGAGATGGGCGTGAGCCGTGGATAGGCCAATGCTGAGCGACAGGGCGATTGCATCCAGGGTCTCGCCGCGGATGGTGGCAGTCCACACCGCTGTCTGGCGCTGTGTGAGGCCGAGGCGGCGTGCGAGGTGGTCCAGATCGGTGGCGATCAGGCCGCTGAGCCACCATAGGCGCGATGAAACCCCGCACGCCTCCGCCTCTTCTCCCTCTCCCGGTTCGCCACCGTTATCGCACACGTGGCGCATTCGGCGGCGGGCCAGCTCACGTTCTGTCGTGTAGGCGCAGGAGAGCGCGATTTCCTCGGCTGCCTGGCGCAGGCCGGCGCCGGCATCGCCCGCGTCTCTGGCGGCAGCGGCAAGCGCGGCCGCCAGGCGCAGGCCGCACCGTTTGGCTTGCATGAGAAGCGCATCGGCGAACGCTTCCGCCTCGGGGCTCCCCGGCACCAGGGTGGTCGGGTCGGCCGGGGTGGGGTTGCCAGGCATCGGGACGATCTCCCCCGGAAGCAGCATGGGGCGCCGGCACGGCTCCGGTACCGGGGGACGGGATGCGCTCCTGGCGCTGTGGTGCTTCGGGTGCGATGGGTGCAGGCGCGCGCGCGCGGAACCGCGGATCCTGTGGCAGGACATGGCCGTTCTCCTTCCCCGCTTTGGGCGGATGGCACACATGCGTTTGCTAAACTGGCGCCATTATACCAGCCGCGTGCGAATGTGTCAAGCGTTAGTTCGAATATTTCGAACGCAGTGCGGATTGTGGGCAGGCTCCGGGTTGGGGAAGGGGTGAGATAAGGATTCCGGGCTGCGGCGCGCGAACCAGGATCGCGAGGGGATTCCGCAAGAGGAGATCCGGAGCATCGAAAGCAGCGCGCAATCCTGCGGGCGGCGATGATAGAAGTTGAAGAATAAAGCGCATTTCGCCGTGCGAAGCATCGCTCTTGGGATTCTCCAATATAAGCAAGGTCCGGGCGGTTGCCCGCGTTCTCCAGCATGCGCCCTGCCTTCGATACCACGGATGTGGTCGTGGCTATGTATGCCGGTGCATGACCCAGGGTGCGGACACCCTGGGCTAAGATGTGCGGCCCGTTCGGGGCCGGGGCAGGGCAGCCGGCAGGGCGATGGGAGAAGAGGTCGGAGAGGTCCGGGCATTGGAGGCGGGAGTCGCTGTGCCCAGATGGGATTCCTTCGAGCTCCGCGCACGAGGGCTCGCGATACTCCCGGGTGTCTCAGAACGGCGCGGGCTGGAAGAGGGATGCGTCGCGCGGCGATAAATCACCGCGCTGCTTGTGAGCGAAGCCCTTTCGGGCTGGGTTGGGTGGCCATCCCGGGGGTCCTAGCCCGCATTATTCATCAGAATAATGAAAAGAAGTCTCTCTGCCAAGCGTGGCGCGGGTTCGTGGTCACTGCCTCGAAAACACTCTGCCACCGGGCGCTTGTGGCGGCAACGACGTGCTACCAGGCAAGAGTCTTCTCTTGAAGTATTCTGGTGAATACTTCGGGCTAGAACGGCGCGGGCTGGGAGGGGAAGCCCCAGAGGGACTTTGCCTGGAGGCAGCGCGGAGCTTCGAGCTCCGCGCGCGGGTGACGGAACACCCCGTGTGTGAGAGAGAGCCGGGCGGGCGCCGCACACCTGGAGGGCGAAGTGCCCGGCCACGGTCCATGCGAAGGGATCACGACGAGATGAATCCGATTCGATTGGCGTTGGTGGGTACGGGCGGTCGCGGGCAGATCTACGTGGACGTGGTCAAGCGCATGCCGGCCGGACGTGTGGTCTGGGCCGCGATGTGCGACCGCAACGAGGGCGTCTTGAACGACTTCTGCGACCGCAACGGCCTGACGGCGCCGCGCATCCTTTCAGTCGAGGAGCTGGTGCGCCGGAATGACATCGACGCCGTTCTGATCTGCACGCCGGATAGCATCCACCGCGAGCCAGCGGTGGCGTGCTTCGAAGCGGGGTTCCACTGCCTGGTGGAGAAGCCCCTCGCCACGACCCCGGAGGACGCGCGCGCGATCTGCCGGGCGGCCAGGCGTTCCGGCAAGCTGCTTCATCTCGGCTTCGTCTTTCGCTACGACCCGTGCATCCTCAAGCTGCGTGAGTTGGTCGCGGGCGGTGCCATCGGCCGGGTGATCGCCTGCATTACGCACGACGCGATCGGGTGGTTCCACGGCAGCACCTACATGCGCCGCTGGAACCGGTTCCGGAAGTTCAGCGGCGACATGCTCCTCCACAAGGGGTGCCACACCTTCGACGTCATCAACTTCATTACCGGGGCGTATCCGGCGCGGGTGGCCGCTTTCGGGGGCACCGAGGTGTTCCAGCCTCGGGAAGGCGCGGCGAGCCATTGCCACGCCTGCCGCCTGACCGACGACTGCATCTATTACACCGACCAGGGCCCGGAGTATCGCGAGCGCTTCTACAACACCGCCGGCCCCCAGGTGCTCCCCGAGGATATGTGCGTCTACAACAATGAGAAGGACAGCACCGACACGGTCAGCCTCACGGCGGAGTTCACCAACGGAATGCGCCTTTCCTACACGCTGTCGATGGTCTCGCCCCAGGGCCGGCGGCGCATGACGTTCATCGGCACGCGGGGCGAGATTCGGTGCGACATGGAGGAGTATCGCATCGAGTACTGGCCACTGCCGGACCGCCCGGTGGATGTGATCGAGGTGCCCCGGCCCACAGGCACAGGCCACCAGCATCACGACCGGGCGCTATTCTCGCACTTCCTGGAGCGCTTGGAGCAGGGCGACGACCCCGAGCGCGGCATCCTGGATGCCTACATGTCCGGGGCGATCCCCTTCGCCGCCCTCGAGTCGCTCCAGAAAGGAGAGGTCGTCGCGATCCCCTCGCCATAAGGAGCCGGCAAATTCAGGGGGCGCGGCGGGTCACTCCGCCCCGTCGCGCCAGACCAGGCGGACCGTGGTGACCCTGGGCGTGCCGCAGCCGTTGCGCGCGCCCAGCGCGAGCCGGTATTGCACCCACCGTCCGGCGGGGTGGTGGGGCGGGATCTCCCCGCCGCGCTCGTACCAGCTTCCCTCGCCGGCCGGACCCTGCCACGGGGTGGTTTGCAGGGCCTCTCGTGAAGCCGCGCTCCGGATCTGGGCGCGTACCCAGCACTTCGGCGGCACGGTGGCTTCCCACTCCAGGTGGTCGAGCACCGCTCCCTCCGGCAGGGGGAAGGGTGCCGAGGTGTAGTACTCCTCCGGCCCTCCATCCGCCTGGTTGCTGGCACCCACGCGCACCAAACCGTGCGGGCCCTCCGTGGGCAGGGGCGTGACGCGCGTGGGGCTGAAACCCTCGGGGCCGTTCCACCATACCCCAGAATGGCCCACGTGGTCGTTGTCGACCTTGTGGTAGCCGACCGCGAGGTCCACCCAACCATCCTCGTTGAAGTCGCAGGCGACAGCGCCCGCGGCGGAGTGCATGAAGAGGCGCGACCGCCTCTGCGCGCTGAAGCGGCCACCCGGACCGCCCCAGTAGATGAACGAATCGAGGTCGCGCGTCCGACCGTCGTGGTAGTTGGCGACGAAAATGTCGGGATGGCCGTCACGGTTGAAATCGGCAATCGCGAGCGCCTCGGCGCCCAGGGCGGGGAGCTGCGCGCGGCGGTCCTCGCGCAGGCCCTCGGGGCCGTTCCAGTAGATGTAGATGAAGGAGTCGTGCGGCCCTTCCAGCGAGGGGGTGTGCCCGCCGATCACCAGGTCGAGATAGCCGTTGCCTGTAAGGTCGGCTGCCTGGGCGCAGGCGGCGTGGAAGACCGAGAGCATCTGCCGGCGCTCCATGCTGAAGCCCTCGGGGCCGTTCCAGAGGATGAAGCTGCGGTCGCTGGCGATTTGCGGCACGAAAAGGTCGATCCAGCCATCGTTGTTCAGGTCGGCCGCGTACACCCAGCGCGGCTCCTGGTAAACTTCGCCATCGGCCTCCATCCGGATCCGGTGCGGGTTCTCCAGGTCATACCCCTCCGGCCCGCCGTAGAAGATCAGGAGCTCCGGGTTTCTGAAGCCGACGAAGACCAGGTCCAGGTAGCCATCGTGGTTCAGGTCTGCGCAACAGACGCCGTGGGCGCGGGCGGTTGGGAAGACGGTCGCTGGCTCGTAGGCGTGTCCCTCCGGCCCGCCCTTGAAGAGAAATGAGCCGGGATCGAGGTCGATAGCGTTCTCGGAGCAGTTGGCCGTGATGATCTCCACGTGGCCGTCGTCATCGATGTCGCAGCAGACGGCGTCCACGCAGTCGCGGCCTTTGAGGGCGCGCCGGTGCTCCGGCAGGAAGCCATCCGGGCCGCCGTAGTAGATCACCGGGTCGACGTCGCCCCCGGAGCGCCGCGCCCGGTGGTTGACCAGAATCACCTGTGGGCGTTCGGCCGGCTGCGTGCGGGCGATGAAGACGCGGCGTGCGTCGTGGCTCTCCAGCCAGACCGGCTCGGGCGAGATTCCCTCCCTGCTCGCCAGGTAGAGCAGCGAGTGGTACGTGAACGAGTCGGGAGTGCGGTCCTGGCAAAGGGCGATATCGGCGCACCCATTTCCGGTGAGGTCGCCCACCGCCACGTCGCAGGCACCATCGCTGGGGAGAGGCGTCCGGCGGACCTCATCGAAGCCGCTGGCGCTGCCCCAGTAGACCCAGCTGCACTCCTGGCCGTCGCGATGCCCGCGCGAGGCAAAGACGAGATCGAGGAACCCATCGCCATTCACGTCGCCCGCGGCAACCGCGATGGCATGTGGGCACCGGAAGAGCAGGGGACGGCCGATCTCGCGGCCGGGCAGCACCGGCGCGAGCAGCGCGTGCTCCTCGCCGGGGAGAAAGAGGTGGGGCGTGCCGTTCAGGACGATGATCGCCGGCACCGGGGCGATGGCGCGCACCGCCTCGGTTTCAGGGGCGAGCTCTTCCGCCTCCGCCTCGGGCGCGGGCGGAACCGTAGCTTGGACAAGCGTGCATCGATCGGGCGCCAGGCCATCCGGGCCACCCCAGTAGACCCGTGCCTGGCCCCCGCCCAGCACGTAGAGGTCATCGAAGCCGTCGCCATCCAAATCGCCCGCCGCCAGCTGGCCCGCCTCAACCGGGAGATCCACGTAGCGCCGGCGCTCAAACCCGAGCGGTGACTGTGGGAATAGACGGAGGGTGCCTGCGGTGACGAAGGCGAGGTCGGGCCGGCCATCGCCATTGAAGTCACCACAGGCCACCGCGCTCGCTCGGGGAACAGGGACCTCCACCTTGTGGTGCTCGCCCAGGCCGTCCGGACCGCCGTAGTAGATGAAGGCGTTCAGATCGGAGCGCGAGCCGTTGTAGTCCATAGCGAGCACCAGATCGTCGTAGCCGTCGCCGTTCAGGTCGAACACCGCGCCCGCGACCGACCCATCCGACGGCAACTCCAGGCGCGCGTCACCTGCGAAGGGATCCAGATAGACGTACACAGGCGGGCGTTCCCAGTGGTTCTGGCTGTTGCAGACCAGGAGGTCGGCCCAGCCATCGCCGTTCAGATCCATCTGGTGGATGCGCTGCAGCACGCCCGCGCGCGAGACGTAGAGGTTCTGCCCGCCATTCCCGAACGTGCCCTGCCGAAAGCTCTCGAAGCCACGGGTGACCCATTCACCAGCCATCGCTTCCTCCTTGAGGCCGTCCAGCGGCCCCTCCAGGAGTTGGCGCTGGCCCGAGAGTCTCCTGCCTTCGAATCAGGCGCGCGGGGGCTCGATTCCCAGCTCCTCGTAGAGGCGCTTCTCCGCTTCCGGGAAAGTGAGGCCGTGCCGGGCGCGCATCACCGAGAGACCCACGGGGGCGGGATACTCCTTGCCGGCGTGCCAGCGGGGCCCGACGTACTCCATCGCCTCGAAGAGGAGGTAACACGCCTCCTCGTAGGAGAGCCCGGTAAGATTGGCGATGTAGCGCGTCGAGCGGTCGATTAGCTTCAGGTTGCTCGGCACGACCCAGATCATCACGTTGCCGAGAACGCGGCCCAGGCGGACCATGGTGCAGGTGGAGAGCGCGTTCAGGAGCATCTTGGCCCCCACGCGCAACGGCAGGTTCAGGAGCAGATCCGTCTCTGGAACGGGAACCAAGATGGGGAGTGCCGACACCTCCCAGGTGGCGAGAAAGGCGCGCACCTCCTCGATGGCGCCCGGCCGTCCAAAGAAGAGGACCGCCGTGGCGGCCCCGCTGGCGTCCGCCTGCTCCAGACGCACGCGATAGAAGCCGTCGGGGGTGAAGAGCGCCTCTTTCTCCTCTTCGGTCAGGATCGCCGTCGCGGCATCGCCCGGCCCGATGGCGCGGTAGGGGAGACCGTCCAGGCCGATCCGGAAGCGGAGGATCTCCTCGCGCGAGATGCCGCGCACGATGGCGTGCTGTCGCTCCGCCTCGCCTGCCGGGAGCATCTCGCGCACCTCCTCCAGAGACCATTCCACCGGGGCGAGCGTGCGCTTCAGCAGGTGCTCCCATGCCGCGGCGGTGTCGTACGGCGGAAGGAAGAGGAACGACCATGACTCCGCGGCGTCCGGATCATCGAACTTCCGGAAGCTGGGAACGCAGAAGGTGGGCGAGCGCTCGGTGGTATCCGTGAGGACATCGATCCCGAGGCGGTCTGCGAAGTAGGTGTTCCGATGGCGCGCGCGGTAGACGCTCTCCTCGCGCGCGACGAGCTTTGCCAGGTCATCGCGCAGGGCCTCGGAAGCGAGGGTTGCGTGCATCTCCTCCAGGGCGCGAAGCGTTGCGCCGGGCACGTCCTCCTGTGAGTCAGCGCCTGTGAGGGCGCGCAGGACCATCTCCAGGATCGTCATCATCACACACAGCTGGATGCTGGTGGCCTGCATGCGCGTGGAGCCGGTGATCGCCATCGGGCCGGTGGTCAGGTTGATCTTGGTGATCCGCGGCTCGTCAATCACCTCGCGGCTGCGCTCTACGTTCTCGCGGAGGACGTCGTCGGGGTTGTTGTAGACGAAGAAGACGCGCGCACCGGCATCGAGGGCCTCCCAGGCGGTGCCGATCACGAAGGATGTCTCGCCCCCCTCGGTGATCGCGAAGACGACATCGCCGGCGCGCACGCCACGGTCGCGAATCTGGCGCCGGCCGAACTGGGTGTAATCCTCGAAGCCCTCCACCGACTTGATGAGCGCGAAGTCGCCGCCCGCCATGACGCTGAAAGTGCGGTCCTCCCACTCGTCCACGCCGGGCAGGCCCGAGGCGCGCCGGCGCTGCCAGAAGTCGCGCCAGATCGAATCGAGCTGGATGCTGAGGCGCCCGGTGGCGCCGCAACCGGTGAAGAAGAGCCGTCCGCCCGCGCGGAGCGCGGCGAGGACCTCGTCGCGGATGCGCCCGGGGGCGTCGCTTTCGACCCACTGCCGGTAGGTCTCGACGACATCCCGGTCTATATCGAACAGCACCTCCAGCCCGGCGGGGATGCTCTCGCCGGCCCGTTGGCTGAGCTGGGCGGAGCGCGGGTGCGGCGACTCGGTGAGCAGCTTCCCCAGGCGGAACTGGGTGGCTTCCGCGAGGAACTGCCTGGCGCGTTCGGCGGCGGTCTCATTGGCCATTGGATCACCTCCTGGCCCCGTGGATGGGGTATCCTCATGGTACCAGACGTAGGGCAGATGTCAAGAGCCAGATCCGGAGCGCCTCTCTTTGCAAAGCACGTGAAGGAACCGTTCGATCCAGCGGGAAATATCAGGTGGAAGGGTGGCCGCGCTGCCCGGGGCCTTGCTCCCTGTGCCCCACCGCCATGCCAGGCGTGCCGAAGGAGCCCCACGCTTGCGTGCGCTTCGATGGTGGGGATGGATCGCCGCGGCCAAAGGGAGACAGTCAAAATGCGTCGAGATGAAGTACGTGGTTTCACACTGATCGAGTTGCTTGTCGTCATAGCTATCATCGCCATCCTTGCGGCGATTCTCTTCCCGGTGTTTGCCCGGGCGCGTGAGAACGCGCGCAAGTCGAACTGCTTGAGCAACCTGAAGCAGCTCGGGACGGCACACATGATGTACTGCCAGGACTACGATGAGATGACGGCGTCGTATCAGGACGTGCCAGCGGCCGCGGCTACCCGGTCGTGGATGAACATGTTCGAGCCGTACATGAAGAATACGGGCGTCTTGAACTGCCCGAGCGCGCCGGGCAAGTTTCGCGTCAGCAGCTCCGGCATGTACGTCAGTTACTACGGCGTGAATATCACGAACGTCAGCGTCAGCGGCGCTACCTGGACGTATCTCTTCTGCTATCGCCCGCTGGCGCAGATTGAGAATCCCGCAGAGACGCTGATGATAGCGGACCTCGATACAGAGGGGGTCTACCTGCGCTGGAACTCGGTGGAAAACCGGGCAAATAACGTGGCAACGCGCCACTCGGAGGGCACCTGCTGCGCCTTCTTTGACGGGCACGCCAAGTGGGTCAAGGCGGACGTGCTGCTGTCGCCCAGCTCGCTTCCGACGCTTTGGAAGGGTGGGCTCCCGTAGCTTTCCAGCAGGCTACCTGATGTGGGGCCGGGTGCTGTCTCCTGGGGGGCAGCGCCCGGCCCTTCTTGCGTTAACCGTTCGCCCTTCCTGGTTTCCTCAGCCGCAACAACGGGAAAGCTGTGACGGGGGGATGATGGAGCGTCAACCGCTGTCACGGAGTGTCCTCATTCTGGCTGTGGCGCTGGCCGGAGCTCTCCTTGCCGGGTGTCGCGGGGGCGGGGGGATAACGACCGGCTCCCAGGCGGCGCCTGCCGCGCGCCCGGGTGAGAACGCGCCGGCGCGGAGTGGGGCAGAGGCGTTGCCAGTGGAAGAGCGCCTCCGGGCGCCGGAGGGCTTCCGCGTCGAGCAAGTCGCCCAGGGGCTTCAGGGCGTGCGCCTGCTCGCGTTCAGCCCCGATGGTCGCCTCTTTGCCACCCAGCCCCGATCCGGCCGGGTGACTCTCGTGCCGATTGGCGGGGGCGCGCCCACCGCGTGGGCAACGGGCCTCAACCGGCCTCATGGGATCGCCTTCCACGATGGTTTCCTCTATGTGGCTGAGACGGATGCCGTCGTGCGGTGGAGGTATCAGCCAGGGGCACAGCGGGCGCCCGGGGCGCCGGAGCGCGTCGCCAGCCTGCCTGGCGGGGGCAGCCACTGGACGCGCACCCTCCGCTTCGGGCCGGACGGCAAGATGTACGTCTCCATCGGCTCCACCTGCAACGTCTGCATCGAGGACGACCCGAGGCGCGCGGCCATCCTGCAATTCGCACCTGATGGGAGCGGCGAGCGGATCTTTGCCAGCGGGTTGCGCAACACGGTGGGCTTCGATTGGGATGCCCAGGGCCGGCTCTGGGGCGTGGACAACGGCACCGACAACATGGGCGACAACTTCCCGCCCGAGGAGCTGAACCTCATTCAGGATGGCGGCTTCTACGGGTGGCCGTATGCCCACGGCGATTGCGTACCCGACCCGCGGTACGGTAGCCGCCGCCCTGAGATGGTGGAGAGGTGCATTCCCCCGGCATTCAAGATCACGGCGCACTCGGCGCCGCTTGGGATCATCTTCTATCAGGCGGAGCAGTTTCCAGAGGCATACCGCGGCGATGCCTTTATCACCCTCCACGGCTCGTGGAACCGGAGCGCCCCCAGCGGCTACAAAGTGATCCGCATCCACTTCTCGAATGGCCAGCCGGTGGCGATGAGCGACTTCATCACCGGTTTTGGGCAGGGGCGGGGCGCCTGGGCGCGCCCTGTGGGGATCGTCACCGGCCCGGATGGCAGCCTCTATCTGAGCGACGACCGCGCCGGGAGTATCTGGCGCGTCCGCTACACCGGCAGCAGCGGGTCGTAGAGGCCCGGACTCTTCCCTGCCTGCCGGCTTCTCGCTAGACCAAGGCAAGAGGAGCTCCCGCGTGGCATTCAGCGGTACGCCATCCCGGTCCATCGTCTCCTGATCCTGTGTCTCGCGGCCTGGGCGCGGCCTGGCCTCCGCTTATGCCTCTCACGCGCGCTCCTGCTCTTCTTCCTCTCGCCTGGAAGGGGGAACCCCGGCGGATATGGCGAACCAGCGTGAATAATCGCGGTAGCGGGCAGGCATGAGCGAGCCCTGCTCCGGAATTCGAGAGGATGAGGGCATGGAGAGACGGATCCTTCTGGTTTGGGTGGCCGTGCTCGCGTTGCTAGTGCCCGCGGAGCGGGCAAACGCGGCCGAGCTACTGTTTGGGTGCGAGACAGATGCCGAGGTGTCGGCCTGGATGCTCCGGTCGGGCGGGCAGGACCGGCTGGCGCGAGACCCGGGCTACGCCACGCAAGGCGAGTTCTCCATGCGCTTCGCCACCCCCGCCTGGAAGGATGGGATGGCGCAGTGGCCTGCGTTCGAGGTCGAGCCGCCCGTCTCGGACTGGCGCGGCTATGACCGGCTCATGATCGATATCACCCATCCAGGCGATGGCGAGCACACGCTTTCGCTTTTTGTCTCCGACAGGAAGGTGCCGTTTCGCGAGGGGCTGAGGTATCGGTTCGACCTCCCGAAGCGGGGCTACCGCCGGTTCATCGTGCCACTCAACTTCCCAGAGAAGGTAAACCGCGGTGATATCGGCATCCTCCACTTCTTCACGCAGCGCCCGCCTAGCGAGATGGTGCTCTATATCGACAACATCACTTTGCTGAGGCCGGGCGAGCAGCCTCCCGAGCCACGCGTCGGGTTCGCGGCGCAGGTGGCGAAGCTTTTCCTGGACAGCCTCGGTGGGCTCGACGCCGCTCTGGAGCAAAGCCGCGCCTCGCTCCTGCGCATTGCTGATACCCCGGCGCTGCGCCAGCGCGCGCGCGAGGAGATGGATGCCCTGGCGGCGTGCGCCCGTCGGGCGAGGGAGGAAGCCAGCTCTCCCACTCTCACCCTCGCGCGCCTCGAGACAATCCGGCACGAGCTGGAGGGGCTGCCGGGAGAGGCCCGGCGCGTGGAGTCCATCTTCCGCTTCCGGAAGGCGTTTGAGGGGTTGCGCCTGGGCGACACGCCCCTACTCGTTGGGTTTGCCACCTCGATGGAGAAGCTGCTCCCGCGCCGGATGCCGTTCGAGCTCTCGGTTGCCAGGCGCGTTGAGCTCGCCTTGGCGCGCAACGAGCGAGAGAGCCTCCAGGTAGCGGTGATGCCCCGTGATGGGGCACTGAAGGGCGTTCGCGTGAGCGTGACCGACCTGAAGTCGCGCTCGGGAGCCGTGCTGCCTGCCGCCCGGATCAATTGCGACGTGGTGGGCTATGTGGAGACGAAGGCACGCCCGCCCTACGAAGTCTCGCACGTGGGCTGGTGGCCCGATCCGATCCTCGACTTTCTCGGCCCCGTCGATGTGGCTTCGGGCGACCTCCAGAGCTTCTGGGTTCGCGTGCACGCCACGAAAGACCAAGCGCCCGGCCTCTATGAGGGCACGCTCCAGGTGGCAGCGGAAGGCGTGGAGCCACTCTCTTTCCCGCTGGCGGTGCGCGTCTACAACTTCACCCTCCCAGTCCACACCCCGCTCCCCACGGCGATCACCTTCAACGAGCTGAAATCGCAGATGGGCGGCGCAGAGCGCTGGGCGGAGATGAAGCACCGATGGGCCGACTTCCTCGCCGACTACTACATCGACTACGACAACCTCTACCGGCAGGGCCCGCCCGATTGGGAGATCGCCAAGCGGCTCCATGACGAGGGCCGGCTCGTCGCGTTCAATTTGGGGAACGTCTTCAACGCGGGCACCAAGGAGGATGGGTTTGATGAAGCCATCGCCGCGACGATAGCCCGGCTGCGCCCGGCCTACGAGAAGGCGAAGGAGCTGGGCGTCCTGGATCACGCCTACATCTACGGCTTCGACGAGCGCCCCAAGGAGCAATTCCCGCTTCTGGAGCGCTCCGCGCGGGCGCTGCGCCAGGCCTTCCCCGAGGTCCTCCTGATGACGACCAGCTACGACCATAGCTACGGGCTGGATTCGGAAGTGAAGACGATTGACGCCTGGTGCCCGCTCACGCCCAGGTTTGACCCGGAGCGGGTCAAGCGGGCGCGCGCCGCCGGGAAGAAGGTTTGGTGGTACATCTGTTGCAATCCGCACCGTCCCTACGCCAACTGGTTCGTCGAGTCGGACGCCATCGAGGCGCGCCTCCTCATGGGTGCCATGACGGCGAAGTACCGCCCAGACGGCTTCCTCTACTACGCGCTCGCCAAGTGGAACAACAACAAGCCGATCGAGACCGGACCGTTCACCGAGTGGAACCCCGTGAGCTATGTCACCTACCACGGAGACGGCTCCATCCTCTGCAGCGGCCCAGGCGGGAAGCCAGTCCCCACGATCCGCCTGGAGAACTACCGCGACGGCATGGAGGACTTCGCCTATGCCTGCATCCTGGAGGAGTGCATCCGGCGGTATGAGGCGAAGGGCGAGCGGCTTACCGCCCGCGAGCGGGAATGGCTTGCCAAGGCACGCGAGGCGTTGCCAGTGCCCGAGACGCTGGTGAATACAGTGGCCGAGTACTCGCGCGACCCGAAGGCGGTCTACGCCTGGCGCAACCGCGTCGGCGAGATGATCGACCGGTCCGGCGTGCCTGACCCGAACCCCTGGGGCAAGGCGTTCGGGGTGCGCGGCTTTGGAGGGTAGGCGATGGCAAGCGAGCGACCCAACCTCCTCTTGATCTGCGCCGACCAGTGGCGCGGCGATAGCCTGGGAGTGGCCGGCCACCCGGTGGTTGAGACTCCGCACCTGGACGCGCTCGCGCGCTCCGGGACTCTCTTCACACAGGCCTACTCGGCGTGCCCCTCGTGCATTGCTGCTCGGGCGGCGCTCTTCACCGGGCTTTCGCCCCGTCGCCACGGCTTCGTCGGCTACCGCGATGGCGTCCACTGGCGTTACCCGGTGACACTCGCGGGCACGCTGGCTGCCGCCGGATATCATACGCAGTGTATCGGGAAGATGCACGTCTTTCCCGAGCGCAACCTGCTGGGCTTCCACAACGTGGTCCTGCACGACGGCTACCTCCACTTCGCGCGCAGTCAGCACCGGAACCATAGCCTGATTGACGACTACCTCCCCTGGCTGCGCGAGAAGCTGGGCGATCCCTATGTCGATCACACCGACACCGGCCTCGGGTGCAATGGCTACGCCGTGCGCCCCTGGGTCTACGACGACCGGCTCCATCCGACGAGCTGGGTGACTACCCAGGGGATCGATTTCCTCCGCCGGCGCGACCCAGCCCGCCCCTTCTTCCTGATGCTCTCGTATCACCGGCCGCATCCGCCGCTGGACCCGCCGCGCTCCTTCCTGGAGCGCTACCTGCGGAAAGAGCTGCCGTCGCTGCCGATGGGCGATTGGGTAGATCACGAGCTGCCGGCGCATCGCGGCCTGGATAGCCCGGTGCCGCGTGACCCCGAGGAGATCGACCTGGCCCGGCGTGCCTACTATGCCCAGCTCACGCACATCGATCACGAGATCAACCGCGTCTTGATCGCGCTGCACGAATACGGCCTTCTGGAAGACACGGCGATCCTCTTCACGTCCGACCATGGCGACATGCTCTACGATCACAACTACATCGCCAAGTCGCTGCCGTATGATGGCTCGGCACGTGTGCCGTTCATCCTACGGCCTCCCGGGAGAGGCGTGTGGGATGAGAAGCCGGGGCAGGAGATCGACGCGGTCGTGGAGCTGCGAGACGTCTTCCCGACGCTCTGCGACCTCGCCGGGGTGCCGATTCCCGAGGGATTGGATGGCGCGAGCGTGCTCCCGCTCCTGCGCGGCGAGGAGCGTGGCTGGCGCGAGTATCTCCATGGCGAGCACGCTGCCGGCCCGCGGTCGAACCACTGGGTGACCGACGGGCGGGAGAAGTATGTCTGGTTCAGCCAGACGGGACGCGAGCAGCTGTTCGAGATCGCGACGGACCCGCAAGAGCTGCGCGACCTGGCCCCGCTCCGGCAGGATCGCGTCGCCTATTGGCGGCGAAAACTCATGCGCGAGCTGGAGGGCCGTCCGGAAGGCTTCGTTCAGGAGGGCAAGTTGGTGGCCGGAAGGCCGGTCTCGCCGGCGCTGGAGCACGCGGGCGTCGGTGTGTAGGCGGCGAAGAGAGGAAGTGGGGCGTTGATGGACGAGAGCGAGACAGGCGCGCCTGCGCAGCAAGAGGTGCCGGAGCCGCGAGAGGTGCCGGAGGGTTCGCCCACGCTCGAGGGACTGTTCGAGGCGGTGCTCTGGCACAGCCGGTTCCTGATGGTGGTCCCGGTCATCGTGGGGATCCTCATGGCTGCGGGCACCTTCTACGTGGCGTGCGTCGATACGGTCTACCTCCTCGGGCTGGCCAGTCGCATCGCCGACATCACGCTGACGGAGGAGATGCGCCAGGGGCTTCGCGCCGAGATTATGGCGAGCGTGGTCAAAGTGACCACCATCAGCCTGATTGGCGCCGCTCTGCTTCTCTTCTCCACCGGCCTCTACCAGCTCTTCATCAAGCGGCTCGCGGATGTGGAGCGCGCGGAGACGGCGGCTCTCCTGCGGATCCATACCCTGGACGCTTTCGCCGGCCGCCTGATCAAGCTGGTGATGCTGGCGCTCGCCATGGAGCTGCTGCACCACGCGCTTCTCCAACAGTATGCGGGCTCGCTCGACCTGCTCTTCCTGTCAGGGGCCATCCTCCTGGTTGGCCTGGCGTTTCTCTTCACCGTCCGCCTGAGAAGAAACTGAGGGGGGCATCCCCTGGGGCTGCTCCCATCCTTCTGAGAGCAAGACGGGCGCGACCGGCGCTCGCGCTGGATCGAGCCGGTGGCAGCCGCTGGCGGTGAGCGGCGTGCCGTTGGCGGAAGGGAGCGAGGCAGATGGTGCCGTATGATAGCCGGATGTTCATCGCGGTCGGCCTGGCTGTCGGGCTTGCCTGCGCGGCGACAGTCGCGGCTGGGGAAGCGAGGAAGCAGATGCCCGAGCCCTTGAAGCCCACAGTGGAGATCGAGGAGGACGTTTACCATTTCGAACCGGCGAACAACGGCTCGGACCCGATGTGGTGCTGGGGATCGACCTGCCTGACGCGGGCGGGGGGCGAGCTTTTCGCGAGCGGCCTGGAAACGCTGAAGGAGTACCGGCCGCTGAACAACGTGCGCTGGCTTCTCTTCCGGCGGGGTGCAGAGGGGTGGGAACGGGTCGCGGCGGATGAGAAGGGGCGCACGCGCGAGCCGTGCCCGATTGTTGGCTTCTCCGATGGCCAGCTTTTTCTCTCGGCCAACCCGACGCTGTTGACCGATCCCAAGGCTGAGGGCGGCGGCCCCGCGCGCCCGGAGATCCTCCGCTTCGACGCGAAAAACCTGAAGGCGGGCTACGAGACGCTCCTTCCCGAATGGGATGGTAAGCCTCCCTTCACGGAGCATACGTATCGCACCTTCGCGGCCGATGGCCCGGGGCGCGAGCTCATCCTATTCAACAACATCGGTTATGACTACGCCGAATGGTGCTTCCGCGACCGCGACGGGCGCTGGGCCGCGCGCGGCCGGCTCGCCTGGCCACCCAAAGAGGAGCCGGTGGAGGTGGCACCGTATCATGAGAAATCGGATCGGATCACCTACCCGAACGTGGTGCTGAAAGATCGCGCCGTTCACTTATGCGGCGCCGCCGCCTACAACACCTGGTCGCGCGTGACGACCCCAGACAAGATGGGGAGAAACTGGGGCAACCGCTGGCGTCGGCTCTACTACACCTGGACGCCTGATATCCTTTCCCGGCAGTGGAAAGAGTGGGTCCTCGTGGCGAATACCCAGGAGAACGGCGGCTGGCTTTTCCCCGGCGACCTTTGGGTGGGGCCGGATGGCACGGTGCACCTCCTCTGGTATGAGGGGCCGATTGGCAAGGCGCTGCGCGACCAGTTCTTTCCGGATATCAAGCGGACGTGGGCTTGGCGGTATGCCCGCATCCGCAATGGCAAGGTGGTCTACCGGCGCACTCTCCTGGAGGGTGGGGAGGGGATCAACACCGATACGGCGGGCGAGACTGGGGGAGCGCGCTTCCAGGTGACCCCGGACAACCGGCTTTTCGTCATCTACTTCCTGGTCACAACGGACGAGAGCGGGAAGCGCGTGCCATCCAACCGCGTGATGGAGATCCTGCCGGACGGCAGCCCGGGCGAGTCGGTGGTCTTGCCGTTGCAGCACCCGCTGCGCGGCTTCTTCACGGCGACTCATCGCGGGGGCTCGCCTCCTTCGACGACGGTGGACCTGCTGGGCTACCGCTACGGCACGCAGAACCAAATCAGCTATGCCCGGGTGCGCCTCTGGTGACGAGCCGTGAAAGTGGTGAGGGGAACACGATGGAGTGCGGCGAAGAGCAGGTGAAGGCGAGAAGCGCCGGTTTGCAGCAGGGCCGGAGGATGGGCCGGCTGGCGGCATGGACCGCAGGAGCGGTGGCTGCCGGCATGCTTCTCCTGGGAGGCGCGAGTATGGCGGAGAAGGGCAGGCGCCTGACGGGCGCATGGGAGTGCGTGGCGGAACAGGCGGCGTTCTCCACGCGTGATACTGCTGAAGGCGTTATCTTTCAAGGCAAGTTGTGGCTGAGCAACGGCTACCATGCCGGCAACATCCTCTCGCGCGACCTGTGGAGCTCCACCGATTGCGTGAATTGGACGCTCGTCAGTGACAAGACGCCCTATGATGGCTATAGCGAGATGGTCGTCTTCCAGGGGAAGCTGTGGGCGATCAAGGGGAGCGTTTGGAACTCGACGGATGGCGTCACGTGGGAGCGGGTGAGTGAGAAGACGCCGTTCGGCACGCGAGGCTATGGCGAGATCGTCGTCCACGATGGTAAGATGTGGCACCTGGGAAGCGGCAAGGATGTCTGGTGGACGACCGACGGCGTGCAGTGGACGTGCGCCACGCGGGATGCGCCATGGGGAGCGCGTTGGGCCTCGGCGGTCGCTGTCCATGCCGGAAAGCTCTGGCTGATAGGGGGCGCCACTCAGGAGACGAGCGATCCGCCTGAGAAGTACTATCCGAAGTTCACCACCCACAATGATGTCTGGTGCTCCGAGGATGGCGTGAACTGGACGCAGGTCCTGGAGCACGCGCCCTGGGCCAAGCGGATGTGGTTTCCCGCGGTCGTCTATGCCGGCCGGCTGTGGGTGCTTGGCGGGTTCAGCAACCGGCGGGGCGAGAACCTGAACGATGTCTGGTACACCGAGGATGGGATTACCTGGGAACGCTTCGAGTCGCCGGTGGTCTTCTCGCCGAGGCACGAGCCAACCTGCTACGTCTTCCAGGACGCGCTGTGGGTGGTGGCAGGGAACGCCTGGCCGCTGGTGAACGACGTGTGGCGATTGCGTGTCGCCGAGTGAGGAGCGCGAGATGAGAATCGGATGGGCATCGGTTGATATTACCCCGGATCGGCCGGTCGTGCTGCGCGGGCAGTTTCACGCGCGCATCTCCAATCGCGTGAATGACCCCCTCCTTGCCACCGCGCTTGTCCTGGCGGATGAGGGTGCGGGCGAGCATGTTGTGATGGTCTCGTGCGATCGCGTCGGGGTCCCGGGCGGGATCGCGCAGCGCGTGCGCGAAGCGGTGGCCTCGCGGGCGAAGGGGCTGGATGTGCAGCGGATCTTCCTCAGCGCGACGCACACGCACACCGCGCCGGAGATTGAAGAGGGCCAGTATCCTCCCCAGGGTCCCGAAGTGATGACGCCCACGGAGTATGCCGATCTCTTTGTGGAGCGCGTGGCGGAGTGCATCGTGCGCGCCTGGGAGAACCAGGCTCCGGGCGCGGTGGGCTGGGGCTATGGCCACGCCGTAGTCGGGCACAACCGGCGGGCATCCTACTTTGGCGGGGAATCCCGCATGTATGGCGCCACGAATACCCCTGAGTTCGAGCATATCGAGGGCTATGAGGATCATGGCGTCGATCTCCTCTACACCTGGGATCCCGTGGGACGCCTGACCGGAATGATCATCAACCTGGCGTGTCCTTCTCAGGTGACGGAGGGTGAGTACTACGTCTCGGCGGACTTCTGGCACGAGGTGCGCGTCGAGCTGGCGAGGCGCCTGGGCGAGGGCCTCTTCCTGCTTCCCCAGTGCTCGGCGGCAGGCGACCAATCGCCGCATCTCCTGCTGCACGCTCGCGCCGAGGAACGGATGCGCCGGCTGCGCGGGGTGACAGAGCGCGAGGAGCTGGCCCGGCGGATCGCCGACGCTGTGACCGACGTGCTTCCCCTAGCCGAAACCGACAAGCGTTCGGATGTGCCGCTGCGGCACGCGGTCCGGACGCTCCACCTCCCGGTGCGCCGGATCACCCCTGAGCAGTACGAGCAGGCGTGTCGCGACTACGAGACGCTCGAGCGCCAGGAAGTGCCGGAGACCGACGTAGCCGCGTTCTCCCGCCGCTACGTGATGCTGAAGCGCTGCCAGCGGGTGATGGAGCAGTATCGCGCCCAGGATGAGAAGCCGACTTTCGCGGTGGAGACACACCTGGTGCGCGTGGGCGACGTCGGGTTTGCCACCAACCCGTTCGAGCTCTTCCTGGACTACGGCGAGCGGATCAAGGCGCGGTGCAAGGCGGTGCAGACGTTTATCGTCCAGCTGGCCGCAGGCGGTGGCGGCTACCTGCCGACGACGCGCGCCGTGGCCGGCCAGGGCTATGGTGCGGATCCGGCGAGCAACCGGGTGGGCTCCGAGGGCGGCCAGGTGCTCGTCGAGGAGAGCCTCGCGACGCTGAACAGTTTCTGGGAGGAGTAGGTCCCAACGCGTGTTGCCGGACACTCGCGGGAGTGGGCGAGCGGTTTTGGCGGTTTGCGTCGGAGTGTCGGCTTCAGCCGGCGAGGGCGCCACTGCGCCGTGCCCGCGCGAGAGCGCACGGGGCAGGGGACCAAGGCGGGATTTCGAGGCGTCTCGGGTGGCTGGCGGCAGCAAGCGGCGAGCCGCCCGACGGCTCCAGACGCGTGAAAGATGATCCAGATTTATAAAGAAGGAATCTGGAGCCGGCAGTAGAACGTAATAGTTATGCGAGAATGGGGGCGCGTGCAATCACACAGATAGTGCACGCACAGCGATTGGGCGCCGGGCATGACGAGGCCCGGCGGCAGCGGCGCAGACCGCTGCCCCGCTGCGTGCTCCGCAGGACTCACGCGACGAGCGCGTGTCGTATGCGCGCTGGCCGTGGGGGGTGTGCGGCGCGGCGGGTGGGGAACTCCTGAACAACCGGGGAGTGCCCCGGTGGGGTTGGAGACGAGAGGCGCCTCCGGGGTGGGCGCGCAATCGCCGCCTGGAGCAGATCGCTCTGGGGCCGAAACCCACTGCAAGCAACACGGGGCGCGGGAGAAGACCGCGGCGGGAGATAAAATTGGAAGCCCGTCGAGGCCCGTACCCCAACGAGAGGAGTGTGGCTTTACTATGACTGACGACCGGGACGAGGGACAGCAGGTGACGGTGACGGGGGGCCAGCCCGAAGAGGCCGTTACCATGGAGCAGGCCCTGGAGGCTGCCGAGGAAGGGCGCAACGGCGACGCGGCCCAGCAGGGTGCCGCGGACGATTTCGCGCGCGCGTTCCGACCCTTGACTGAGGGCGACATTATCAAGGGCACCGTCGTTCACATCGACCGTGAAGGCGTGCTCGTGGACGTCGGCACCAAGTCGGATGGCTTGATTCCGCCCGTTGAGTTGTCCCGCGAGGGTTCTGTGGCCGCCGAGGATGTGGTTTCCATTGGCGACACCATTGACGTGTACGTTCTCGACGCCGAGGACCAGGAAGGCAATCTGATCCTTTCGAAGAAGCGCGCTGACTATGAGAAGGCGTGGCATCGGATCGAGGAGTCCTTCGAGACAGGCAAGGTGATCACCGCGATGGTCACCGACCGCGTGAAGGGCGGCCTGGTGGTCGATCTGGGCGTGCGCGGCTTCGTGCCGGCTTCCCACGTGGGCAGCGGCAAAGTGCGCAACCTGGAGAAGTACATCGGGCAGTCGCTGCCGCTCAAGATCATCGAGATCGACCGCGACCGGAAGCGCGTGGTGCTTTCGCACCGGCTGGCGGTTGAGGATGAGCGCGAGCGCCTGCGTGAGCAGCTCTTCGCGACGCTGGCCGAGGGCCAGATCCGCGAGGGCGTCGTCCGCCGCGTGACGGACTACGGCGCGTTCGTGGATATCGGCGGCGTGGATGGCCTGCTGCACGTCAGCGAGATGTCGTGGACCCGGATCAACCACCCGAACGAGGTGGTGAAGGTCAACGACCGCATCCACGTGATGGTGCTCAAGGTCAACCCGGAGGAGGGGAAGATCTCGCTGGGTCTGCGCCAGATTCTCCCCGATCCGTGGGCCGACGTGGACAAGCGCTACCACGTGGGCGATGTATGCACGGGCAAAGTATCGCGCCTGGTGCCCTTCGGCGCGTTTGTCCAGCTGGACAATGGCATCGAGGGGATCATTCCAAATGCGGAGCTGGCGCACCGGCGTGTCAACAAGCCGGAAGAGGTGCTCTCTGTGGGCGACGAGGTGACCGTGAAGGTCATCAACGTGCGCGCCGAGGAGCGCCGCATCACCCTCAGCCTGCGCCAGATGCAGCTGGATGAGGAGCGCCGCGAGTTCCGCGAGTATCAGCGCGGGCGCGGAGGTGCCTCGGACCGCACCACCATCGGCGACGTCGTAGGCGATCTTGCCGCTAAGATGCGCCGCTCGCGCCGCGAGCGGAGGGAGCGCGAGCGCGTCGATCTCGAAGACTACGCAGAAGAGTTCGAGGAGCTCGAAGAGATCGATGCCGACGAGCTTGCCGAAGGACCCGAGGAGGCTGAAATCAGTGATGAGGGGCCCACGGCGGAGCAATCGGAGTCGGAGCAGCCGCAGGCGTAGTGCACATCAAGTGACCTGCCGGCTGTCGCCCGCAACGGCGGCGGCCGGCGGGTTACGCTCCTTCCCCAGTCGAGAGGCCCCCGATGCGCGTCGTTGGCATCACCGGCGGGATCGCCACGGGAAAGAGCACCGTGGCGGCGATGTTCAAGGAGTGCGGCGCCGCTCTGATCGACGCCGACGCGCTGTCGCGCGCTGCCGTCGAGCCCTGCCAGCCCGCCTATCATGCTGTGGTCGCCCAGTTCGGAACCGGCATCCTTCGCGACGACGGCACCCTGGACCGGCGCGCGCTCGGCGCGCTCGTCTTCCGTGACGCCGAGGCCCGCCGGCGCCTCGAAGCGATTATCCATCCCTACGTGGTGCAGGCCATCCAACGGCAGCTTGCCGAATGGCGCGCCAGCCCTTCTCCTCCGCCCCTTGTCGTGGTGGAGATCCCCCTTCTCTACGAAGCCGGCCTGGAAGAGATGGTCGACACGGTGGTCGTTGTCTCCTCGGAACAAGCCACTCAGCTCCAGCGTCTAATCACCAGAACGGGCCTGGCGCCTGAAGAGGCGATGCTCCGAATTGCCGCGCAGATGCCCTTATCTGAGAAAGAGGCGCGCGCCGCGCATGTGATCAGCACCGACAAACCCCTCCAGGCCGTGCGCGAAGAGGTCCGCAGGCTCTACGAGGATCTCCTGGCCGGGGAGGGGAGCGAGCTCGACGGCCCCACCTCGTAGGCCGACGCATGGCAGCAAGGCTCCGTTCCTGGTTTGCGCGCGCTCCCGGCGCACGGGACCGGCGCGCAGTGAAAACGGCATTAGAGGAACTTCCCCGGGATGCCGCGAAATTGCACATAAGCCTGTCCTACACCGGGCCGGCACTTCGGCATCCGCGGGTGTGGGCAAGCGCGTTGGCTTCCCTCGGGAGTGGCGGCAAGAATCTCGGCTCGACGGGGGGTAGGAGCAGCCGGTTGGAGTTGCAATCGCACGGGCATTGTGCTATAATCTGCGAGGGCGTGATTGCGCCCCTTCAGAGCACGTCCACGGCTGCCAACCGAACCTTCGTGTCCTTCCGACGCTATCGCCACAGACGCCAGCGGGTAGCCGAGTAGGAGGGTGTCCCTGCGTTGAAAGAGAGATCTGCTGGGCGGACCAGGCTGTTTCTGGCACTCTTCGGTAGTTTGCTTTCCCTCACTCTCGGAGTCGCCTTCGGGGGCGGATCGGTTCGCCTCCCAGGGGGTTCTGCGCCTGTGGCCACGCGCGCCGGGCGCGCGCCTGTCACCTCCGCAATGGCGACAGGCCTTCCAAGGGTGTTCGGGAGCAAGCGAAAGCAACCCCTGGGCACGCGCGAGCGGCCCTATCTGAACCTGACCAACCCGGGGCAGCGCCCGGGCGGTGGCCGCGCGATCCCGGTTCAAAACGTGAACCTCACCCGCTCGCCGGCGGATGATATCGATGCGGTCTGGTCGCCGGATGGCACGAAGATCCTCTTCGCCAGCAACGGCGAGGATACGAACGGCGATATGCGCATCGACAAGGTGCGCGACGATGGCACCTACCACATCTGGATCATGAACCCGGATGGGTCGGGCCAGCAGCAGTTGACCCACGATCCCGGCAACCAGGTGGAGCCCGCCTGGTCTCCCAACGGCCTGCGCATCGCCTACGCCTCCAACGAGGAAGGCGATTACGAGATCTACCTGCTCACGCTCTCGACCCGAGAGAAGGTCAAGCTTCCTGTCGGACCGAGCGAGGAGCGACATCCCACATGGGCTGCCGGTGGCGATACGCTTGCCTTCTCGAGCGACCGCGAGGGCCTGCCGAAGATTTATAGCATGAAGGCGGATGGCCGCCACTTGACGCCGCTCACCAAGGGCCCGAGCGAGGATCGCAACCCGGTGTGGTCTCCCGATGGCCAGAGCATCCTCTTCGAGTCGAACGGTGTCGATAGCGACGGCGACGGCGTGATTGATGCGACCACGAACACCACCCGCGTGTGGCGCATGTCCTATTTCGGGTCGCAGCAGCAGCAGTTGACCGCGTTCGAGGTGCCCGACGGCACGGTGATCGACCGCAATCCGGCGTGGAACAGCGACGGCCGCGTCATTTTCTTCTCGTCCAACCGCAAGGATGCCAATGGCGACGGCACCTGGGAGACCGTGGGCGATTTCGACGTCTACGAGTATCCCCTCGTCATTCAGGGCGGCGTGGTGGCCAACGCGGAGACGCCGAATAGCAGCTCGGCGATCAAGCGCACTCAGCTCTCGCCCAGCGAGATTGAGCCGCTCACGGGGAATGAGGACCATCCCGGGCTCTTCCCGATCGTGGATTTCAAGAACCCGAAGGTGATGTACGTCACCGACCAGGCGGGAGCACGCGACATCTGGCTCACCTCGATCACCGACGTCACCGATCCGAGGTTGGAAGCGCTGCCTGAAGTCTCTCCCAAGCTCACGATTCCCGGATCCAGCGTGGTGATCACGGCCAGGGTGAGCGATCTGGAGAGCGGCGTCAAGGCCGTGTATGCCCAGATCCGCGATCCAGATGACGCCGTCACGGATGCCCAGGGGATTGACCATAAGGTCTATTACGTCCAGCCGGACAATCCCGATTCCGCGACCAACCCCATGCCGATCTGGACGGAAGTCGACGCGCACATGGTCCACGCGACCAACTACACCTACCACATTCCGCCCTATCAGCCGCGCATGGATGACCTGTCGGCGCTCGATTTCGCTATGCCGCCGCACGATGGCTGGCTTCAGCTTTACGATGACGGTGACCCGAAGCATGGCGATGCCGTCGCAGGGGATGGGATCTACAGCAATTCGTGGAAGACGCCTACCAACGCCCAGAGCGACTTCTACGTCGATATCATCGCCTACGACAACGCCGGGAACTGGAAGATCTACGACGGCATCACCGGCTTCAGCACGCAGCAGTTTACGGCGACGCATGGAATCCTGCTCGTGTTGGACTATGTCCACGGGCAGAAGTTCATGCAGGGCGACCGGTCGAACTTCACCTACGCCAGCGAGTACTTCCCGATGTGGTTCCCGGTGGAGAGCTACTACACCCGGAACCCAACCGGAATGCCGGCGTCACTCATCAATTTGGGCGCCTACGCGAATAACATCATCAATATCGATGACTTCGGCGGGGTTCCGCCCAGCCCGCCGGCGCTCTCGGCGGCGCCAACCGACACCTTCATCCGAAACACGGCGGAGGAGGGCTACGATATCTGGCGGGTGGTGTGCCGCGGTCGGCTGCCACCGGATGTGCTCGCCGCGTATCTGCCGCGCGTCGTCGAGCAGCCCGACTTCCAAGATCCGTATAACGCTGTCCGGCAGCAACTCGTCGCGGACAGGGGGATCGTGTGGGCGAGTCCCTACTCGGGGAACCTATGGGTCGGCGAGGGTACCATCGTCGATGGCGACACCCAGGCGAAGCTGATCAACTTCCTGGATCGTGGCGGCCGGCTCGTGGTCACCGGCCAGGACGTGGCCTGGGCGCTGACCCGCGATGGCATCGTGAAGGATCCGCCGCTGCTCGCCCGCATGGGCGTGCAATATATCGATGATGCCCCTTCGTGGACACTCACGGGCGGAGCGGCCGATGACCGCTACTTCCTGACCGGTGCGGGCGGCCAGGTAACCACCCAGCCGTGGGCTACCCACTGGCACGCGGAGGCGCAACCGACCGCGCTGCAGATGCCGGTCTGCTTCTTCCCGGTCATCCAGGCGTGGGGCTCGACGCCGTCGCTCTCGATCTCCGTTGGCTCGACGTCCGCGCGCGAGCAGGGCAACAACACGAGCACGGACGCGGCGGGCAACCAGTTCTGGATGGATGGCATCCTGCCGGTGGCGCCTTCGCAGACGCTCTACTCCTACCGGTCGCCCAACACGGGGATCAGCGGGCGCACCGATGCAGTTGCCGCGGTCTACCGGATCGATCCGGAGGTCAACTCGCGGAGCGCGTTCTTTGCCTTCGGGTTCGAGGGGATCCACCGCAAGTACGCGTCGCACGGCTCGTATGGGACGCACTGCGAGAACCTGCGGCACAACCTGATGCACAACCTGATCTGCTGGATGCGCACGGGCACCTTCTATGGGCTGGTGCAATTCACAGCGGGGTTGGGGCCGGCTAAGGGCGCCCTGGTTCAGGTGTTCGAAGAGAGCATCCCGCTCAACGAGGAGCGGCTCGTTGCGCAGGCGTTCACACGCGAAGATGGCACCTATGAGGTGGTAGGCCTGCCGCCGAGAGTCTATCGCGTGCGCGCGCTCCTGCCCGGCTATACATATGACCACGCGCAGCGCGCCGCCGTGCATGGCGCGGGCCGAGAGGAGATCAACTTCCGGCTGAGCGAGGCGCCCGCCGGGTCGATCTCCGGCAAGGTGAGCGAGCAGGATGGCGTCACCCCGATTGAGGGCGCTACGATCACGGTCACCCTGCAGGGCGAGTACAAAGGCGAGGAGATCGTCCGCACCGTCACGACTGACCAGATGGGCATCTACGCGGTGACGGACCTGCCGACCGGCCAGTACCGGGTGACCTGCGTCGCCGATGGATTCGCCGAGCAGCAGTATCCCACCCTGGTCACCGTGAATCCGGGGACCGAGGCTCAGAACATCAACTTCGTCATGGGCGGGATGCCTGGCGGAGTGGTGGGTACGGTGACACGGCAGTCCGATGGCCAGGTGGTGGCCGGTGCCACGGTGGAGCTGCGGAGCGGCACCACGCTCGTCGCGAACACGGTGACGGATGACACGGGCCAGTTCGCCTTCCAGAATGTGCCGGCAGGCACCTACGAGCTCACGGTTACGGGAGCTGCAGGGATCCTGCCAACGAGCGTCACCGTGGTAGTGGAAGCGAACGCCCAGGTGCGCCGCAACGTGGTGGCGAATACGCCGCCGCCGGCGCAGGTAGCCGGTATGGTCACCGATGCCCTGGGCAACCCGGTCACGGGCGCGAAGGTGGACGTGGTCAGCGGCGGCACCGTGATCAAGACGGCGGTCTCCGGAGACGTGCAGACGGAGGGCACGAATCAGTTCAACTATAAGATCACGGGGCTTGCTGCAGGCAACTATGAGATCAGGGCGAGCAAGGGCGGGTTCACCGGGAGCAGCGCCTCGGTGCGGCTCTCGGAGAGCCAACAGCTGTTCAACGTGAACTTCACCCTGGAATCGCTCCACGTCTATTCGAGCGGCCTGACGATGGTCTCCGCGCCGTACGACTACAGCGATGTTGACGCCGCCAACTTCCTCGGCCTGCCGGCGAACCAGACGAAAGTAGCGAGCTGGGTCGGCAACCGGTACGCGTTCTACCCGGAGAACCCGGCGGATCGCTTCCGGATCGGGAAGGGCTACTTCCTGTTGCTGGAGAAGCCTGTGGTGTTGACGCGCGAGGGCAAAGCGGCGGACACCTCGAAGCCGGCGACTCTGAACCTGACGGCCGGATGGAACATGATCGGGAACCCGTTCCCGTTCTCGGTGAACTGGTTCGATGTCAAGGTGCAGGTCGGCCAGGAAGTGCTGACGCTCCAGGATGCCATCGCGCGCGACCTCATCAAGAACGCGCTGTGGACCTATGGCAACGGTGAGTATCGCCTGGCGTTCCAGCTGATGCCGTGGGCAGGTTACTGGGTGAAGACGACGCAGGATCTCGTCTTGCATATCCCGAACGTGGCCGCACGTAGTGCGACGCCGGATCCGTACCGCACGCGCGCGGTATCGGATGAGAGCTGGGTCCTGAACCTGGTCGCCACGGCGGGTGGCTATCGGGACGCGTCGAACTACATCGGTACCACTCGACGGGCACACGACGGGTATGATGTGGGCCTGGATGTGCCGGAAGCTCCGCCCACTGGCATGAGTGGGTGGGTGCAGCTCACCTTCCCGCATCGCACCGGCTGGGGCCGCGAGGCAGGCGATTATGCCGTGGATATGCGCTCGCCAGTCGGCGCAGAGCAAGTGTGGGAGTTCGAGGTGAGCACCAGCGAGGCGAACACCGACGTGGTGCTGAGCTGGCCCAACATTGGGCAGCTGCCGCGCGCCTACACCGCCATTCTGGAGGATGTGGACACGGGCGCGCGACGCTATCTGCGCTCGCTCGGAGGCTACGTCTTCCGGTCTGGCGAGCAAGGGGGAACCCGGCGGTTCCGCCTCAGGGTTACGCGGCAGGCGCAGGCGCGTCTGAGCGTGACGAACCTTCGCATTCAACCGAATCGCGCGGGCGGGGCTACCCTGTCGTGCGACTTCTCGGACGCCGTCTCGGTGCGTTCGGAGATCCGAACGGCCAGCGGCCGCCTGGTGCGAGAAGTGGTCGGCGGTGAGGCGCGCTCGGCGGGTACCAATAGCTTCTTCTGGGATGGTCGGGACCAACGCGGGAACGGCCTGGGTTACGGTCTGTACTTCTGGTTCGTGGAGGCGTCCGCCGAGGATGGCCGAAGCGTGAAGGAGTTCCGCCCGTTCATTCACGTTCGATAGTTCAACACAGTGGCCGGCCGCCGGGCCCCCGAGTGGGTGCCCGGCGGCCCGGCAGAGTATCCGTGGAGGGGGATGCTTGTGAGATACCTCAGGCGCAGCCCTTGGTCCCGGGAGGTAGCCCGGGGGCTTGTCGTGCTCTTCCTTTGGCCGCTGGTGCTCTGTACGCTTGTCGGAAAGAGCGCGCAGGCGCAGTCCAAAGTGAAGACGATCGCGGTGATGGATTTTGAGAACACAACGAAGCGGCAGGGTGCCGCCCTGGGCCGGAAGGCGGCGGACGCCGTTGCCCTCCAGCTATCCCCCGCCGCGTATGACGTCCTCTCGCGGGATGCCGTCGCCCGGCGGATTGCGACGCTGGGCCTCAGCACGCCGCTGGATCGGAATGGCCTGGCAAAGCTGGCCGCCGGCATGAGGGAGGACGGCCTCACCGAGATCTTCACCGGGCGTGTGTTGACTGCGGATGTGCGCAAAGGCATGCCGCGCCAGGCACACGTGCGGATCGAGATCCGCGTGATGGATGCCGACACCGGCGAGTTCACGAATGGGGCCGTCGGCGATGCCTCCAGTAGCCCTCGGCATGAGGATGTGAGCGCGGATGTGCTGATCGACGAGGCGCTCGGTAAGGCGGCGTTCCAGGCCGTCACGGCGCTGCAGACGCGCACGATCCCGCGGGGCACCGTCCTGATGAACAAGGGCGGCGAGGTGATCATCAACATCGGTGCGGAGCAGGGCGTGAGCGCCGGCATGGAGATGGTGATCCTCCGCGACAAGATGAAGGTCGCCCGCGTGGAGGTGGTCTCGGTCACCAACCGAGATTGCACGGCACGCGTGAAAGAGGAGATCCGCGGGATTTCGCCCGAAGACGAGGCGCGCGCGATCTACGCGACCAACGTGGATGGGCGCATCCTCTCGACTACCGGTCTGGATAAGCAGAAGAAGGGGCCGCGCTTTGGTTCGATCCTGAGCGTGCTGGCGGGCATCGGCCTCCTCTTCCTGGTCGGCAAGATGCTGAAGAGCAAGCACCCGCGCAATGTCGGTGCCACCGGCGTGAGGGCGGTTGCGACACTCGATGGGAACAACCAGCCGGCGGTCCGCATCTCTTGGAGCCGGCCTGCAACGCCCTCTGGCCTCGACCTGCTCGGGTTCAAGGTGTATCGCAGCACCACGCGCTACGGAAACTACGAAGTGGTGGCGCAGGTGGCTGGCCCGAATGAGAACCAGGTGTTCGATACGACGAATGACCGCACCATCGAGGTGACCTACGGCGGCTCGAGCGATGGTGGCAGCTCCGACCTGGATACCGATGAAGTGGATGTCACCGGTGTGCGCCCAGGCACGACCTACTACTACCGCGTGACGCGGCTCATCGTGGAGTCGTCTACCTCGGGTGGCGGCAGCGGGGATGCCGGTGATGTCGAGTTCAACGTGGTCGAGACCGACTACAGCCCGCCCACCGAAGGGGCGACGCCGCTGAACCGGCCTCAGATCATGTCGCCGTTGGACAACGATAGCCTGAACCTGACGAATCAGGTGTTCCAGTGGCTCTCGGTGGGTGGTGGCGATC
>ERZ795060.1079-NODE-1079-length-33361-cov-8.879361_pt1 | contig 33361 bp, 27 predicted proteins | sample MGYA00375144_ERZ795060 | MGnify/ENA primary metagenome ERZ795060 (study PRJEB30189, sample SAMN05720157) | activated sludge metagenome | isolation source: anaerobic digester from wastewater treatment plant | place: Japan | collected 2015-05-15 ...
AATTTTTGGACCAATTGCAATTTTTACCTATTACACATATATTGAATCCTGGCTTCTCGGATACAGTATTTTTGCCATCACAGGTAAACTTTTTGCATGTCAGGACCAATCATCAATGGTTTCTTTTCTGAAGGGCTACCAGGGACTTGAACAAAATCAATTTTTTTCTTCACTTGTTCTCGCATACATATTTTTTCTCATTACATTTGCAGTTAATATTGCCACAGTCGCAGGAGGCATACAGAAAGGAATAGAACGGGTTTGTAAATACGGATTACCTGTACTTTTTGCTCTTGGGATTATATTGATGGTCAGGGTTCTTACTTTCGGTTCAATGTATCCAGAGCATCCTGACTGGACACCTGTAAGGGGACTTGGTTCCCTGTGGAATCCTGATTTTTCCAGTCTCCTTGATGCAAAGGTATGGCTTGCAGCAGCAGGCCAGATTTTCTTTACGTTGAGCGTTGGAATCGGAGTAATTCTTACCTATGCCAGTTATCTTAAGAAAAATGATGATGTAATACTTTCTGGACTGACTGCAGCATCAACCAATGAATGGGTGGAAATTGTGCTTGGTGGCAGTATTGCCATTACTTCTGCATTTTTGTTTTTTGGACCTGATGGTATAAAAACTGTCGCTGAAAGTGGAGCATTTAATTTAGGTTTTGTTGCAATGCCACTGGCTTTAAATCATATTCCAGTTGGAAATATTTTTGGTTTTTTCTGGTTTGCGCTTCTTTTTATTGCAGGAGTGACGTCTTCAATATCTCTTGCCCAGCCAGCAATAGCATTTCTTGAAGACGAATTTAATATTGATAAGAAAAAGGCAGTAAAAATATTTGCCATCGTTACCTTTGTCCTCTGTAATATGTGTGTATTTCTTCTTGGTAAGGGATTTCTTGATGAGTTTGATTTCTGGGGTGGTACTTTTGCACTGGTATTGTTTGGAACCATTGAAGCAATACTCTTTTCATGGGTGTTTGGTATTGATAAAGCATGGGATGAGATGCATGCTGGAAGCGATATTACACTTCCGCGATTCTATAGATTCATTATCAAATACATTACTCCAGTTTTCCTGCTTGTTATTTTAATTTCCTGGTTTATCAGGGAAGCGAAAGATGTGATTTTGATGAAAAATGTTCCTTCTGAAATATTACCTTACATTATCCTGGCGCGACTGGTTCTGTTTGCTCTACTGGTTGGAATTGCATGGCTTGTTCACATTGCCTGGAAGAAAAAGGAGGCATAACATGTACTGCAAAAATTGTGGTAAGGAGGTATCCGAGCAAGCGGCAGTATGCGTTGTTTGCGGTATTTCACCAAAGAAAGGAAACAAATTCTGCTTTAACTGCGGTACACCTGTAAATCCTCAGGCAGAAATCTGTACAAAATGCGGGGTGAAACTTATGACTTCCAATAACGAAGGCAAGGACTGGCTGGTTGTTGTGTTACTTTCGGCTCTTGTAGGGCAGTTTGGCATAGACAGATTCTATCTCGGTTATACAGGGCTGGGTATTTTGAAATTATTGACACTTGGTGGGTGTGGTATATGGTGGTTGATTGATCTGATACTGGTGGCAACAAACAATATAAAGGATGCCAATGGGAATCCGCTTGTCAAAAAATAGAATCGCAGAATTTCTCGCTCTTGGTTGTCCTGCGGCAAGAGTCATTGTTATGAGCGCAGGAATGATTTTTCTTGCGTGCGTAAATCTGGAATCACTGCGCATTCCTGATTTGTGCATATGGGAAAAGATTTTTGGATATTGTCCTGCGCATGGAACTACGAGGGCATTAAGTGCTTTCTTTCATGGAAGATTTTGTGAAGCTACGAGGCACAACCTGAATGTTCTTTTTATTGTTCCGACTCTGGCAGGAATAATCCTTACAGATGTAGTGAGGTTAATAAAAAGAAACCTGGAGAAAATATGACACCTGCGGGCTGGATTCTGATGATATGCACCTGGACTTTTGTTACAGCACTTCTTGTTTTCTGCTTATGGAAGATCTTAAAAAGGCAATAGCCATTATCAGGAAATTTCTGATAATACCTTTTCAATTGCAGTATTTGTGTTCTGAACCATAATGTACTTTTCTTTGATACCCAATCTTTCGTAAACCCTTACCCCCCAGTGCATTTTCAAAAACCATCTATCCATATTCACAACACACACTGCAAAAACCCTCGGAGCCATTAATCCTGATGCGTCAGTAATATCAATGTCTTTCAGTATTCCAGGGATATAACATCCTCCAGCATGGGTATCAACAACACTATCCAGAATCACTGCTGAAATGCTCTCATCAAAAATTGAATAATAAAGACAGGCACCTGCCGCCTCACCTGTTCCAAATAGCACAAATTTTGTTTTTGCAAAAGCATCTGTATTTTTGAAAAACTCAACGACATACTTCATGTCATTCATCCACATCATTATAGGAGTAATGCCTGTCATCACGCCTGCCCTGTAAAGACAGTGATTTCCCTGTTCCATGTCAGCAGCATTTCTACCACATGCCCTTGGCTCGACAAGAATAAGGTTGAATTTTTCTGTAAGGAGACCTGTTTTATTCAGAAGTGTTTGAGTGTTTTGTTTATAATCTCCAAGCACAATGATGGTGTTTTGTGCAGGATTCTTTTTTGAGAATACTTCAATATAAGATTCCATCCCACCGGACTTTGCAACATATCTTGAAAAGTAATTGTTTTCCCATATCCACTGACCCTGATGACCGATTTTCTTTATTTCCATTTTCTCATTGCTTCTATCAAGCCAGTGAAAAATATTTTTCTTGAGATTTTCAACAATTTCATTTCGGAGAGTGTTCCATTCGTTTTTATCCACAGGAAGTGGGTATGTCTTTTTTATGGTCAGCAGTTCAGGAAGAATGTCTAATCTATCTGGTTCAGGCGTTTTTCCATTGAACACTGATATTTCTGATTCAGCGATGGTTTCACTGTCAAGACCGATGTCAGGGTGTTGTTCCCCTGCGACATATCTATCAAACCATTCGTTGATTTTTTTCACGGATTCACTGGAATATGCATGCGGTCCGGGATACTCAAAGAGTTCGCATTTTTCTTCACATCCATAAAGGCGGTAGATATGTTTCACTTTTTGATACATTGTTCTGTATTCATCGTGAACAAAAAGATTGTCTTCTGACGCAAAACAATACAGTAAAGGTCTTGGTGCAATCAAAGCAGAAAATTCGCTACCATCCCTCTGAAAGTTTCCATTTGCATACATACAATCGCAATGCTGAAACATTGTTCTATATCCGATGGCAAATTTTAGTAAACTGATTCCACATGATGTCGCCACTGCCTTGATTCTTTCGTCTGCGATTGCAAGAAAATGGCTGTGAGCGCCGCCTCCTGAAATTCCCGTCGCTCCAATGCGATTTTTATCGATTTCCGGCATTTCACAGAGAACATCAAGGGCACACATTGAATTAAGCAGTTCTCCACCTGCTGCTGTATAACCGCGTGAAATCCAGTCAAGCCGTTTTCCTGTGAATAACCCGTGATGATAACCAGGGTTTTCACTCTGCCTGATTGTTTCAAATATGAAACAGGCATAGCCCCTTTTTGCCCACGTAATTGCGTGTTTTTGATACCAGTGTACGCCTAATCCTGAATGACCGCAGCAATAAAGCACAGCAGGAACTTTTTTTGAAGGTAACGGGTCAGGAAGAAAAAGAATACCACTGCTGTAGCAATCAGGAAGAATTTGATATGAAATTTTCTTTGCTATAAAACCTTTTTTTCGCAGCGTCCCGATAATACTAATTGAAAGGTCACACTTTTCAGGTAGTGGGTTAAGCCCCATAGAAATGAAAAACTCTTTTTTCCTTTGTTCTATTTCGTTTTCCCATTGTTTGAGCGTCTTGATATGATTGAGAGCATTATCTGTAATTTCACTTGCTTTATCCACATAATACTGCCACAGAGTTTTGTTCATATTTTCCTCCACAGATTTTGAAATTCTGTGTGATTTTATTACTTTTCATAGACAGTGTCAATCAAGCGCCTTATACTGCTCCCCATAATGGGCAGCAGTATCGCAACGACCCATTTTCGTATAGAAAATTAATGAGGTAATTCGAGGTATTGACATGACCAGAATTTATCATAATAATAAAGCCAACAGGACAAAACGATGGAAAAATTTTATAAACGCGTTCCGGCTCGTGTCAATCCACTGCTCAGGCATAAGGATGAAAAATCTTTTGACCTTGGTGGGCAATGGCTTTTTACACTTGACCCGCAGGATAAGGGAATCAAAGAAAAATGGTATGTAAACAAAGAGGTTTTTTCAGCAAAGATATCTGTGCCCGGGTCCTGGCAGGGACAGGGTTGTGGAGATGAGTCTCTTGATAAAATCTGGGATTTCAGATTAAAGGCACGTGTTTACAGGGCGACGTATCATGGTACTGGTTGGTACGGAAAAATATTCAGGATTCCCCAGGGATGGGAAAATAAGAAAATATGGATTTACTTTGGCGGTGTTCATCCTTCCTGTGAAATATGGGTCAATGGTAAGTATATTGGTTCTCATTCAGGTCCATTTGTTCCTTTTGCATTTGATATCACAGATGTTGTTGAGCGTGAAAATGACAACTTTATTGCTGTGAGGGTTAGTGAGAAAAACAGATGGCTTGGACTTGCATTTAACTGGGCAGGATACTGGTCAGGACTTTATAGAACAGTGGAACTTGTAGGTACTGGAGATGCATGGGTCGAACACTGCTGGATACATTCTGATCCTGTTGGTAAATGTATGGATTTCATGATAAAAACAGGGGGTAATCAAGAAGATGTTGATTTAGAGGTTTTTGTAAAAGACCCTTCAGGTAAACAATGTGGTCAAATTACAAGAACATCAGGGCATGGAAAAATTGTTTTCAGTATTCCTGTGAAAGAAGGCCGATTATGGACACCTGAGACCCCATTTCTTTATCAGGTGGATGTCGAACTGAAAAGAAACGAGGAAATTGTTGATTGTATATGTGAAAGGGTGGGATTCTTACATCTTTCGACAAAGGACAAGCATTTTCTGATCAATAATCAGCCATACTATATGATGGGCACAGGTGATTTTTCAGTAAATCCTGAAACAGGGTGCCCTGATACAGACAGGCAACGATGGAGAAAAAAACTTTCGGTTTTGCGTCAATATGGCTATATTTACATAAGATGCCAGTCCTACGTGCCAGTGCCTGAATATCTTGATGTTGCAGATGAAGTGGGATTACTGGTCCAGAGCGAAATCGGAATGATGGGAGCATGGGGTGGCCATTCCCAGTATCATCAATATCAATGGCCTCAACCAGATGCAGAAAGAAGGGAATTGTTAAGATATCAGTGGAACGCAGCAGTCATCAGGGATGTTAATCATGTTTCAGCAAATCTTTATTGCATGAGCAATGAATATGGACATCCAGTAATTTTGTATCCAGAGACAGCGTGGAAATGTTACAGGGAAACAAAGGCAATAAAACCTTCAAGTTTTGTAATATGGACAGATGGAACAGTAAGAAAAATTAAGGGAATGCCACTTGATTTTTATTGTGCAGAGGCAAAAGAAGATAATAGAGTTTCTATGCCTGTGATTCAACACGAATTCAGGTGGTGGACATCATTTCCTGATATCAGCAATAAAGGGAAATTTACAGGTGCAGTAAGACCCTATGCAATTGAAATTGCTCTTGAAAATGCAAAAAAGGCACAACTTGATCACCTGCTTCCAGAATTAATCACAAACAGTCAGAAACTTCAGTTTATTGAAGCAAAAACAAAACTCGAACAGATTCGCCGTGATTATCCTAATCTTGCCGGAATTTGCCATTTTACAGCAATGGATATTGGATTTTCTCCCCAGGGAGTTATCGATGAATTTTACGAAAAAAAATTTGTTACAGCTGAAGTGTGGAGGCAAACCACAGGACCTACAGCAATTTTAACTGATAGTAATTTTGATGACAGAATTTATGTTTCGGGTATGGATTTTGAAAAAACTATTTTTATTTCAGATTTTTCACATCCACCGTTAAAAAATCCTGCAATTGAATGGGATTTTTCAGGTGAAACAGTAAAGGAACATGGCGAATTTTCTTTCACACACAAACCATTTTGCACAGATAAAATTGGCAATATTAGAATCAGGTTACCAGACGTGCAATCTCCTGAAAAAGTACGGTTGCGTATAAAAGCAAAAGAGGAAGGTAGAACTTTTGAAAACCACTGGGATTACTGGATATTTCCAGAAACCACCAATATGGTTGAATTTGTGGTGTATGGCAAGGCAAAGAAAACCTGGATAAAAACATTAAAGGCACAGAATATCAAAAAATCTTATATCCGCGGAGTTTTCCCGAAACTTGTTGTATCAGAAATCTTTGACAGAAATCTTGCAAATTATGTGGCAGATGGTGGAAAATTAATTCTTGCTGTACCTGAGGGATTCACAAGGCCATTTTTCCCGAAACTCGGGCTTGTAGCCGGACGATATTTTTTCACGCCCCCGGCCAATTACCCAACCTATGAAGACGGTAATACTGGAACAATTGTTAGAAATCATCCGATGCTTGGCGACTTCCCGCATGAAAACTTCTGTGACCTTCAGTTTTATAGAATGATTGCTGAATTTCCGCCAATTGACCTGAGACCTTTCGGAGATTTGAAAGAAGAACCAGTGATTCGCTCCTTTTCTACATGTTTCAGAATGTATCCTCTTGCATATCTTATTGAATTTTCCTGGGGAAAAGGACATATCATAATCACCAGTTTGAATTTTGATCAGAATTTACCTGAGGCGAGATATCTTTTTACCCAAATGCTAAAATATCTTGAAAATGCTAAACTTCCTGAAAATAAACTTAATGATGTCGTTGTGGACCGGCTCATTGAAGAATCATCCGAAAAAATAGATATATTTGGTTCATTAAAATTAAAGGAGTGAAATTTACAAAGGAGCAGAAATGAAATTTGCTTTTATGAGTTTTTCATGCCCTGAGGCAGACCTTTATAAAATGCTGGACTATGCAAGAAAATATGGCTATGATGGTGTTGAACCGCGCGCTCAGGCACAGCACAATCATGGTATTGAAATTGAAGCAAGCAAAGAAAAAAGAAAAGAAATAAAAAAATTTTTTGATGAAAGTGGCATTGAATGTTCGTGCATCGCCACTTCTATCAGGTATTGTTTTACAGACGCTCAAAAAAGAAAAGAATCTATTGGGATGACAAGGGCTTTTATTGACCTTGCATGTGATATTGGTGTAAAAAGAATCAGGGTGTTTGGAGGGGTTCCTGACAAAGAAATCAGCGTGGACGAGGCAATAAAAATCGTTGGGGAATGTCTTGGAATTGCTGGAGAATATGCAGAAAAAAACAGGGTATTTATCTGCCTTGAGACACACGATTTTTTCTCAAGGGCGGATACTGTGGCAAAGGCAGTGAAAGTTGCTGGAAGTCCAAATGTTAAAATCAACTGGGATATCATGCATCCATATACACAGGGTATGACAATAAAAGAGGCATTTGACATTGTAAAAGAATTTGTTGAGCACTGTCATATTCACGATGGCATCTATGACCAGGATAGAAAAGTTACTCTTGCCCTGATGGGACAAGGAGAGATTCCTTACAAAACTGCATTAAGATTGCTTCAGGAAATCAATTACCAGGGATTCTTTTCTGGCGAATACATCAATGCATGGGAACCAGATGTGGTGCTTCCGCATGACATAAAAGTTTTGAAAAGTTATCTTCTGTGATGAATCTTTTTGCGATTGGTCTGAGTTCTTTTATTGTGGCTCTTTCAGGTGCTTTGAGCCCTGGTCCCCTTTTTGCAGTGACGATTACAAGGTCTCTTAAGTATGGAGCGAGGCAGGGTCCTCTTTTGATAGCAGGCCATTCAATTCTGGAATTTTTGATGGTTGTATTACTTGTCGCTGGTTTTGGAACATATCTCAAACAACCTGGGGTTTCCAGATTTTTAAGTGTGGCAGGTGGTTGTGTTCTCGTGTTGATGGCAGGTTTGATGCTGAAAAAAACAAAGACAGACCTTCCTATTGAAAAAAATGTTAATACCACTAAAACCTTGTCTGTTATTAACGGTATGGTCGTAAGTGTTTCAAATCCATACTGGACCATATGGTGGTTGACAATCGGGCTTACATATCTTTCAATTGCTCTGCCCAGGGGGTTTGCGGGACTGACTGCATTTTTTCTCGGACATATTTCTGCTGATTTTTTCTGGTACACGCTGGTTTCTTATTCAATCAGCAAAGGAAAAACAAAATTCACACCACCCGTTTATAGAATTGTTACGGTCTGTTGCGGGATATTTCTTTCTCTCTTCGGGGTTTTTCTTATCATAAAGGCATTTATCTGAAAAGTTGTAATCTTATTGTGATGAAAGTTTCAGAAATTGTGACATCCTTGATGGAATCATAGTTTTTTATCTGAAATGTTCCTGCAAGATGGTCAAGAAAATTTTTATACATTGAGCCAGGGATTTCTGCAACAAATACATGGCTGATTTCTGTATCAGAAACAGGTGATTCTGAAAGAATTTTTCCACCAGCAGCATGAATGTGTTTTATTATTTCAGATTCAGTGCTCAATTGTTCAACTGGTTCAGGCTTGATAACGGGTCTTGCTGCAAGCGGCTTTGCAATTTCCTGTGATTTTTTGTCTTCAGATTCTGCTTTTTCTATACGCGGTTCACGCATGATGATTTCCTTTTGTTGCGCTGTTTCCATGGTATCCATTGCAATGTCAGTAGGTTTTTCCTTAATCGAATTTCTTTTTTCATAAACCTTCTGTGGTTGCCCAAGATATGCCAGTTGAATCACAATTTCTGTTTTTTCCTGTTTTTCTGTTTCTTTACTGGATATAACTGCTATCTTTTTTTCTCTGGAAACTGGTGTCTTTGGTGTAATTTCTGTCTTTTTTTCTTCCACAGTTGTTTGAGCACTTTTCATCTTTGTTTCTGGCTGATACGCAATTTTTACAGGCTGGCTAAGTTTGAAAAGTACAACAAATGCAATAATTGCTGCACACGCGATGCCAGTCAATAAAAGAGTAAACTTTCTTTTTCTGATGCCTGTCGTACTAATTTTTTCCATTACGCTTTCTACCAGTTTTTCAGAAACTGGTGGTGCTGGAAGATTCTTCAGAAGTTCCACTGTTTTTTTCAGTTCATCCAGTTCAATCTGGCATTGTTCGCACTGCTGAAGATGTTGTTCAATTTCTTTTTTTTGCAAATCTGAAACAAATCCTTCAAGATAATCAGAAAGTATCTGTTGAACCTGTTTACAGTTCATGTTCGACATCCTTTAACAGTTCTTTCAGTTTCCTGCGAGCCCTTGATAATTTTGATTTTACTGTTCCGAGTGGTAGTCCTGTAATTTTTTCAATTTCTTCATATGATAATTGCTGAATGTCACGAAGAATCACAATTTGTTTCTGGTCAAAAGGGAGTTTATTGATTGCGTTTTGAACAATTTCAACGATTGTTGTTTTTTTATATTGTTGCGCAGGAGAAACACACTGGTTTTCAATGTCAGTGCAGCCATTTCCAAGATAGGTGGTTCTTTTTTTCCTCACAAAGTCCCAGGAAGAAAGTCGATTTTTACAGGTATTCACTGCAATTCTATAGACCCATGTTCCGAATGAAGAAAGGTGTTTGAATGAACGGATGTTTTGATAAATTTTTACAAAGGTATCCTGAGCACAGTCAAACGCCTCATGATGTTCCCCCATAAATCTGAAGCAGATTCCATAAACCTTATTCTGGTATTTTGTTACAATCATCTCAAACGCATACATATCGTTTTCCTCCTGCACCCTTCGCACAAGAGTTTCATCATCAAACTCATTCATCCGGTTTATATTCATTAGACAATTGATTGGTGAAAACCGTTCCCGAAAGCGGTAAGAGAAAGACAGGGTTTCATTTTTCTTTTTTGAAATATTCTATCAATGGATTTTCTTTTTTCCCCTCTTTCAATCCCTGAATGGAAATTTCCAATGCTGCCTGGACAATGTCTGACTTTTTGATTTTTCTATCAATTCTTCTTAGGATAAACCATGCTTCATCAAGTTCTGAGAGAAGTTTCTGCGGGAAGTAAAAAGTGGCTTTGCCTTTTTTTTCTTCTTTTACAGGTTTTTTTTCTTTCTGGTCTGATTTCCCAAGGAAAATATCAACACCCCTGCCTTTAAGAGATGGTCTTTTTGGCATCCTCAATCACCTCCTCTGCAAGTTGTCTGTAGGCTTCTGCGGCTTCTGAACTTTTTGCATAAAGCAAAATGGGAACTCCTGCAAGAGATGCATCTGCAAACTTGACAGTGCGTTTGATAATTGTGTTAAAAATTTCATCAGGGAAAATTCTTTCAAGTTCTTCAACAACTTCCTTTGAGTGAAGGGTTCTCACATCGTGCATGGTTCGCAGGATTCTTTTTTTTAAAGAAGGATTCCCCTTTTTCCTCACCTTTGTAATGATATCTCCCAGTTGTTTTAAGCCCCTTAAAGCAAGGAATTCTGTTTGAACAGGTACAATCACTGTTTGGGCGCTGATTAATGCATTTGTCGTCAGAACACCCAAACTTGGCGGACAATCAACAAAAATGAAGTCGAATTCATTTTTAATGGGATTTATGGCATCTCTGAGATTTCTGTCCCATCCAATTTCACCGATCAATTCTCCTTCTGCGCCAGCAAGGTCAAGATTGGCTGGAGCAATTTTAAGATTAGGAACCTTTGTATCTGTAATGATTTCCTGCAGGGGGTATTGTTCGCAGTTAATAATGACATTGTAAATAGTTGTAGAAAAAGCGTCTGGGTCAAACCCGAGACATACTGTTAACCCGGATTGCGGGTCAAAGTCAATCAGCAATACCTTATATCCTTTTTCAGCAAGAGCAGAACCAAGGCAAAGGCATGTTGTGGTCTTTCCAACACCGCCTTTTTGATTGGTAATAGAATAAATTGCAGCCATAGAAACAGTATAATGGTAAAATGGTAAAAAGTCAAATATCAGGTTGACACAAAGTAAAAAAGTGATAGTATTTTACCATCACAATAAAAGGAGGACGTATGTTAAAGGTTGGAATCATTGGTTTCGGACTTCGTGTTTCACATATGGCAGCAGCAATGAAGATTTTTGATGTTCCCTATAAAATTGCAGCCATTGCTGATCCTGCAGCAGAAAAGATTGAAAAATCAGTGAAGGAAAATATTCCTGAAATTCACAGCCACAGAAGGATTGACCCTGATTTGATGAAAGATACCAGATATTTTACTTCTGCCGATGAAATGCTTGAGAAAATTGAACTTGACGGTGTCATGATTGGAACAAGATGTTATCTCCACACTGAAATGGCATGCAAGGTTGCAAAGAAAAATTTACCACTTTTCCTTGAAAAACCTGTTGCGATCACTTTTGATCAGGTCAAAATGCTTGAAAAGGCGTTCAAAAATGTTACAGCGCCCACAGTTATTTCATTCCCGCTTCGTCTCACTCCAATGGCGCAGAAAGTGAAGCAGATTATTGATTCTGGAAGAATAGGAGAAGTTGAGCATGTTGTCGCATGGAATGATGTTCCTTATGGGTCTGTTTATTTTAATAGCTGGTATCGTAACTATCATGAAGTTGGCGGTCTCTTCCTGCAGAAGGCAACCCATGATTTTGACTATATTTTTTACCTGACAGGAAGGAAGCCCAAGATGATTGCGGCAATGAATTCTCAGAGGATTTATGGAAAACGGAATAAACCGTTTGAACTGTTATGCAGGGATTGTGATGAAAAAATGGAATGTATTGAAAGTCCATTTAATCTTTTTTATAAGCGATTCAAGGGCGAAAAGGTTGAATGGAATGACTGGCAAAAATGCATGTTTTCAAAAGAGATAAAAAATGAAGACAGCGGAAATGCTCTGATTGAACTTGATAATGGTGTTCAGGTGAGTTATTCTCAAAACTTTTTTGTCAGAAACCAGGCAGTTGGCAGGCGTGGCGCAAGATTATACGGCTATAAAGGAACAATTGATTTTGACTGGTACAGGAATAATATTATTATATACGACCATTTTACGCCTATTGTGGAGAAAATTGATTTTACTGGAGACATGCCACATTTTGGCGGTGATAGAGAACTTGTCTATGATTTCTTGATGGCAATGAAAGAAAAAAGACCGTCTCGTTCACCAATAGAGGCAGGGATTACAAGCGCCCTTACATGTCTTTGGGCAAGAGAATCAGCAGAAAAAAGACAATTTTTTGAAGTAAAAATGCCATGACACCACGAGAAAGAATTCTGAATGCAATCAGGCATCAACCAGTGGACAAAATCCCAGTTGACCTTGGTGGGATGGATTCAACTGGTATTACTGCTGTTGCTTACAACAAACTGAAAAAATTTCTTGGAATAACATCAGGAAAGACAAAGGTTTATGACCCATATCAGCAACTTGCGATTGTTGAACAAGAAATACTAAACATTATTGGAGCCGATGTATTGCCTGTGTTTCCTGAACCAGGAAGATGGAAAAGTGCGAAACTTCCTGATGGGTCTCTGTGTGAAATCCCAGCCCGATGGAACCCATTGCAACTTGAAGATGGTTCAGAGCATGTACTGGATGGTAACGGGAAGGTTATTGCAAAAAGGCCAGAAAACTGCTGGTATTTTGAAGTTGTTGATTTTCCCCTGGCACAGGCACAATCAATAAGAGACATTGAATCAAGAAGGGATATTTTTGAAAATTTTGACTGGCCTTTTTTTGTGGATGAAACAATAGAAGACCTCGGGAAAAAAGCCAAACATCTTTACGAAACAACAGATTATGCGCTGATGGGAAATTTTGCTGTCCATGTGTTTATGGGAGCGCAATTATTGAGGGGGTTTGAACAGTTTATGATGGACCTTGTTCTGCAACCAGAAATTGCAGAATGTATTTTCGATCATCTTGTAAACGCGTATATTGAACGATTCAAAAAATACAGAAAGCATGTGTGCGATTATGTGCAGATTGTCAATGTTAATGATGATTTAGGAACCCAGCAGGGACTTCAAATTTCACCTGTGATGTACAGAAAACTTGTTAAACCCTATCAGAAAAAACTTTATCAGTTTATCAAAGAATCCAATGTTTTTCTATTCCTTCATTCAGATGGTTCCATCTATGACATTATTCCTGATTTGATTGAAATTGGCGTTGACATCATCAATCCTGTGCAATTTACTGCTGAAAACATGCAACTTGAAAAATTAAAAAAAGAGTTCGGCAAGTATATTACATTCTGGGGTGGCGGTTGTGATACCCAGCACATTTTGCCATATGCTGAAATGCAACAGGTGAAAACACATGTTCAACAGTGTGTGAAAATTCTTTCTCAGGGAAGCGGTTTTGTTTTTTGCCAGATTCACAATATTCAGCCAGATGTACCGCCTGAAAACATTATGGCAATGTATGAAGCAGTACACGATTTTCATTCATAATGAAGAGAAAAATCCTTATCGATGATAACAGTGTTTCCATCCTCAATCATACTCATTTTTCCTGCTTCAATGACACTTGTCGCAACAATTGCCTGATTGGGCAGGGGTCTTGTTTTTTCAAACTGACTGATGAGTTCTTTTCTTTTTTCAAATGCCTGTTTCTGGTCAAGATGCAATGTTTTTTCCACAATGTGCAGACAATCATCAATTGCCTGAATGATGCTATCAGCACCATATCCCAAGTACGTTGTCTTTTCAAAATCATTCCAGTCAAGATAGGGTTTGAAAAAATACGGGTTGAATAACTCGTAGCCATTTTTTGTTGTTGAGAAATTTGAATTCCTGTTTGCATTGTCTGCCCTGAATTCCCCTTCTGTGCAGGTTATCTGAAATCCCTGGTTTGACAGGCATGGATTGGATTCTGGCAATATCCATGAGGTCTGAAGATACTGGATTGCACCATTACTCCATGTGATAAATGCCTGGCATGCATCATACGCATTGATTCCAAGAGAAACAAGAAGTTTTTTCTGCGCCCTTGCAATTACTTTTTGTGGAGTTAGATTTGTAATGAAATAAAACATGTCTATGTAATGGGTGCCAAGATATTCAAGGGGACTGCTTCTTTCACACCAGTTTCTGAAGTATTTTAATGGAATTTCTCTTCTCTGCTCATGCCAGGCATGGCCACATAACACTTCTCCAAGTTCACCCTTTCTATATTTGTACTGGGCTGCGCGAAGGGACAGGTCATGTCTTTTGTGGTAATCAGTGAATACATACACCGCATTTTTTCTTGATTGGTCCAGGATATTTTTTGCATCCCCTACAGTGAGGCATAAAGGTTTTTGAACAATGACATCATGGTGTTGTTCTATTGCAGCAAGTGTCATTTCTGCGTGGAGGTCATCAGGGGTTGCCACTATTACAACGCCAGGTTTTTCCAGTTCTTTTATGGCAATTTTCCATCCATCAGGGTCCTGGTCTTTTTTTTCAGGATATCCTTTAATTTTTGCCTGTGGAAAAAGTGCTGACAATTGTTCAATTGTGCTTTTTCTTCTTGATGCCACAGCAATGGATGAAATTTTTCCTTTTTCTTTTTCCTCTATCAGCAAAGGCAAAATCACCTGTTGTGTAATCATTCCACCGCCAATGACAAGAACATTCAGTTTATTCATTTTTTGCCTCCACAGGAATTTTCAGCATTGTGATTGAGTGAGGTGGGAAATCCCATACCAGATGATTTTTCAATGTTTCCTGGTATGTTTCCATTCCAACCGCCTCTTTATCAAAGTTATTTTCTGCATATACATCAGGGCCTGTAATCACTGATGCAGTGACAAGGTTTTTATATTGACAATTGCGAAGTTCAATTGAACTTGAAATTGACTGTTCAGGATGCCTGTTTACAGCAATGATACAGAGGTGATTCTCTTTTGAGTTGAATGTTGCAGAAACATCAAGAAACTGAATGTTATGCATCTGCGGAACACGGCTTTCATCTATCTGGAAATTATCTTTTCCCACATCAAAAGTTGGCCAGGGGAAATATCTGTAGTCCTTGCAGGAAAAAGTTTCACACAGTACCAGTGGAGCAAGTACTGTATCTCCTGTTTCATTTGCAAAGAGAAGAAAAGGAAAATAAATTGTCTGTCTTACAATTTTATACTGTTTTGTTCTGATAAGACCAAGGCAGTTTACAAGCATTGACTGATGCGTGAAATCGAGGGAATTACAAAAACCGAGCAAAAGGTTCATTGCGCTTGCAAAAACAAGGGCATCCTTGAGGTTATATACTTCATCAAGGGCATCCTTATGCCCGCGTCTGTACCAGATACCCCACTCAGAAAGAGCAATGCCAATTCTTCTTGATGTTTTTTTCTCTGACAATGAGATAATATCGTCTTCCATTTTTTTCAAATGGTCCCTGATAGTGTAAACCTGTCCAAATGAATCAAAGTATCCATGCCTTCCAATGTATATGTGTACAGAAATGCCATCAATATATTCCCAGCAGTGACTGAGAATGGTTCTATCCCAGTCAGGGTCATGTTTTCCCATTCCCACTGCAACGACCTTAATTGTCGGGTCAATCCTTTTCATTGCCTTTGAAAACTCATTGACAACCTGGCAATACTGCATGGCATTTTTGGTTCCAACCTGCCAGTCGCCATAAATTTCATTTCCAATTTCCCAGAATTTCACACCAAATGGTGTGTTGCTTCCATTTTCTCTGCGAAGATTGGCATAGAATGAATTACCATTATAATTACAGTATTCAACCCATTCTGCTGCCTCTTTTGCAGTACCACAGCCAGCATTGACTGTGATGTAAGGTTCTACAAGTGTTTTTCTGCAAAACTTGATATATTCGTCTGTTCCAAACTGATGGTTTTCTTCCCTGATAATGTCATCAGCATAAGAAATTTTTGTTAATCTTTTCTCTTTTGGTCCTATACCATCCTTCCACTGATACCATGAGGAAAAATTCCCTCCAGGCCATCTAATTGTGCCTGGCTTCAATTTTCTTATTTCTTCCAGGACATCCTTTCTCATACCGTCTTTGTCAGCAAAATCAGATGTCGGGTCAAAAATTCCTGGATACACGCAGCGATGAACATGTTCAATAAAAGAACCAAAAAAATACGGATTTTTCTTTCCGATAATTCTTGTAAAATCAATGATCATGTGTGCTTTCATGCTTCCTCCTATCCCATCTATGCTACAACAAAATTTATTCAAATTCAACCTGTGTTCGTATTAAATTATGAGACCTGCGTGGGATAGGCAAAGTTCTATAATTTTTCCTCATTTTCAAAAGGGGGATTAAGGGGGATTTCAATAAATCTCCCCCGACCCTTCTTTTATAAAGAGGGGTGTGATTTTTCTCCCTTTACAAAAGGGAGACGCAAGAGGGATTTCATCAAATCTCCATCCCAACCTTTGTTTTCCTCTCTCATTTTTTTGTAAAATCCCTTTTTCCGTTCTCCCCCTTTTCAAAAGGGGGATTCAGGGGGATTTCAAAAATCTCCCTCGACCCTTCTACCACTCCTGTTCTCCCCTTTGTAAAACTCCTCCTACTGTTCTCCCCCTTTTCAAAAGGGGGATTCAGGGGGATTTTGAAATCTCCCCCAACCCCTCTTTTATAAAGAGGGGTGTGATAAGGAAATTTATAAAGATGGGAGTAAAAAAGAACTTACAAAAGCAGGTGGATGGGGGGATTTTGCAAATTTCATTTCTTGATATGAGTATGTCATTAAATTATGTAGATTGATTGGATGGGGTAATTCGTGTAAAATTCCTTAATGCAGGAAGAAAAATGGAAGTTTCTTATCGAAAGTACTGAAGGTGAGAGTATTGTGATTGAGTCAGTGCTCAGGGCAAACGGGATTGTTGTATTGAAGAAAAGCAGTGGCGCCCAGGGTTATCTTAGAATTATTGGATGGATGCCAGGACTAAACGTGAAATTGTATGTCCCAGAAGATTCCTATGAGCAGGCAGTTGAAATCATAAAAACAATAGACGAAAAATAGTTCCCTTTTTCAAATTTCACACAAATTGTTTCAGGTACTTGATTTGTGAAAGCCGTTGTTCAATAGAACCTGATGCTGTATCCATATCTTCGTTTGAAAGAAACCCGTTGTATCCACAGATTTTCAACTGTTCAATATAGTCCTTCCAGTCAATGATTCCTTCATTCAGTGGTACACTTTTGGGTTTCCATTCAATGGTTCCATCTTCTCTTACACACTTTTTCTCCCATATCAAATTTTTGAAATGAACATGGATCAGATATGGTCCGAGGATTTCAATTCCCATTTTTGCGTCTTCCCTGCCTTCAACAACCTGGTTGCCAGGGTCATGGATGACACCAAGATGTTCAGGGCTGAATTTTGAGCAAAAATGATATGCTGCCGCACAGGAACTTACGACAAAACCATGATGTATTTCAATGGCTGCTTTCATTGGATAACCTTCAAGAAGTTTCTCAACCTTTTCAAATTTTCTCCATCCATCTTCAATAATTTCATGGTAGTTACGGTCTCTTCTGTAATAAAGTCCCCTGATTCTGAAAAATGGACAGCCAAGTTCACATCCTGTGTCCCTGATGATTTTGATATCTTCCAACTGGTCCATTTCAACATAGGAAGAAAAACCAGCAACAACCAGATTGAATGCTGCATTAATTTTTTTGATAATGGGGATACTTTGTTTCAAACTGCACACTGCAAGATTGTTTTTTGCTTCAGGTCCAAAGTCCTTGAGACAGGAATCAGGTAAAACCCTCCATTCAATTCCATCATAACCATATGTGCGCGCAATTTCTCCAATTTCTTCCAAACTGTTGTATGGAAGAATGATTGTTTGAATACTGAATTTCATTGTTGCCTCCAGTTATTTGTTCAGCATGACAATATCTGTTAATCCATTGACAGGCATTGAAAAATGTACATAACCATTTTCTTCTTTGAATTGAAGATTACCATTTTCAATTGATGTTACTGATTTGATACCCTGTGCCTGGACTTTAAAAGTGACATTTGCCAATGGGTCTCTTCCAAGATTGACCAGTACCAGCGCTGTGCCTTTTTCTGACACAAGTAAACTGGCATCAAAAGTGCCTTCTGATACTTCAATCTGCTTTTTGACACCAGCCATTACACATGGAACACTGATAAGTTTTCTTGCATGTTCAGGGAATTTGTTGACATATCCCTCGGGATTTGCCTGTTGAACCTGCGATAAAAAGTTGTGTCCAGGCATAAACATGTAGTAAATAATGCTACCCTTTTTTACCCTGGTACTGAGAATTGCTGGAGAGCCATCTAAAAACTTACCCAGAACCTGGTCTTTTACAGCGCCTGAAATTTCTGCCTTTTTGAATGAAAGGGTGAGAGGGATATCGCTCTCAATGCCTGTACTTACGTTCAGATTGATGCTGGTGTTTTCGGGTTTTTCAATGGATACTGTCTTTATGTTTGAGGCAAGAAGTGATGTAATCACATTGACAGTATTGTCATATTCATCCTTTTCACCTGCACCTGGCATCATTACCAGTGTTCCACCATTTTCAACATAGGTTTTTAACTTTTTCAATCCAGCAATCGGAAAATGTGAATCCATAAAATAGATGACCTTATATTGAGACAGATCTCTTTCCAGGATTAAATCTTCATTCAATACATCTGCGTGATACATTTGCTGGGCAAGAGCAATATGGAGATATTGTTTTTCATGCCCTTTTGTTCCATTTTGGTCCCAGATTTCTTCTGTGGTGCTGTAAATGATTGCCACATTTCTTTCTGGCACCTGTCCAGGATATACAAGTTCTTCTGCTTTGCCAATGTCCCTGATGACCTTTGCAACGCCCTTATACTGCGAAATACTATCTGACCAGTAGTTTTCTGTGGCTGAATATGTGGGTCCATAATAAAAATAGTCAATGATTTTTACTCCATGGCCAATTACGATAAATCCTTTCATTCTGATGCCATCTTCTCCATCCATTGTATTGTAAAAACCCAGTGGTTGATTGTGTTTGCTTGCGGCATTTCGTAAAATGTCGCAAAGGAAACCAAGTCGCTGGTAAAGACCATTTCCCCATGACCTGATTCCACCATACATCCAATCCTCTGTCCACATCAGGGTAGTTGCCCTCTGTAAACCCATTTCAAACCAGTCAGGGCTACCTGGAAGCATCATACCACCAAGAATCAGGGGATGGTCTGTATAGTTTACAAATGTGAGGGTTCCTGGCAGATACTGTTTTTCAAGTAAGTCAGTAATATTTTTGAAATACTGATTTGTCAGATGTTCAGTGTACCTAATTGTCCAGTAATATGCCTTTCTTGCGGCTTCTCCATATTTTGGACCCCAGTTGTATTCAATTTTTGCAATTTCATTTTTATCTGTGATGGGTTGAATATCTGACCAGTTCTTTGCATTAAAATCCTTTGGTTTCAGTCCCTTACTTTCAAGGAATTTATGAAAGTTTTCTACTGGTTCATTTTTAATCTGGTATAGCCCGTGATTTCCTGGTTCATCGGCAATGACAACTGCCTGAATTTTTGAGAATGCCTCCTCTGAAATTTCTTTTTCCCTTTTTGCCTGTTCGGGATTTCCTGGATTGTACGTGATGAATCTATCAAATCCAAGTTCTTTATAGACACTGTATTGTTCGGCATTACCAGGATAAGTTGTTCCATTGATACCCAGGATTTTTAATGTTTTCAGTTCATTTTTCCAGACTTCAGCATCTTTGTACAAACTGTCATATCCACTGGCACCTGTGCAAAAAGAAAATTTTTTTGGCAGTGTTTCCTGAGAAAGATTGAGGGATTGAGCCATTTTCAGATGTTTTTCTGATGTCTGTCTTACTGTGAGTATTCCTTCTGGATTTTCGTAGTAATCAGGTGGTAAACTGATTGCAACAATACTTCCTTTTTCCTGAATTTTCATTGTTTTAAAAATTCCTGACTCGTCATCCTTGATTGATAATTGAATTTCAACTTCAACATTTTCCAATGGCTGGGGATTTCTGAAATCAAACACAATTGTTCCCCAATCGCCATCAATTTCTGCCCATGGTGAGAAATTATTTTGTTTAATGCGCAACCTTGCGTAATTTTCGCCACCGCGTGGAACTGTGGGATAGTTTTTTTGCCATGGAGAATGATGAATGATAGTTTTCAAATAAGCGTATACCTGATCTGCTGAAAGTACCTTGAATCTTACATAGAGTTTTTCAGGATTTTTCTTCTGCTGGGCGTGTGTAGCAAAAGAAAAAATACAGACAAACAGCATAATCAAAACCAGCAATTTTCTCATAGCGACCCTTTATTTGAAGTTAAAGTCGAAAATTTACTGCACGTTTATCGTGATTTGTTTTTCGTCCTGATAAGTAATCTTATACTTTACAAGTCGTGCAAGCCCTGGAGCAGTGTTTGTTTTGCTGATTGGTTCTCCATCTTCTATTACATAAAGATATTTTCCATCAGGACTGACTGCTGCGTCTTTTGGTGCCATGAATTCAAGTTTAGACGCATCATTTCCTGGAGAGGCAAATTGTTTAACAAAGTCAAACCCGAAACCATTATCTGAAATTTTGATAATTCTCACAGGGTCTCTCTGAACAAGGAAAATTCCTGATTCTTTGTCAAATGCAACGCCATAAACATTTGCCATATTTTCAGTGGTCTTTTTTACTGGATCAGTGAAAGACGTAATGCTATATGTAATGTCAACAGAAGTGTCTTTATCCAGCCACTTTGTAATACCATTGCGATTGGTGTAATAGGGATGCGCAAGATAAATGGTTTTCTTGCCATCTGTATCCCCTGATTCTCCTGGAATACCACCTTTTGAACGCCACAGTCCTCCTTCTTTTCCTGTTTTCCTCCTATCAAAGGCAGCCCAGTAAGAATATCCAGGACACGATGCATAAAGACGATAATCAGCATTGAGTCCTACCCAGTTTGGCCAGCCAAGCCCGCCTTTTGTTGTTTCCCAGCCCACATCATTTCCAAAAAATTCTCCAATGTGATAGATTTTTTCTCCTGTCTTACCATCATACACAAGCACACTGTGACCGACACTGCCGTAAATTCTTCCATCTTCATCCACTGCGATATTGACCCAGTAAGGTGACGATGGTCCCGTTATTTTATTTTTTCCTGCAATGTCATTGGCAGGTGTGCTGTCTGGATTAAATTTGAATATAATGCCTGCGCCATAATCCAGCACATAAACACAACCTTTTTTATCAACCCTGACATTTCTCGGACTGATGAATGTATCATCTCCACCAAGAATACCATTTTTTCCGAAAGATGTTTCAAGGACAAGATTCAACCCTATCTGAATTTTTACAGTGTATTTCCCTGGGCTAACTGTTTTTCCGTCAGTATCCTTTAAATTCCATGGAATTTTGAACTGTGTTTCAGTGGTACATTTTTCAAAAAGTGTCCTCACAAATTTTCCATTTGCATCGTAAACCTTGATGGAAATATCCTGTGGTGGATTCGGGTTGGAAACTGTGAAGACAAAAATGTCTCCTGATTTTATTGAAACCGTATTTCTATCAGGAGTACAAACAACCTGAGCAAAACCAGACAGAGCCACAAAAATTATAAAAACCAGACATCCATACAAACATTTTTTTAACATTTTTTCACTCCTGTTTTTTTGTAAATGAAATTCACTTACCTTTTTATCCCTTTATCACTGCAAGGGGTTTCATTTTTGCAACTTTTGTTGATAGACCTGCTTCCTCAACAACTCTTACAATTTCGTCAACATCCTTATATGCCTCAGGAATTTCTTCATCAAGTCCGCCTCTGCTTTTTGCTTTTGCTATAACGCCAGCAGCCAGAAGTTCCTGCTCTATTTTTCTTCCTTTGCTTTTTTTGATTGCCTGGGCTCTTGACATCACCCTTCCTGCTCCATGGCAGGTTGAACCCCATGTTTCATTCAATGCTTTTTCGGTTCCAATTAGAACATAGGAACTTGTTCCCATGGTTCCAGGGATGATAACAGGTTGACCGATGTTTCTATAGATTTCGCATACTGCCTGGTGTCCTTTTGGAAATGCTCTTGTGGCACCCTTACGATGAACATAAACAGATTCATTTTTGTCTTCAAATGAATGCTTTTCATACTTTGCAATATTGTGAGCAACATCATAAACGACATGGAGCCCAAGTCTTTCAGCAGGTATTGAGAAAACCTTTTCAAAACATTCCCGTATCCAGTGTGTAATAATCTGTCTGTTAGCCCAGGCAAAATTTGCAGCAGCACTCATTGCAGCAAAATAATCTTTCCCTTCCTTTGAATCAACTGGTGCGCAGGCGAGCTGTCTGTCAGGGAGGGTGATTCCGTATTTTGACAATACCCTGCCAAATGTAGCAAGGTAATCATCACACACCTGATACCCGAGTCCCCTGCTTCCAGTATGTACCATCACTGTGATTTGATTTTCAAACAAACCAAATACATTTGCTGCTTCCCTATTATAAATTTCAGCAACCTGCTGGATTTCCAGAAAATGGTTGCCCGAGCCAAGAGTCCCGAGCTGGTCAGCACCTCTTTCTTTTGCTCGAGGACTTACACATTCAGGGTCTGCTGTTTTCATGCAGCCGGTTTCTTCTGTTCTTTCGATATCAGAATTCCAGCCATAGCCCTGTTTCAAGGCATAACTGGCTCCCTGAGATAATACTTCATCAACCTGCTTTGTTTTTAAAACAATTTTTCCTGTTGAACCAACACCAGAAGGAATGTTTGAGTACAGACAATATACAATTTTTTCAAGTTTATCTTTGATTTCTGATACCATCACATCAGAGCGAATCAGTCGGACTCCGCAATTAATGTCATATCCAACAAATCCAGGAACAATGACACCACTATCTTTTCTGAATGCTGCAACCCCACCAATGGGCGCTCCATATCCCCAGTGAACATCAGGCATTGCTAAACTATGGGAGATAATTCCAGGAAGACATCCAACATTGGCGACCTGTTGAAGAACATTGTCTTCAAATGTGCGATGAAGCATTGCTTCAGAGATATAGATAATACCAGGTACCCGCATCTGGTTTTTTCTGGGTATCATCCATTTACAGGGCGCAATCTTAGTAATTTCTGATTTCCAGTCAGCCATGTTTCAGTACCGTTTCAACCAGTTTCATTCCTTCTGACACTGCCTTGAAATTCAACGTTGAATTTTTACTTTCAGTCAGAAATACCTTGATGCTTTTTGCAATCTCTTTTTCAGTGACAGGAAATGATGATTTCTCAAGAATTTTAAGCAATCCACCAAGCATGACCATATTTGCAATTTTGCTACTTCCAAGTTTTTCGGCAATTTCAGACGCAGGGATGCCTATATCATTATTTCTGGATTGTCTTGCAGATTTGATGAGGGAACTGTTCCATACAATCCAAGCGTCTTCCTTAAGGTATTGCCCGAGCAACTGCATGGAATTTTCATTGAGAAACACACCATAACCAGCCCCTGAAATGACAGGAGAAACAAGTTCTCCTGTTGATAGTGTTAGCATGCTATAAACATAACCGCCCCTCATTTCAGCTCCATAGGCGGGCAGAAAACTCACATTGAGTTTTTTCATTACCCCTGCATATGCCAGAATCTTGCCCAGGGTAACAATGCCCTGCCCGCCAGAGCCGCCGAGGATGATTTTCCATAAGCGAGTGTTTTTATTTTTCAAGTCCACCACGCTTTTGGTTTTGGTTCGCTGATCAGAATGTTTTTAAGAAAAGAAATGGCTTTTTTCAGACCCTCGTCAATGCTCATTAAACTATCCTCATGCTCAATGCTTAATGCTCCGTCGTAACCTACCAATCTCAGGTTGCTGACAAAATCTCTCCAGAATTCCTCACCATGTCCGTACCCGACGGTTCTGAAAATCCAGGAACGATTGATTTCATCAAGATATGTTTTCGTGTCAAGGACTCCGTTGACCGAACAATTGATACCATCAATCTTTGTGTCTTTGGCATGAACATGGTATATAGCACCAGCAAGTTTTCTCACAGCAGCGATCGGGTCTATTCCCTGCCAGAACAAATGGCTGGGGTCAAAATTTGCGCCAATAACTTCACCTACAGCGTTTCGCAATTTCAACAAAGTTTCAGGATTGTAAACAACAAACCCTGGATGCATTTCAAGACATATCTGAGTAACACTATGTTTTTTTGCAAATTCCACTTCTTCTTTCCAGTAAGGTATCACGCATTTTTCCCATTGCCAGGCAAGTATTTTAGAAAAATCTTCTGGCCAGGGGCATGTCACCCAGTTTGGTGACTGTGCGTTTTCACCATCTCCAGGGCAACCAGAGAATCCAATAATTCTTTTGATGCCGAGTTTTTCAGCAAGAAGGATTGTTTGTCTCTGGGCATGCCTGTGCGCATCGGCAAACTTTCTGTCCGGATGCAGAGGATTTCCATGACAGGACAAAGCAGAAATGTCAAGTCCTCTTTTTCCCACTGCTTTACTGAATGATTTCAACTTACTGTCGTCAGCAAGCAGTTCTTCCGGGTTACAATGGGCATTGCCCGGATAATTACCTGTGCCTATTTCTACTGTTTCAAGGCCCAGGTCTTTTGCGATGTCCAGCGCCTCTTCAAACTTTTTACCACCAAACAGAACCAGAAAAACTCCCAGCTTCATAAAGGCCTCCTTTTTTGTGATAAAATATTATACCCTGCATAATAATTTATTGCTATACAGAGATTTGTCAAATATTAAAACTATGAACAGATGTCTTTTTTTTCTTGCTCGCAGGTTTATCGGAAGAAGGCACAAAGAAAGCTTTATTTATTTCACAAGCTTCGTCAGTGTCATCGGCATTGCTCTGGGAGTTGCAAGTTTGATGATTGTGCTGGGAGTGATGAACGGCTTCAGCAATGATTTGAAAAGAAAAATTATCGGAGCACAACCTCACATTGTTGTGGAAGGCAACCCATATCTGACTGATTACAAAAAAATCGCAGAACACTTAAAAATGATGCCAGGAATAACAGGTACTGGATATTTTGCACAGACACAGATTATTTATAAGTCCTCCCAGTATCTGATTGGAGGATACCTTAGAGGAATTGAAGGAGATAGCGAAATTGCCTGTGTGAAGAAGTTTATCAAACAGGGTAATCTTGAAGGAATTTACTCGGATGGAATTATACTGGGAAGTGAACTTGCAAAGGAACTGGATATCAATGTTAACGATACAGTTGTTATTATAGGTGGAATTCCGCCGCGGGAATATAGTTTCAAGGTTGCAGGTATTGTGGAATATGGTGTGTATAACGTTGATGTGTCAACAGGAATCATATCTCTTGAAAATTTTCAAAAAAAATTTCTTTCAGGAAGGCAGATGGCAAGTATCGGTTTGACTGTTAATGATATCTATCACTGCGAAAAAATTGCAGAAAAGGTAAGAAACATAGTGCCTGCTGATGCACAGGTAAGCACATGGATTAAGAAAAACAAGATTCTTTTTGCAGCACTTGCTCTTGAAAAAAAGGCGATGTTGTTGATTTTAGCCATCATTATTATTGTGGCTTCTTTTAATATCGCAAGCAGTTTAATGATGACTGTGTATAGAAAAATCAGAGAAATTGGAGTGCTGAAGGCGATCGGGATGACGAAATCTCAGATTCGTGCGGTTTTTTTGATTCAGGGATTTTTGCTCGGAATAAGAGGATTGGTATATGGACTGGTGCTTGGAGGAATTATTATATGGGTGTTGAAAAGATATAATATTGTCCATCTGCCAGAATATATTTATAGCATTTCGTATTTACCTGTGGAAATTTCAGGAATTGAAATTTTTTCAATATGTGCGGCTGTTTTCATTACAACGCTTGTTGCTTCAATATTTCCTGCTTACAGAGCAGGAAAACTTGAACCAGCAGCAGCATTGAGGTATGAATGAATATAGCAGAAAATTACGCAATCATTTGCGCAGAAAATATTGTCAAGAGTTATGAAACCAACGTGAAAGCCCTTGATGACATTACTCTTGCCATACCAAAAGGTAACATCACTGTGATTCTTGGACCTTCTGGTTCAGGAAAAACCACATTACTGAATATCCTTGCTCTGCTGGATAAACCGAATTCGGGAAAAGTAATTCTTGATGGCAGAGATGTTTCATCGCTTGAAGAAAGAGATGCTGCTATGATACGGAATAGAATGTTTGGTTTTGTTTTTCAATTTTTTCATCTGATACCGGAATTGAATGTTGAAGAAAATATTATGATACCTTTGATGATCAGACAACCTAATAGTTCATTGAATGAACACAGGGAAAAAGTGTTGAAAGTTATTAAGGAATTTCATCTCGAGAACAAACTTCACAAATATCCTAACAATCTATCAGGTGGGGAAAAGCAACGAATTGGCATATGCAGAAGTTTGATATGCGACCCTGAGGTCGTTTTTGCGGATGAACCCACAGGTAATCTTGACAGGGAATCTTCTTTTGAACTGATTTCTCTGATAAAATTTTTGAATGAGGAAAAAGGAAAAACTTTTGTTGTAGCCACTCACAACGAGAATTTTTTGAAAATTGCGACAAATGTCATATACTTATCAAATGGGAAAATTACAAACAGGGAGTAAAAATGGGATTATGGATATACCTGGACGGGAAATTTGTTGACGAAAAACATGCAAAAATTTCTGTATTTGACCATGGGTTGCTTTATGGTGACGGTGTTTTTGAGGGATTGCGTTCTTATGATGGGAAAATTTTTCGTTTGTCCCAGCACATCAAAAGGTTATATAAATCTGCAAAAGCGATACTACTTGAAATTCCTGTCTCGATGGAAGAAATGGCAGAAATTATTAAAAAGACGATAAAGAAAAACAAACTAAAAGATTCTTACATAAGGGTTGTTGTAACCCGCGGGGTTGGAGACCTTGGGCTTGACCCAAGAAAATGTCCAGAACCAACAATTTTTGTAATTGCAAGTAAAATAAAACTTTATCCTGAAGAGTATTATGAAAAAGGATTATCTGTTGTAACCATTGCTACCAGAAGAAATTTGACAGAAAGTTTGAACCCTGCAATAAAGTCATTAAATTATCTGAACAATATTCTTGCGAAGATTGAAGCAACAAACGCAGGTGCAATGGAAGGACTTTTTCTAAATAATGAGGGGTATGTCGCAGAATGTACAGGAGAAAATATTTTCATTGTGGTTGAAAATAAACTGTTCACTCCACCAATTTTTGCAGGGGCTCTTGACGGAATTTCAAGAGATGCTGTGATTCAAATCGGTAGAGAAATAGGACTTGATGTTGAGGAAAAATTGCTGACAAGGTATGACCTTTATAATTCAGATGAGTGTTTTCTTACCGGTACGGCAGCAGAAATTATTCCTGTAACGTTGATTGACGGAAGAACAATTGGTTCAGGGAAATTAGGGCCCCTGACCAGAAGAATCAGAGAAGAATTTCATAGATTGGTTCAGAAGGATGGGACTCCAATTTAAGAAATGATCTGCACATCCTGCGGTAAAAACACCGCGAGATTTTTTTATATGGAGATTTCTGCGGGTGGGAAGGCAACCACCGGTTGTTTCTGTTTTGATTGCGTGAGGAACAACCCTGAGATAAAAACTGCTTTTGAAACATTTAAGATTCGACACAAAACAATTTCTTACAAACAAAAAAATTGTCCATTCTGCGGTATGACACTTGAAGACTGGAAACAATCGGGGTTTGCGGGATGCGCAACATGTTATCAGATTTTCAGAACTCACATAAAAAGAGAAATTAAGAAGTGTCAGCATGGTTCACTTCATAGAGGGAAATTCCCTCACAGCGAGAATGTTAGCAAGAATTTTCTGGTATACTTTGAAAATGAAATGAGGCGTGCGGTTGCAGGTCGAGACATTGAAAAGGTGAAAAAAATTAAGCAAGAAATCGAGATGTTTATAAAAAATGGATAAATATTTGAGAGACCTGGTATTCAATGAACCCCTGTTAAGTGATGAACCGACATTTTTTACTGCAAGATTGCGGCTTGCGAGAAATATTAAACAATATCCATTTCCGCATCAAATGAGCGAGAAACAGGCAGAACAACTTACGAGAGAAGTGATTGACGTTTCTACCAGTATTACCGACGAAGCGCCTGTGATTATTTCCATGTCAGATATAGATAATGTGACCAGGGATGTTCTCATCGAGAGGCATATTATAAGTCCGGAAATGGCGGAATATGGTTTCGGGAAGATTCTGATATGGTTTCCTGAAATGAAGTTGCGAATTTTTGTGAATGAAGAAGACCATTTCAGAATTTCAATCTGTGGCGGAAAAGAAGACCTCTGCAATCTGTGGAATGTATTGAATCATGTTGACGATATTCTATCCAGGTGTTTTGATTATGCGTTTGATAAAGAGTTTGGATACCTTACATGCTGTCCGACAAATGTAGGACCTGCGCTTAGAGTATCCTCATTGTTTTTCTTGCCAGCGTTAAAAATGACTGGAAAAATAAAACTGGTGTTTGATACTATTTCGCGGATTGGATGTATAATTAGAGGATTTTATGGAGAAGGGTCAAGAAGTATTGCGAATGTCTATCAAATTGCAACAGGACCTGCTCTTGGCAAACAGGAAATTGAATTGTGTCAGGATTTTGAATCTGTGTCCCGCACAATAAAAAAACAGGAATTGATGTCGATGAACATCATTGACCATATGGCGATAAAAGGGAAAATTGTCTGTTTCCTGAACAGGATTTTTGAAAACAATAGAGGAATAAATTCATCTAATTCAATAAAAGGCCTTTCTCTTTTGCTTTTCGGAAGAAATTTAGGTATTATACATATGAATGTGGTAACATTGAAAACACTGTTTTACAGAATTTTACCCGCTTCTTTGCAGTTAGAGGCAGGTACAGAGATGGACGCAATGGAGCGGGACAATTTGAGATTGCAGATATTGAGAAACGAACTCAGGAGCATATATGTTTGAGCAGTATTTTGAAAGATTTACGAAAAGGGTGAAGACTGTACTGGAACTTGCACGCCAGCATGCGATACGATACGGGCATGCTCAGATAGAGACAGAGGATGTTCTTCTCGGGCTTATAGACGAAGGACAGGGAATGGGTGTTGCTGTATTGCATTTCCTGAAAATTGACCCCGAACATATAAGATTTGAGCTTGAAAAAAGTATCAGAGTGGGAATTCCATTGCTATCGTCGGCTGAGATTCCATTGAGTCCTGGAGTGAAAAGAGTGCTTGCGCTTTCTTATCGCCAGGCACAATATTTTGGACATTCTTACGTTGGGACAGAACATCTTCTCATCGGGCTTGTGGCAGAAGAGGAAGGTCATGCTGCAAGGGTGCTTGTCCGTTTTGGATTGACAGTGGATAGTATCAGAAAAGCCATAGAAGGTCTTCTCTGGGGAGAACCTGAAAATGTTTCAAAAGGGAAACAACACTCATCACAGCACACATCGCAGCCTCAGACAAAATCAAAAACTCCGACTATAGATTCGTATGGAAAGGATTTAACGCAGCTGGCTGAAGGGAAAAAACTTGACCCTGTGATAGGAAGAGAAAAAGAAATTGAAAGGGTTACCCAGATACTGTGCAGGAGAAAGAAAAACAATCCTGTGTTACTGGGAGAGGCCGGTGTTGGAAAGACAGCTATTGTTGAAGGTTTTGCACAGAGAATAGCATCTGGCAATATCCCTGAGATTCTCAAGCATAAAAGAATTATTATGATTGACCTTGCCAGTCTTGTAGCAGGAACAAAGTACCGCGGAGAATTCGAACAGAGGGTAAAACTTCTGCTGGATGAAATCAAGCAGAACAAAAACATCATCATTTTTATTGACGAACTCCATACACTTGTTGGCGCAGGGGGTGCTGAAGGGGCGATAGACGCGTCAAATATATTGAAGCCGGCTCTTTCTCGTGGCGAGATACAGTGTATTGGAGCAACGACATTTGATGAGTACAGAAAGTATATTGAAAAGGATGCTGCCCTGGAAAGAAGATTCCAGCCGGTTGTTATCAATCCACCGACAGTCCAGGAAACCATTGAAATTTTGTGGGGTTTGCGCCCTAAATATGAAGAACATCATAAACTGAAAATAATCGATGAAGCCCTGGTGCTTGCTGCAAAACTTGCAGATAGATACATTACTGGCAGGTATTTGCCCGATAAGGCAATTGATCTTGTTGACGAGGCGGCAAGCAAACAAAGGTTGTTATTTTCAAACACACCAGTGGAACTTGAAGAACTGGAGAAAAGAGCAGCGCAGCTGGTGAATTTGCAGGAACAGGCAACAATTCAGCAGGATTTTGAAAAGGCAGCAAGAATAAGGGATAGATTGAGAGAAATACGAAGTCGTATCAATGAGGTGAAACTTTCGTGGGAGAAAGCACAACCTGATACGCATAGAATTGTCACAGGAAAAGATATTGCGGAGATTGTTTCAAAATGGACAGGGATTCCTTTGTCTCAATTGTGCAAGGAAGAAAGGGAAAAACTTCTTGAAATGGAAGAGCACCTTCACAGGGTTGTGGTCGGACAGGACGAAGCGATTTCAGCGGTCAGCAGAGCCATCAGACGTTCAAGGGCTGGTGTAAAAGACCAGAAAAGACCTATTGGTTCATTTTTGTTTCTGGGACCAACTGGTGTTGGTAAGACCCTGCTTGCTCGTGCGCTGGCTGAGTTTTTGTTTGGTGATGACCAGGCCCTGATTCAAATTGATATGTCTGAATACATGGAAAAATTTGCTATCAGCAGGTTGATAGGTGCGCCCCCTGGTTATGTGGGATACGAAGAAGGAGGGCAACTTACTGAAAAGGTTCGCCGCAGACCCTATTCAGTGGTACTGCTTGATGAGATTGAAAAGGCGCATCCAGATGTTTTCAATTTGCTTCTGCAGGTTCTTGAAGAGGGTAGACTGACTGACAGTTTCGGCAGGAGTGTCAGTTTTCAGAACGGCATACTGATACTAACATCAAACATTGGTACGCAGCATTTAAAAAACCGCTCCGCAATTGGTTTTCAGGAAAATAAGGAGGAGATACCATATAGCGCTGTGAAAGCAAGGATTCTGGACGAGATTAAAAAGACATTCAGACCAGAATTTCTTAACCGCCTTGATGAGATTATCGTATTTCATCCTCTTGAACAGGAACATCTCCTTAAAATTGTTGACCTTGAGGTAGGAAAAGTTGCCGAGAGGTTAAAGGAACAGGGTTTTACAATTTCCCTCACTTCTGAAGCAAGGGAGTTTTTGAAAAATATGGGCACTGACCCTCAATTTGGAGCAAGACCTCTTAGAAGAGCCATCTCCAGGTATCTTGAGGACCCATTGTCCGAAGAACTTTTGAAAGAGAATTTTCCTCAGCATTCGCATATCGTTGTAAAGTTTGATAAAAATAGACTAATTTTCACTTTAACTGAAGGGAAAGAACATGTCACCGCGACACCTGATAAGAGTCCTGTCACTCCTGATTAGTTTTCTCGTTCCTGTTTTTCTTTATTCGGATACCAACATTGTTGCCAGTATCACCATCAAAGGAAATACAACAGTTTCATCCACAAGAATAAATTTGATGTTGAGAACAAAGCCGCAGGGTGTGTTTGACGAACAACTCTGGAAAAGAGATATTCAATCCTTGATGGATACAGGATACTTTTCTTCAGTAAAATACGAAATGAAAGATACTGAAAAAGGACTTGATATCACTATTTTTGTTGAAGAAAATCCAGTTGTTGAAGGAATAAAATTTAATGGAGCCAGGATTTTCAAGAAAACAGAACTTGAGAAAATGGCGGAAATAAAAAAAGGCGATTATTGCAATGATGCGCTTGTTAAAAGGGCAATAGCAGGATTGAAACAAAAGTATGAAGAAAAGGGGATATATTTTACTGAGATTGTTGCCACAACCCAGCCAGCTGCCAATAACAGAGTAATTGTGATTTTTGATATTCATGAAGGGAAAGGGAAATTATACGTGGGGACAATAAATTTTTCAGGGAATAAAGCATTTGATTCTTTGATTCTCAGAAAGAAGATGAAGATTAAACAGAGGAAAATGCCTTTCATAAGAGGGACCTTTAAGCCCGAAATTCTTGAGGATGATATAAAACGGCTCGAAGAGTTTTACCATAACAACGGATATCCTGAATGTTCAATAGATAGAAAAACGTCAGTTGAAAATAAAATGATTGTAATTGATATTGTCGTGAACGAAGGAGAAAAGTTTTATTTTGGGAAAACAGAGTTCTCTGGAAATCTCATTTTCGATACAAACAAAATAAAAAAACTTGTTGAATACCACGAGGGAGATGTTTATTCTCAGATGAAATTTGACAAAACACTTTCGAACATTCGTCGCATTTATTCGGATTCAGGTTATATAAGACCCATAATCAGACCTGTTCCAGAAATAACAGATTCAAAAATTAATTTCTCGATTACCATTGATGCTGGCACAAAGGTTTTCATTAATGAAATCAAAATTGCTGGCAACACGGTAACAAAGGATAAGGTAATAAGACGTGAAATGGCAATATATCCAGGGGATGAATTTTCTGGAGAAAAATTAAGGAAAAGTTTTAATAATCTATCAGACCTTCAATTTTTTGATGAAATTGAAATCAAGCCAGAGCCAACAGAAGATGAAAAACTCGTGGATCTTGATGTAATAGTAAAAGATAAAGAAAGAACTGGAATGTTTACGTTTGGTGCGGGTTACAGTTCTCTTGAACAGGGAGTCGGATTCATAGGCATTCAACAGAGGAATTTTGATATTTCAGATCCACCTCATTTCAGGGGAGCCGGACAGAACATAAACCTTGAAGCAATGATGGGTGGTGTTACAAAACATTTTGTGTTGAGTTTTACTGAGCCGTATCTTTTTGACAGACCCATTTCTTTCGGTCCGGATATTTTTATTACAGAAAAAACATGGGATGACTACACTGAAAAACACAATGGTGTTGACATAAGAATAGGCAGAAGATGGAAGAATTTTTCAATAGGATGTAAGTTGATGACTGATGAAATCAAACTGAGTGATATTCAGATACCTGAATTTCAGTCGCAGTACGGAACCAACAGGGTAAATAGTCTAACAGTAACGTTTGGTTTTCAAAATCTTGACAGAAGAATATTGCCGAAAGATGGAGACCAGATTCAGTTAACCTGTGAATATGCTCCTTCTTTTCTCGGCAGCGACCTTGAATACTGGAAGGCAACAGTTGAAAACGATTATTACAAAAGTTTAGGAAGATTTGTTTTTCACAGCAAAACCTATGCGGGTTCAGTAAGTCATCTGGGCTCTACA
>ERZ795060.1080-NODE-1080-length-33299-cov-69.936470_pt1 | contig 33299 bp, 30 predicted proteins | sample MGYA00375144_ERZ795060 | MGnify/ENA primary metagenome ERZ795060 (study PRJEB30189, sample SAMN05720157) | activated sludge metagenome | isolation source: anaerobic digester from wastewater treatment plant | place: Japan | collected 2015-05-15 ...
TGCATTGAGGTTTATTTGCCACTCAAATCCAAGGGACTTCCTTTTAAGGTTTTTTAGCAGAAAGTTTCTCAACCTCTCGTTGAGATTGTTTTGCTGCAATACCTTATCGGCATCCATACGTGAGGCTATTTCGTCAGGCCTCAAAGCCTTTAGGGCCTCAATAATTCGCATGTGCTCTGCATACGCTGATCGGAACCACTCATCCTCGGGGCTATAGCTCCACGGGGCAACATCAACCACAACCAGTTTTTCCACTTTGAATGGATACTGCGATTGGAAAAGCATTGCCACACGCCCCCCCATTGAGTGCCCCATCAGGTAGAAACTATCCAGTTTCAACTTATTGGTTAGCTCAAGCAAATCATTTACTAAATGCTGGTAGGTATGATCAGGTGAATGAGGGCTTTGCCCGTGGTTTCGCTGATCGGGGATTATGAGAGAGTAACTACTTTCAAGGTTTTTGGCTATGGAAATCCAGTTATCGGACAAGCCGTAAAGGCCATGTAGAATTACTAATGGCTTACCCTGTCCAAGCTGCCTGTAAAAGAGTTCCATTTAAAAGCGAAGCTGACGGAGGTACATCTGAATGGTATTTTCCAGCCCGTAGTACAGGGCATCACAAATAAGTGCATGCCCAATGGACACTTCGAGCAGGTTGGGAATATTTCGGGCAAAGTAGTTCAGGTTGTCGAGGTTAAGGTCGTGGCCTGCGTTCAATCCAAGGCCAACTTCCATAGCTGCTTCAGCAGCTTTTACAAATGGCTCAATAGCCTGTGCAGGATTTTCAGGGAAATGTGTAGCGTATGGCTCAGTATATAGCTCAATCCGATTTGTTCCGGTATCGGCAGCATGCTTAACCATCAGGGGATCCGCATTCACAAATATTGAAGTTCTGATACCATGCTCCTGAAAACGAGCAATAACTTTTTTAAGAAAGTCCTTGTTGGCAATAGTATCCCACCCGGTATTGGAGGTAAGGGCATTGGGTGGATCAGGTACTAGGGTAACCTGGTGTGGGGTAACACTAAGAACTAACTCTATGAACGATTCCGAAGGATACCCCTCAATGTTAAACTCGGTGGTAATTACCGGGCGAATATCGCGAACATCCTGATAACGGATATGGCGCTCATCGGGGCGAGGATGAACAGTAATCCCTTCGGCACCAAAACGTTCGCAATCAATGGCTGCTTTCAGCACATTTGGAATATTTCCACCCCGGGCATTGCGTAAGGTGGCAATTTTGTTTATATTTACACTTAAACGTGTCATTGCAATCAAATAAGTTTAACTTTGTACAAAAGTAATCGTTTTTTACAAGAAATATGGTAGCCAAGGACATGATTTCCGATGTTATTCCTCCACTCAAAACCTCCGATACCGGAATAACGGCTTTGAACTGGATGGATATTTTTAAGGTGTCGCACCTACCTATTGTAAACGATAAAGAATTCCTTGGCTTAATATCAGAGAGCGATATCTATGACCTCAACATGCCCGAGGAGCCCCTTGGTAACCATCAGCTTTCGCTTTTGCGACCATATGTAATTGAGGACCAACATGTTTTTGAGGTAATGGAGGTACTATCGCGCCTAAAGCTATCGTTAGTACCAGTACTCGATAGCTCAAAAAAATACTTGGGTGTAATCACCCTAATGGAACTTCTGCATTACTTTACGGAACTTTCAGCCCTCAGGCATAAGGGAAGCGTTATTGTTCTTGAGATGAACGTTAACGATTTTAGCTTGTCGCAAATTTGTCAGATTGTGGAGGGAAACGATGCAAAAATTCTTGCCGCTTATATTACCTCGCACCCAAACTCCACCCAAATGGAGCTAACGCTCAAACTTAATGTCACCGATGTTACCTCAATAAAGCAAACCTTTCAGCGTTATAACTATAACGTTCTGGGAGCATACATGAAGCAGGATGACGAAAGTGACTTGCTAAACGATAGGCTAAATTATCTATTCAAATTTTTGGACATATAAGCAAATGACCATAGCAGTATACGGGAAAAGAATAGATGCGGAATTTGCCGAGGCAACCCGAAATCTTTTTGCAGCACTCGAAAAATATCGGGTCAATGTTTTGATTTACCTTCCACTACTCGATTACATAAAATCAAACCTATCGTACACACCACATATCGGCGGCACGTTTATCACTACTCAGGATCTAAAGGAAACCGATGTAATGATTAGCCTTGGTGGCGACGGTACCTTTCTTGATTCTATAGCCCTAGTTCAGGATATGGGAATCCCCATTATGGGAATTAACTTAGGTAGGTTGGGCTTTTTGGCAACAACGTCAATCCCTGAAATTGACAATTCCATTGATCTGCTGATGGCGTCAAAGTACTCCATTGAGAAGCGAAGCATGCTCCAGCTTGTAAGCGACAGTAAACTTTTTGATCCATTCCCATACGCTCTCAACGATATGGTTATCCGTAACTCCGTTGCTGGACTACTCCATGTTAATACCTACATCAACGGCGATTATCTGAGCACATACTGGGCCGACGGGTTAATAATTGCAACACCTACAGGTTCAACAGCATACTCGCTCAGTGTTGGTGGCCCAATACTTACCCCAAACCTATCGGCGTTTGTACTTTCGGCAATTGCCCCTCACCATTTAACCGTCCGTCCCCTTGTAATTCCTGACGACAGCCTAATTGAACTTGAAGTGTCAGGGAGAGACGAAGAGCTGATAGTTTCCCTGGATTCAAGAAACATTAGAGTCCCACAACCCGTTAAACTTATGCTTAATAAAGCTCATTTCAATGCCAATGTCATCTGCTTAAAAGGAACAACCTTTTACAGAACCATTAGGAGCAAATTGCTATGGGGCATGGACAAAAGAAACTGACTGGTGGTTGAAACAAAATTGTATTTAATTCGTTTTAAATAGATAATAGTTAAACATTTACTATATTTGAATGCTGATATATATTTGCCATGCGAAGGGTTACATGTTTGATAGTGGGGTTATTGACAGGTTTGGTTCTGCATGCCCAAACCTGGAAACAAAATCGCATTGATGTTTACATTGGATTGCCAGTTAATCACTATTTTGGAGATATTGGCAACTCAGCTAACACCAATTTTATTAGCAGCATCAAGGATTTTAGAATTAGAGCCTTACGCGGAGGTTTTGGCGGAGGTGTTGGTTTTAAGGTTAATCCATTCATATCGGCACAAGCAAGCCTGAATACGGGTTTCCTTGGTAATACCGACGATGGCTCATACTACAGCTCCCGGGATTACCGATTTTCTACTTTTTATTCCGAACTAACGTTAAAGGGAATTTACTACATTATTCCCGAGAGCAATCAGAATTACTATTACCGCATTATGGACCTCAGGGGAGGCTTACGCCATATCAATAAGCCATTTAGCCTTTACGTATTTGCAGGTGCCGGTGGTTTGTTTTTCAGTGCAACACCCAACGAAAAGCTACTATCCAGAACACCACCACCAGGATTTACTAAACCCGAGGTTGACGATTCAAAGAATTTTACGCTGGTAATACCTGTTGGTGTAGGAGCAAAGTATGAGTTTTATCCCCGTTTTCAGATAGGGGTTGAGCTTGGAGCCCGTTACGTAACCACCGATTACCTCGATGCATTCTCGTCGGTATACTCAAACCACAACGATATGTACTATACCATAAACTTTAACGTTTACTACAAAATTCCTTACCAAAAATTACTTAAACGCTCATTTTGGCAATTTTAATGAATAAAATAAGCATTTTACTATTTTCCTTAACCCATTGCTGCTTAGCCATACGAGCTGGCCAAGCACAGGACCGACGCGATTTTGGGATTCAGGCAGGAACTACCTACTACTACGGTGAGTTTAACGAGGTAAAGCCACTCTATAGCCCTTCATTTGCCATGGGAGTAATTTTCCGGTATAACATAAATCATAACTACTCCATACGGGCATCGGCAATTTATGCCAATGTTAGCGGCTCGTCGTCATCGGCAAATATAATTCCCGATCCCAACATCAGCTTTTCAAAAAATATAATTGGAGCTGAAGCAATGGGCGAATTTAACTTTTACTCCATAAACCCAACCAGCAGCCGCAAAGCAAACCTCTCGCCATATGTAAATGCTGGGGTTGGGCTTGCACAAATGGGTACCTCGTTAATTTTTCACATACCTTTTGGCGTAGGTTTAAAATTTACCCCTGGTCAAAGGCACACCTTTGCCCTGGAATGGAGGTTTCACAAAACCTTTACCGATAAAATTGACGATTACAGCAGCCCCAACGATGGCCGCAAACCTTTTTTACACAATAACGATTGGTTCTCATTTATTGGATTGATTTATACCTATCGTATTCCAAATAACAGCTATATTTGCCCCGCATATAGATAGAGTCATGTCGCTAATTGATAAAATTGACAGGAGCAGAGTCCCTGAGCACGTTGCCATTATTATGGACGGGAATGGTCGATGGGCTAAGAAGCGTGGCAACCAGCGAATTTATGGACATAAGAACGGTGTAAAAGCGGTTAAGGCTGCCACTGAGGCCGCAGGCGAAATTGGGGTTAAGTATCTTACACTTTTTGCCTTCTCAACCGAAAACTGGAACCGCCCCAAGTCGGAAGTAGATGCCTTGATGAGTCTTTTGGTTGAAACTATCAACTCCGAGACGGATACACTCCTGAAAAATGGGATTCGCGTACTGACCATAGGCGATCAGTCCATGCTACCGCCTGATGTACAGCGTAAACTTAACGATGTTATAACACGAACTGCTAACTGCAATACCATAACTACCATTCTGGCCCTTAACTATGGCTCGCGCCATGAGATTACTGAAGCCGTAAAAAAAATTGCTGCTCAAACCAAGGATGGAACAATATCGCCCAACCAAATAACCCCTGAAATTATTTCTAAATACCTATATACTGCAAACATTCCTGATCCAGCCCTGCTGATACGAACAAGCGGTGAGCTGAGGCTCAGCAATTTCCTGCTTTGGCAATTGGCCTATACTGAGCTTTACTTTACCCCAGTTCTTTGGCCCGATTTCACCAAAGAGGATTTTTTTGAAGCAATAGTTGATTACCAGAAACGTGAACGTCGGTTTGGAAAAACCAGTGAGCAACTTTAAACGTTCGTAATTTTTAACAGTAGTTATTGGAGATTGGCTATATAAAATCATATTTTTGATGCCGAAGGTTATAATACTTTCGGCATTTTGCTTTGTAACATAGGAAATTATACTAATTTTACGCGTCAAAATAAAAGAGTAACTAATTTGATATGATGAGATTTAGGCTTTTGGCACTTGCCATGTTCTTTATAGGGGTTTCAGCATTTGCCCAGGAAAAACCGTTTAGCTACGAACTTCCAAAAAGATATTGCGTTAAGGAGATCACTGTATCGGGGGTAAAGTTTCTAAATCCTGATGTTTTAATCTCCATGACCGCTATTAGTATTGGCGACACCATTCAGGTTCCTGGTGAAGCAATTACCAAAGCAGTTAAAAAACTGTGGGGCCAAGGACTTTTTTCAAATGTGGATATTAAAGCCTCTCGTATCGAAGGCGATGATATTTACCTTGAGATCAGCCTAACTGAGCAACCCCGCCTAACTACAGTAAATTTTACTGGCATTCGCAAAGGTGAGGCCGACGACCTGAAAGATAAACTTAAACTCCGAAGCGGCTCCCAGCTAACTCAAGCCACCCTAGAAAATAGCATTATCATAATAAAGAAACATTACAGGGCAAAAGGGTTCCTGAACGTTGATGTTAATCCCGTACTGGAAAATGACACCATAATAAGCAACGGAACAAAGCTAACCTTCAATATCCAGAAGAACGACAGGGTTAAAATTGGTGAAATCACCTTTGAGGGTAACAAAGCCTACGGTCAGGCACGCCTACGCCGGGCACTTAAAAAGATACACCGCCGCGACCTCAACATCTTTAAATCGGCTAAGTTCATTGAAGCAGACTACGATGAAAGTTTGGATAACCTCGTTGCCTTTTACAACGAGCACGGCTACCGGGATTTTAAAATTCTAGGCGATTCCATTTACACCATCAACCCCAAGAGAATTGGTATCCACTTCAAAATTTTCGAAGGGCCACAATACCATATCCGCAAGATTGAGTGGGTTGGCAATACCAAATTGCCTGCCGAGGCGCTCACTGCCGTTCTGGGGATGAATAAAGGCGATGTGTACGACAAAAACTTACTTGAAAAACGCCTTTTCACCGATGAAAACTCAATCTCAACCATTTACATGGACGATGGATACCTTTTCTTTCATCTTGAGCCTGTAGAGGTTCAGATTCAAAACGACTCGGTTGACCTTGAAATGAGAATTTATGAAGGGGACCAGGCAACGGTAAACAGGGTAATAATTACAGGGAATACAAAAACTAACGAACATGTAATCCGTCGTGAGATATGGTCAAAACCCGGATACCTGTTCAGTAAATCCGAAATTACCCGTACCCTTAGGGAACTTGGCCAGATGGGCCACTTTGACCCCGAAAAGCTAGGAATCGATCCCCTGCCTAACCAGGCCGATGGAACCGTAGACCTAAAATACTCGGTTGAGGAAAAGGCCAACGACCAGCTTGAGGTTTCAGGTGGATGGGGAAACAAGATGTTTGTGGGAACCATTGGTATCCGTTTCTCAAACTTCTCGGTTCGGAGAATTTTCGATAAAGATGCCTGGCGTCCAATACCATCGGGCGATAGCCAGTCGTTAGCAATCAGAGCTTCGACCAACGGAACATACTATAAGGCGTTTAGCCTTTCATTCACCGAACCCTGGCTAGGCGGACGTAAGCCAACTAACTTCTCATTTTCGCTCTACAGAACTATCCAGTCGGGTGGTGTTAGCTACTTCTACCAGTCGAGCGATAAATACTTTAGGGTAAGCGGAGCTTCAGTTGGAATAGGCACCCGTTTGAAATGGCCCGACGATTACTTTACCATTTACAATGAGGTGGGAATTCAAAACTATAAGCTGAGCAACTGGTCAGGCTACTTTATCTTTACCGATGGGCAGTCGAACAACCTTAGTTACAAAGTTACCCTTGGCCGAAACTCAACTGACCAGATGATATACCCCCGAACCGGCTCAAACTTTTCGCTCTCGCTTCAAATTACCCCACCCTACTCCCTTTTCAATGGCAAGGATTACAGTAAACCCATGACCGACTCGGAAAAGTACAAATGGATTGAATACCACAAGTGGACTGGAAGAATACAATGGTATATACCACTGGTTGAGAACTTGGTTCTTTACACCAATTTCCAGATGGGGGTAATGGGATACTTTAATAGCAAACTAGGCCATTCGCCATTTGAGGGTTTTGACCTTGGCGGTGATGGTATGTCGGGGTACAACCTTTACGGAAAGGAAACCATTGGTTTAAGGGGTTACCAGAACGGCTCACTTACACCATACGTTCGCATAGGTGAGAGCCTAGTTGGGAATGCACACCTATACGATAAGTACACCGTTGAGCTGCGGTACCCAATCTCACTGAAGCCGCAGGCTGCAATTTACCTGCTTACCTTCCTTGAAGCTGGTAATGCCTGGCAGAACGCTGGCGATTTTAACCCATTCAACGTTCATCGCTCAGCTGGTGTTGGGGCTCGCTTTTTCCTTCCCATGTTAGGAATGTTAGGCGTTGACTGGGGATATGGTTTCGATAAGGTGCCCGGACGTCCCGATGCACATAAGGGTCAATTCCACTTCATTATTGGGATGCCTTTTTAATCCTTACGGTTAAAACTGTTAAACTTGGCATATAAATTGTGTAACTTTAACCTGAACCAAATATCAAAAAGTTATGAAGAGAACCATTCTGATATTAGCTGCACTTACAATTGGACTTGGGGCTTGGGCTCAAAAATTTGCCTACGTCGATACCGAGTACATACTTAAAAAAATACCATCGTATAAAGCCGCACAGGAACAACTCGACAAGCTTTCAGAGCAATACCAGAAAGAAATTGAGGAAAAGTATGCCGAGGTTGACAAGATGTACAAGGATTACCAAACCGAAAAAGTTCTTCTGACCGAAGAAATGAAAAAGAAACGAGAGGATGAAATAATAGCCCAAGAGCGTCAAGTTAAGGAACTACAAATGAAGTACTTTGGCCGCGACGGGTTACTTTTCAAAAAACGGGAGGAACTGGTTAAACCCATACAGGATCAGGTTTTTAACGCAATCAAAGAGATTGCAGTTGAAGGGGGGTATGCCGTAATATTTGACGCTGCCGCTTCACCTAACATGATTTACACCAACCCACGATTCGACAAGAGCGAAGAAGTTCTCCAGCGCTTAGGTTTTAAATAATTTTTATATATTTGCTTAAACTAAAAACGATAAACAATGAGAAAGATTCTTGGATTAGCAATAGTTGCTCTACTAACGTTTAGTTTTTCAGGAGTAAACGCCCAAAACTATAAATTTGGTCATATTAACAGCCAGGAACTACTTAAAGCTATGCCCGACAGGGATAGCGCCGAAGCTAAAATTAGAAAATACGCCGAATCGTTAGAGGATCAGATTGAGCAACTTCAGGTAGAGTTCAACAAGAAATATCAGGATTACCTGCAAAAACGTGCCACCTTCACCGATGCAATACGTGAGATGAAAGAAAAGGAACTCACCGATATGCAGCAGAGGGCTCAGGAATACCAGCAGGTTGCTGAGCAGGATTACCAGCGCTACCAAGTTGAAACCATGAAACCTGTAATTGATAAAGCCGACGAAGCCATTAAGAAAGTTGCCAAGGCAAATGGATTTACTTACATTTTCGATACCAGCACAGGGGTTCTCCTTTACTTCTCGGAACAGAGTATCGATATTACTCCGTTGGTTAAGAAAGAGTTAGGCATTACCAAGTAAACCTACAATACCTTTAAATTTAGGGGATAAACTGAACTTTGTTCGTTTAACCCCTATTTTATTTAGGAAGCAAATGAGCGGCAATTGTAATCCTATAGGAATTTTCGACTCCGGTGCGGGTGGTCTAACAGTTCTTTCAGAACTGGTTAAGATTATGCCCAACGAGAAGTACATCTACTTTGCCGATTCAGCAAATTGCCCATACGGCTCCAAACCTGCAGAGGAAATTATCGGCCTATCGGAGACGATCACACAGTTCCTACTATCAAAAGGCTGTAAGGTTATAGTTGTTGCCTGTAATACCGCAACTGCCGCTGCAATTGACCATTTACGAAGTTCATACAGCATCCCTTTCATAGGAATGGAACCTGCAATAAAACCAGCTTCGCAAAACACTAAAACCAAAAGTATTGGGGTCTTGGCTACCGCCGGAACTTTTAAAGGACGGCTGTACATTGAAACCAGCCGAAAGTATGCCACCGATGTAAACGTATGCTACCAGGTGGGCGAAGGATTAGTAGAACTAGTTGAATCAGGAAAAGCAGATTCCCCCGAGGCAGAACAACTCCTGCACAGATACATCGACCCAATGGTTGATTGTAACATCGACCATTTGGTTTTGGGCTGCACCCATTACCCATTCCTTAAACCAGTGCTGGAAAGAATGCTGCCTGAACACATCACCATTGTGGACCCTGCTCCAGCGGTTGCTTTGCAAACCAAAAGGGTAGCTGAAAATCATGGGTTACTTTGTAATAAGCCATTTGTTCATAGCATCAACATTGAGTTTTACTCGAGCAGTAATACCAATACCCTAAAAAACCTAGTTGGCTCAAGCCTTAAACTAAATGATAAGATTGAGGATGTTTACTTTGCCAATATAAAGCTGTAAAGTTTTGTATTTTTTGAGAAAATTTTGATACTTATGCGTAAGGAAGTAGAAATAGTGATTGAGAATACCGGGCAAAAGGTTCGTGTAACTCCCGGACACTCACTTCTGGAAATCTCAAAAATATTCGAAATAAAATTTGATTACCAGATTCTGGGAGCCATGGTTAACAACCAGCTCAAGGAGTTAGACTACGAAATTTTTACACCAAAAACAGTTCGATACATCGATATTACTCACCCTGCAGGAATGCGGATGTACCAACGATCGCTATTTTTTCTGCTACAAAAAGCTGTACGCGATATTATTCCCGGTGCCAAGGTACGAATTGAGCATTCCGTATCCAAAGGCTTCTACTGCGAGATTGACGGCTGCAACCTGCCCCTGGAATTACCGCTTATATTCAACATATGCGATAGAATGCGCGAGATTGTGGCAGCAGATTTGCCATTTCGGCGCGATAAGGTATTAACATCCGATGCTATCAAACTCTTTAGAGATTTGGGTTACGAGGACAAAGCCAGGTTATTCGAAACTCGTCCTACCCTTTACACCTCAGTTTACTATCTTGGCGACATGGCCGATTACTTCTTCGGAAGTCTTGTCCCTTCAACGGGCTACCTAAAAGTGTTTGACCTCACTAAGTATTACGATGGAATGCTGCTGAGGGTGCCTAAACGGTTCCAGCCCGATGAAGTGGAAGATGTAGTAATTCAGAACAAAATGTTTGAAATCTTTCAGGAATATAAGGATTGGCTTGAGATTTTAGGCGTTGAGAATGTAGGAGCTATTAACCAAGAGGTAGCCAAAGGAAATGCCAGTGAACTAATAAAAATTTCAGAGGCATTACATGAAAAAAAGGTTGCCGACATTGCCGATAGAATACACCAGCAACCCGAACCGGTAAGGCTTGTACTTATTTCTGGCCCATCATCATCAGGTAAAACAACTTTTGCTAAGCGTTTAGCAATTCAGCTAAAGGTTAATGGTTTAAAACCATACACCATCTCGCTCGATAACTATTTTGTTGACAGGGAGAAAACCCCTAAGGATGAGTTCGGAAACTACGACTTTGAGGCACTGGACGCGCTTGATGTTGAGTATTTTAACAATGACCTGGTCAGGCTGCTTAAGGGCGAAGAGGTGGAAATACCAAAATTCTCCTTTGAGGAGGGTAAGCGCTTTTTTGATGGCACCAAACTTCAGATTGAACCCAATGGCGTAATAATAATTGAGGGTATTCATGCCCTAAACCCAGCATTAACCCACTTAATCCCTAATAACCAAAAGTTCAAGGTTTACGTTTCGGCATTAACCTCAATTTCAATCGATGGCATAAACCGAATACCAACCACCGATAATCGGTTAATACGCAGAATAGTAAGGGACTATCGGTATCGGGGGTATAGCGCACTGGATACTATTGGCAGGTGGGAAAGTGTTCGTCGTGGCGAGGATAAAAACATCTTCCCATTCCAGGAGGAGGCCAACGTTATGTTTAACTCAGCCTTGCTTTACGAGTTTAGCGTTTTAAAACGCTTTGCTGAACCAATAATCCAGGAGGTTCCGCCAACCCGGCCAGAATACGATGAGGCCCAACGGCTGCTTAAGTTCTTAAGCTATTTCACTCCAATATCGGAACGCGAAGTACCACCCACCTCAATCATACGTGAGTTTCTGGGAGGTAGCACTTTTTCCTATAAATAGCACAAAGTTTTCAACAGTGTATCGTACTGATTTATTGCTGTTTGCATATTTTTTGTTAGTAACAATTACTCGTTTGAAAGCCCAAAAGATTAGATTTTTGGGCTTTTTTGTTACATTTTAAACAATTATTTCTTAATATTGTAACTAATTAACCCTATTGTGAACCTAAACCTTAGCCCAATAAACGATGCCTAGTATCGTTACAGTGTTATATAACCTGGTTGGCATTACCCTACTGAGTTTCCTGATTGGAAACGATGTTGCATTAAATGTAAATGTTCCGAAGGCAGTAAATGCCGGTAGCGAGTTTGACGTTGAAGTTATCTTGAAAAAGGGAAACCTTAGCGGTTTTGCTCGCCTACAACAGGATTTACCCATGGGTTTAACTGCCCAGCTAGTGGAATCGTCGCTTGGCGACTTTTCATTTGACGAACAAAAACTCCGATTCGTATGGCTTCGGCTTCCTGAGGGAAAGGAGATGCGTTTGGTTTACCGGGTAAAGGTTGACGAAAGGCTTAAAGGGTCGTTCACGCTTAAAGGTACATTTGCCTACGTTGACAATAATGAACGAAAAACAGCCGAATTCCAAACCTCCACCATTAGTATTAACCCATCGACCAGGATTGACCCCAATTTAATTGTTGACATTAACGAGTTTCAAACCATTATACCACCACAAGCGCCAGTTGGATTTGTGGCTAGCAATGTTAGATGCATAAGGCAAACCCCTATCCCTTCAGGTGCTGAGAATGACTATCTGGTAAAACTGCTAGTAAACAAGGGTAATGCCCAAAAGTTTGCCAAAATTGAAGAAGACGTTCCTGAAGGATTTACAGCCGAAGCGATTGAAACCAAGGATGCTGTTTTCACCTTTAAGGACCAAAAGGTTAAATTCCTTTGGATGAACCTCCCGGCCGAACCCCGATTTGTTGTATCGTACAAACTCATTGCCCCCGATGGGAAAGGAAATATTACCGTTAGCTTAAAGGGAACCTTCTCATACCTTGTGGGAGAGGCTACTAGGGTTATAGATATCATTCAAAAGGATATCGACCTAACGAACATCGACCCTGCTGCGCTTGACGGACTAATTTCTTCAACTTTCTCAACCGAAGGAGCAAATATCATCTCAGGTTTTACCCCTTACTCCGAAGGTGGAATTGACATTCCAATTGAGTATAAAAAAATTGAAGACAAGCCAAAACGTAAAGCCAAGCCGGAATTTGATATGGAACCCTTTATGCTTATGCCCGAAAAAGGGGTTTACTATAGGGTTCAAATTGCAGCCGGACATAAACCCATTGATATTAAACGATACTTTACCCGCTATAACATCAAATATGATGTTAGAACCGAAAAACATGAGGGATGGTATAAGTATTCCATAGGTTCGTTCAAGGAGTACAAGGAGGCTCGCGATTTTAGAATTCTTATCTGGAATTCCACAAGAATTAACGATGCCTTTGTTACTGCTTACAACAACGGGACTCGAATTACTGTGCAGGAAGCGTTAATGATTACTAGTCAAAAGTGGTACAGGTAGTTTTATGAAAAAACTAATTAAATTACACTTAGGGAGGTTAGTAACCGTTTTGGCACTTTTGGTTGTGCTACCAAATGCGCTTCATGCCCAAATTGATGAGGAAGAATACTATAAGGGAATACTCGATACCATAGTTGAAGTTCAAAATCCGGTTTACAAACCGGTTGTTTCGTTGGGTGTTGGTTACCTGAGTTTCTGGGGTGATGTACGAAACCCTATCAGTTCTCCACTTTACGGGAATGTGGCAGGAAAACTTAACGTTTCCAACCTGGTGGGCCGCAAGCACTACTTTAAAGGAAATATCTTTGCCATATATGGCGATATTTTTGCCCACGATCCCAAACTCTCCTACCTTATGCAACAGCAGCCATTACCTCTTGACGATTTGAACAATCCAATTTATGTAAACTCAGCCTTTAAAACCAACATTTTCCAGTTAGGTTTATCGTTTGAGTACAACTTTGGCCATGTTTTTGGCCCTGCAAAACGCTTTAAACCCTACCTATCAGTAGGTTTTTCAACCATTTTCTTTAGCCCAAAGGGCAATTTCCTCAACAACGGATCGGGTAACTTTTACTATTTCTGGTCCGATGGAACTATGCGAAATTTCCCTGAGAATGGGCCTGATGCCTACCGTGCAAGAATAGTAAGATTTGACAGCGATTATGAAACAGACTTGTCAGGAAAAGATCTCTATAAGCAGGGTAGTATCTCGCAACAAACTTACTCAGTTCCAATTGATTTTGGGTTCGACTTCTATCTCTCCGATAGGGTAAACCTAAGGGTGGGAGCTGCTTTTAATTACTGCTTTAGCGATAAAATTGACAACTACGACAGTAAAATAGCCAAAGCCCAGGGATATCCTGTTAAGAATAATATTAAGGATATATTTAGCTTTACCTACTTTACCATGAATTTCGACCTGTTCTCCGATCCAAAAACAATTCTTGTGGAGAGGGTTTTTGCTATGCTGGGTGAGGATTACGATTACGAGATTTTCTTTAGCGATGCAGATGGAGATGGGGTTTTCGACAGGTTTGACGAGTGCCCCGACACCCCGGCTGGTGTTGCTGTCGATTCAATAGGATGCCCATCCGATACGGACTTTGATGGCGTTTTCGATTACATGGATGAGGAGCCTAATACCCCGGAAGGTGCTATTGTTGATGAGAGTGGTTCGCAGGTAACAGCCGATGTTCTGGCTGCCATGTTTAACCGAAAGAGCGAAGCTGTTTCGCGCAAGGAGGTTCGCTTAATCCCTGTAACCCATGTTTGGTCACGCAGTTTAAACTATACACCGGGTATGATTCCTGAAAAGCTGAAGGGAGTTGACTCCGATTCCGATGGATACATCTCGTTCCAGGAACTGATGCGAGCGGTAAATGAGTTTTTTGACGGGACAAACAACCTAACCCTACAGGATTTGTACGACTTAAACGAATACTTCTTTGCACAGTAACCCAAACCTAACCAACATATATATTAACAAAAACCTACTTGGTTTTAAATGGAAAGAGGCTGGTTTTATACCCCAGCCTCTTTTTTTCATAAAATTATTGAAAGTAATGAACTATATTAAACCCAGCTTAGGCAATAGAAACACCATAAACATTTAATAACTAGATTTTACTGACAAATTCCTCTTAATATGTATCCGCACCTAATATAGGGCCAGTTTAATTTGCTGATTCACGGTACAACGGTTTTTATTCAATCTACTTCTTTTTGTCACCTAAGCCAACAACTTGGTAATCGGCAACACTAAGTGTTCTGGATCTGTTTGGATTAAACTCCTTTATCCAGAAATCGGCACGGGCATTTGAGTTAGCATCCCTGAAATGCATTTCAAGCACCGTACCTAATAAGTAAGCTGTTCCTCCAGTAGCTAGGTACTGGAAACCATTCATGTGTCCAAAAGCCTCGGAGTAGTCATACTTTATATCATTTGTAGCCCAAAGCTCTACCTTACCATCTGGGTTTTCATAAACGTATTCCTTACATTTATAGCCCAGTACATCTTTTGTGCGTCCTGTTGCCTTGTAGTACATATTATAGGCCGATAAATCTTCTTGAGGTACAGGCTCGGCGAGCTCATCCTTCCCCTGTTGCTGTTGGACTGAATCGGGTTCAAAGTTCATGGCTATACCACTTTTCTCTCCATCTTTATCGCTTAGAATGAGCATAGCTTTGTTCTTATAATCAAAAATCATCAATGATTTTTCCTTCTTCCCCGTTTCGCGATTCAATGCCTCAAACTCCATGGCAAAGTTTTGTGAGTTCTTGTCGAAGTAGAAGGCGTATGCGCCCTTGTTTACCTCTGTTGATGCTGAATCGACAGATTCAACATCCATCTTCATGCTTGATGTAAAGCTATAGGCGGGTTCAAACTTCACGTTTTTGAAACCCATAAGCCCCATCATCTTTTGTTGCATATACCTATCGGCAGCGCTTGGTTGCTTATACCCCTGTTTTTCTGGTTGTTCTTCCTGCTGCTGTTCTTCAACCTTTTTTTCATCCTCGCCACGTTTCAAACTTTTAGCAACGGCTTTTTGGGCTTTATCCTTCAGGAAACCACCTACTTGAGCCTCGGTTACCATGGTTACTCCCATTAGGGCAATAACCAAGGCAAATGCAAATGTTTTTCGTACCATTTTTTTTAATTTATATGTTTAAAGTAATGCAAGTTAACCAAATGATTTGAACATTGTGCTGACTATCAGGTTATTTTTTGTTAAATATTTCAATACTTTTGTGAAGTAACAACATGTTTTATGCAGAAAGGGAAAGAAACAAAGCCGCATATTGGGATTTATGGACGCAGAAACAACGGCAAGAGCTCGTTAATTAACCTGCTTGCTGGGCAAAATGTAGCCATAGTATCGGACTTTGCAGGAACAACAACCGACCCGGTAAAAAAGTCGTTTGAGATAACCGGATTTGGACCTGTAATACTGGTTGATACTGCCGGAATTGACGATGTGGGTGAGCTTGGACAGAAAAGGGTCGAAAAAACCCTACAATCCATTAACCATATTGACCTTGCCCTGTTGGTTGTTACCTCAAATACTTGGGGCGACTACGAGGAGATGCTGGTAAACGAGTTTATCAAAACCGATACACCATACCTAGTGGTTCATAACAAGAGCGACATTGAGCCTGCCTCCAGTATTTTTAAGGAAAAGCTGAGTGGCAAGAGGCATTCGGGATTTATTGATATCAGCTGCAAATCCCAAACCCAACCCGACGAGCTTATTAGTCTAATCAAGAAAGCCATTCCCGAATCGTCATATAGGACACCTACGCTGCTTGGCGACCTTATATCGTACGGTGATATTGTTTTACTTATCACCCCTATTGATGTTGAAGCTCCCGCAGGCAGGTTGATACTCCCGCAGGTTCAGGCCATACGCGACGTTCTGGACAACGATGCCGTGGCAGTTGTTCTTAAGGAACGTGAGGTTGATGCCTTCCTACGTAAAACCCAGGTTAAACCTGCATTAGCCATAACCGACAGCCAAATTTTTGTTAAAGCCGATGCATCAATCCCCCGCGACATTCCGCTAACCAGCTTTAGCATACTCTTAGCCCGCCTGAAGGGCGATTTTGAAAATTACCTTAAGGGCACTCCAAAAATATCGGAGCTAAAGGATGGCGATAGGGTGCTTCTGCTTGAAAGTTGCAACCACCATGTTTCATGCGACGATATTGGTAGAGTTAAGATTCCAAGGTGGATATCGAACTTTACCGGGAAGCAGCTCGAGTACGATGTGGTTGCAGGCCTCGATGCCCTACCCCGCGATATAATGGAATACTCACTTGTTATTCAGTGTGGTGGCTGTATGATTACCCGCAAGCAACTTATTAACCGCTTGCGTCCGGCCGTAGAGGCAGGCATACCTGTTACCAACTACGGAATGGCTATTGCCTATGTTCAGGGTATTTACCAGCGTGCCATTGCACCTTTTACAGCAAACAAGGAATCAAAAGCCGATTACCTTTAGGGTTTAGTATGGGTCAACATCAATGGCGATAACCACCGTGCTGGTTTCCCTTTTTTGCTTTAACATCGTAATACTATACCTAATAAATTCCTTGATTCGCTGCAAGGGCTGTTCACGCTTAATCTTTACAAGAATCTCGAGTATATATAGCCCTTGTACTCTCGAAATTATTGGAGGCTCAGGCCCCAGTACATTCTCACCCAGCGAATGCCTTAGGGTTTTTGCCAGATTCTCAGCGGTATCTTCCAAGTGGTGCTTATCCTTATGTTTGAGGGTAATCCGAACAAGGCGGTAAAAAGGCGGATAGTGGAATCGGTTACGCTCAGCTAGCTGCCATTCCCAGAAAGTAAAAAAGTTGTTACCTGTAACGCTTTTAATAACGGGATGATCGGGCTGCGCTGTTTGAATAATAACTAAACCCTGCTTCCCCTTTCGCCCAGCCCTACCGCTAACCTGAGTAATCAGCTGAAAACTCCGCTCAAATGCTCTGAAATCGGGGAAATTAAGCATATTATCGGCATTTAGAATGCCTACAAGACTAACCCGGTCAAAATCGAGCCCCTTGGAAACCATTTGGGTGCCAACCAGAATATCAATTTTACCTTGCTCAAAGCCCGAAATAATTCGCTCATACGATGAGCGTGAACGGGTAGAATCCAAATCGATACGCTCAATAACGGCATCGGGGAAGAAAACCGAAAGTTCATCCTCAACCTTTTCGGTTCCAAAACCCTTAGGCTGCAGGTTTGTACTCCCGCATGCAAGGCATGAACCCATCTGCTCCATGCCAAAGCCGCAGTAATGACATGTTAGCTGATTGGTGTACTTATGGTAGGTAAGCGTAACATCGCAATGCTCACAGTGGGGCACCCAACCGCAATCGGCACACTCAATAAATGGAGCATACCCTCGCCTGTTCTGGAAAAGTATTACCTGCTCCTTTTGGGAAAGAGCGTTCTCAATGGCACTCAGGAGAGTATCGGAAAAGTGCGACTTCATTCGCTTTCGCTTACGAGCATCGCGGGTATCAACCACAATAGTACGTGGCAATTCTAAGCCACTAAAGCGCTCCAGCATCTTTACTAATCCAAACTTACCGGATTTAGCGTTAAAGTAAGTCTCAACTGCCGGTGTTGCGGTACCAAGCAAAACCTTTGCCCCAACCTGTTTGGCTAGGACAATTGCAGTATCACGAGCGTGGTATCGGGGTGCAGGGTTGTACTGCTTGAAGGTATTTTCATGCTCCTCATCAACAATTACTAACCCTAAATTTGAAAAAGGCAAAAAAATTGAAGATCGAACCCCGAGAATTACATCGAAAGGCTCCTCGCTTAGCATTTTCAGGTAAACCTCAACGCGCTGAGAGTCTGAGAACTTGGAATGGTAAACACCAACCCTATCCCCAAAAACTTTGCGCAGGCGATTAATTATTTGTGTGGTCAATGCGATTTCGGGTAACAGGTAAAGCACCTGTTTCCCATTTTGTAGTGCTTGGTTAATAAGGTGAATGTAGAGCTCAGTTTTACCGCTTGAGGTAACTCCGTGTAGCAGCACAACATCGTGTGAGCTAAATTGGTTTTGTATTTCGTTGAGGGCGTTAATCTGAAAATCTTCCAGGGCAAGGGGGTTACGAGTAGGAGGATCGCTATTAGCATTATCAATCCTTGAGATTTCAACCTCATCCTGGACTATAAATCCTTTGTCAATTAACGATTTTAAAACGGATGCCGACACATCAACCTTTTCCAGCAGGGTCTTTCTGAGAACCCTTGCAGTAGATAAATCGTTTGGAGTAGTTGCCTGCGAGGCAATAGCAAGTATTAGCCTTTGCTGTGCCGGTGCACGTTTAAGTGAATCAATAAGCTCACAGAGCTTTTTCTCATCGGAGTATTCCGGTGCCAAAGCAATATAATTTTCGGTTTTAGGGCGATAATCGGACTCAATATCCTCAGTTATGAAAAGCAATTTGCGCTCCAACATCGATTTTATAACGCTCATAGGGTGTTTGAGACCCGATTTTTGGGTAAGTTGCTGGATGGTAAGCTTACGCTTTTGCCCTAGCAGATGGATAAGGGTCATCTCCTCATCGGAGAGGTCAATTTCATCAAAGTCGCCAGAAGCAATGTAGGTATCGCTCTCCATTTTTAATCCCGATGGAAGCGCAGCTTTCATTACCTCGCCCAGGGAACACATGTAGTATTCAGCAAGCCATTCCCATAGCTCATACTGGCTGGGAAGCACAATAGGTGTAGTATCAATAACCTGTAAAATATCCTTTACCTGTTGCACTTGGGGTTTTTCAGAGTGCACCCTGTAAACCAGAGCTGAGTAAAGCCTGCGTTGGCCAAACGATACAACAACCCGTACCCCGGGTTGAATCATTTTTTCCATCTCAAAGGGTACAGAGTAGGTGTATGTTGCCTGAAGAGCTAAAGGCAAAATAACATCAGCATAAAGTTGGCTTGTCATTATAACAACTTTTTCACTCTGGAAAGTTATATAAAATAGTTGTTCATGCTAAGGCTTAAGCCTAACTGTTAATATCTTTATGGAGCAAACCGAAACGGCAAAAAACTTGCTTACAACATTTTGTGTTTTTATCAATGAAATGGTAATGCAAATCATCAATTATCTTCGTTTTGTCAAAATAATTTTACTAACTTGCAAAAAAATTATTCCTTGCGGAAGTTTATAAATAGGTTATAATAATTGAAGTTTTAGAAGCGATGAAGGATTTGTTTAAACTTAAAGGTAAACTTTTAGTCCTAATAGTTGTTGGTATTATTATATCCGTAGGTTTAAGTTCATGCCATAATAATATTCCATGTCCGGCCTACGCAAGTGTGGTAAAGTAAAGTATATTTGTATAAAATTTTGGCCTATGAAAATTAGAAGAATCGTAACTGGATTATTGCTACTTGCATTTGTAGCAGTATTAGCAAGTTCATGCTCCAAAAAAACTTGCCCAGCCTACAGTAAAATTTACCGTAGTACAGTAGTTAACAACTAGGCTATCCTAACTTGTATTGCCCACAAAGGATTTGTTAATCCTTTGAAATATTGAATATTACAGGGTTTCTCAGTAAGAGAAACCCTTTATTTTTATTCATTATCAAGGCCTTATGTGTTGTCGGTACATAAAATGCGTGTTGGAAAAGTTATTTAGAATGTTAAATTAGTTCATATGCTTTAGATGAAAAGCAAAATTTAATAACTTGTACTGCCAATTAAACCGATAAACTATGATTGAAATGTTTAACTCATCGATTGGGAAAAAGCTGGTAATGAGCATAACCGGATTGTTTCTAATGGTATTCCTGCTAGTTCATTTAACTGTAAACATGCTGCTACTGGTGGGCGATGGTGAGGTTTTTAACCGAGCAGCTCATTTCATGGCCAGCAACCCTGCCATTAAGGTAATTGAGCCCTTGCTGGCAATCGGCTTTGTGTTTCACATTATCTATGCAACCTTCCTGACCATTAAAAATCAAAGAACAAGGCCAATAGGTTACTCAAAAACTACATCTAATGGTCTTTCAACCTGGTCGTCGAAAAATATGTTCATTCTGGGTACTACCATTTTCATTTTCTTAATCATACACCTAGCAAATTTCTTTTGGAAACTAAAGTTTGGAACCGTTGAAACCATTACTTACGGGAGCGACACTATGCCCAACGCATACGCATTGGTTTCGGGTCTTTTCATAAGCTACTGGTGGTATGATTTGCTTTACGTAATAGGTGCAATTTTTCTTGGATTACACCTGAGCCATGGTTTTTGGGCTGCTTTCCAAACCCTTGGATGGAATGGTACAAAATGGTTAAAACGCCTTGAGGTGGTAGCCTATGTTTACGCCATTATTATTGGAACGGGATTTAGCATTATCCCAATCTATTTTTTACTGTTTAGGTAGATTTTAATCCGATTATAAATATCGACAGCTATGAGTAAGCTAAACGCCAAAATACCTGAAGGCCCATTGGCCGAAAAATGGACTAATCATAAAGCGAAACTCCGACTGGTAAACCCAGCCAACCGACGAAAACTCGACATTATTGTGGTAGGAACAGGCCTTGCAGGTTCATCGGCAGCATCAACACTTGGCGAACTGGGGTACAACGTAAAAGTGTTCTGCTACCAGGATAGCCCCCGAAGGGCTCACTCCGTTGCCGCACAAGGCGGAATAAACGCTGCCAAAAACTATAAGAACGACAACGATAGCGTTTACAGGCTGTTCTACGATATGATTAAGGGTGGCGATTTCAGAGCCCGTGAAGCAAATGTTTACCGTGCTGCTGAGGTAAGTAACCTTGTAATTGACCACTACACCGCGCTGGGAGTACCTTTTGCCCGTGACTATGGTGGATTAATTGAGAACCGTTCGTTTGGGGGCGTTCAGGTTTCAAGAACCTTTTACGCTAAGGGACAAACCGGCCAACAGTGCCTTATTGGCGCCTACTCCGCCCTCTCGCGCCAAATTGATAAAGGAACTGTTACTATGTACCCCCGCAGGGAGATGATGGATCTTGTAGTAATTGACGGAAAAGCACGAGGGATTATAGTTCGCAACTTAGTAACCGGCGAGATTGAGCGCCACTCGGCTCATGCAGTAGTTTTAGCCACTGGAGGTTACGGCACAATCTATTACCTCTCAACACTCGCACTAAACTCAAATGGCTCAGCCGCATGGCGTGCCCATAAACGTGGCGCACTGTTTGCCAATCCAAGTTTTGTGCAAATTCACCCAACCAGCATTCCGGTGCTAAACGACCACCAATGCAAGCTTACCCTTATGTCGGAATCGTTAAGAAACGACGGCCGGGTGTGGGTGCCAAAAACTAAGGGTGACCCCCGCAAACCCAACGAGATACCAGAGGACGAACGGGACTACTACCTGGAGCGTCGTTACCCTGCTTTTGGGAACCTTGTTCCGCGCGATGTGGCTTCGCGTGCCGCCAAGGAACGCTGCGATGCCGGTTACGGGGTTGGCCCAACAGGCCTATCGGTTTACCTCGACTTCCGCGATGCCATTCAGAAAAAAGGCCGTAAGTACATTGAGGAGAACTATGGCAACCTATTTGAAATGTATGAGAAAATTACAGGAGAATCGCCTTACGAGGTACCCATGCGCATTTACCCTGCTGGCCACTACACCATGGGAGGGCTATGGGTTGACTATAACCTGATGACTACCATCCCTGGCCTATACGCCATTGGCGAAGCCAACTTTAGCGATCATGGGGCAAACCGCTTAGGCGCCAGCTCACTCATGCAAACCTCGGGCGATGGTTACTTTATACTACCCTACACCATTGCCGATTACTTAGCCGACGAGATAAAAACACCAAAAATACCCACTAATACCCCTGAGTTCGATGCAGCCGAAAAAGAGGTTAAGGAACGGATTGAAAGGTTAATGGCAATTAACGGAACCGAAACGGCAACCAGCTTCCACAAGCGGCTTGGAAAGATCATGTGGGATTACTGCGGGATGGTTCGCAACGAGGAAGGGCTTAAAAAGGCACTTACATTGCTCGATGAGCTAAAGGATGAATTTTGGAAAAACCTTAAGGTTCCCGATACTGCCAGCGAGCTGAACCAAGAGCTGGAAAAGGCAAATCGCGTAGCCGACTTTCTTGAACTCGGTAAACTTATGGTTTACGATGCACTTAACCGTAAGGAAAGTTGCGGGGCACATTTCCGGGAGGAAAGCCAAACTGAAACAGGAGAGGCCAAACGCGACGACGAGAACTACTCATACGTTGCAGCCTGGGAGTTTACCGGCGATGGCAAGGAGCCAATACTCCATAAGGAAGAGCTGAAATTTGAATACGTAAAGCTTCAAGAACGCAGCTATAAATAGCATCTCATCAACCATATAACACTAAAGGCTATGAAGGTGAAACTCAAGATATGGCGACAGAAAGATTCCCGTAGTAAAGGAAAATTCGAGGTTTATGAGCTCGATAATGTTGCCCCCGATATGTCGTTCCTTGAAATGCTCGACTCGCTGAACCAGCGACTGGTTAGGGAGGGAAAAAGCCCAGTGGCGTTCGATCACGACTGTCGCGAGGGGATTTGCGGTTCCTGCGGCATCTACATCAATGGTCGACCCCATGGAAATGACCACCGAACCACCACCTGTGAACTGCGTATGCGCCGCTTTAAGGATGGCGATACCATTACCATTGAGCCCTGGCGCGCAGCAGCTTTCCCTGTTGTGAAAGACCTAGTGGTTGACCGCTCAGCCTTTGATAAGATTATACAAGCCGGAGGCTACATTAGCGTGAACGCAGGTGCCGCACAGGATGCCAATGCTATTCCTGTACCCAAACACAATGCCGATGTTGCCTTCGACACGGCATCGTGCATTGGTTGTGGGGCATGCGTGGCTGCTTGTAAAAATGCATCCGCTATGCTCTTTGTGGCTGCCAAAATCACCCACCTGGCACAATTTCCTCAAGGGCGGGTTGAAGCACCCGAGCGGGTTAAGCGTATGGTAGCCAAAATGGATGAACTAGGTTTTGGCAGTTGCACTAATACACGTGCTTGCGAGGCTGAATGCCCAAAGGGTATTTCCATTAGCACAATTGCAAAGCTAAATCGCGAATATATCACCGCTAAACTTAAGGACTAAAATGCCAACTAAAAAAGATAAATCGCCCGACATACTGCTTGTTCCGGTTGATTTTGGGGACTACTACGAAAAGGCCATTGAATTCGCTCAGAAATTAGCCCCAATTACAGAATCACAAATCCATTTACTTCATGTTCTTGATTTAAAGGATTGGTGGCTCGATGAGGTTAAAGAGGAACGGCTTATCAATGAGGCCTTTAATAAACTGCTTAACATATCGCGCCAGTTTGGATTACCTGAGGACTCAAAGCTGATGGTGCAAACCGGAAAACGGCACCATAAAATTGTGGAATACGCTGAGCAGGAAAACGTCCGCTTTATCCTTATGGTCGATAATTACCCCTTTGCCCAGGAAGGAAAAAGAATTGGATCAACCCTGGAGAACGTGATTATGAAGGCTACCAAGCCTGTAATAACCGTAAAAACCGTTCCTGAAACAATCTTTAAGAATATGCTTGTTCCCCTTGATCTTACTAAAAATTGCCGTGTAAACCTATTTAACTCTGTTGCCCTTGCTCTAAAATTCGGCTCTAAACTAAACATCGTATCGGTAATTTTTGGGGATATCGACCCTGAAAAAAGCCGAATAAATGAAAAGATTGAAAAGTATGCGGCTGTTTATGCTGAAAATCACATACCCCATACTAAAAAATTGATTCGCAAGGATGAAGATTTTGCATATCAGGAAATACTTGATTACGCCGATGAAATTAAGTGCGACTCCATTATAATTATGACCCATAAAGAAAACGTGGGCTTTGATAACTACGTGGGCGCATTTGCTCACCACATTATCAATGAGGCCAAGGTCCCGGTTATCAGCCTTAACAATGCATCATCAACACAAACAACAAGGGATTTACTATCGTCAATTATTGATCCCTTAAATATTTTTTAGGGTGTTGGCTCACCAATTTGCCTAAATATGTTATAAATTTGCAGTGTAAACAGGCGGGAGTAGTTCAGCTGGTAGAACATCAGCTTCCCAAGCTGAGGGTCGCGGGTTCGAGTCCCGTTTCCCGCTCAAACGTAAAGGGGTTAACCCCTTTACGTTTTTTTATATAGCTTTATTTAGCTACAACCATGAGCTTAAACCTGTTTATGTAAAACAATTAAACGGGTTGATGTTCATTTTTTTGATTAATTTTGCAGTTTAGTAAAAACGGATTAAATGGCAGTAAAAAGAGTAAAGAAAACATCGAACACCGAGGATTTACTTACGTGTATAGTTGATGCTATTCAAGAAAAAAAGGGAAAAAACGTTGTATCGCTTGAGATTGGAGCTTTGCCGAATGCCGTATGCAAGTACTTTGTTTTCTGTAATGCCGACTCCACCACACAGGTAGATGCCATTGCAAACAATATTGAAGATAAAGTGTTAGAGAAGCTGGGCGAAAAGGTTTACCGCTCCGATGGTTACCAAAATGCAATTTGGATTGTACTAGACTATATCGATATAGTAGTGCATGTATTCCAAACCGAATGGCGCAACTACTACCGTGTTGAAGCACTTTGGGCCGATGCTAAAGCTATACAGTACGAAGAAGTTTAACAATAATAAGTAATAATAGAAATAGTCCTATATGGCTGAGAACAACAATAACAACCCTATGATGAACGATGAAAACGGCAAACCCAAAATGCCACGATTCAACGTTTACTGGGTTTACATCATTATAATTCTTGGATTTTTCCTGATCCAGTATTTTTACTCTGGCAAAACAGCTCAGCTAACCACATGGCAGGAGGTAAAAAACCAAATGCTGGAAAAGCAGGAAATAAGCAAGCTATTGGTGGTAAGGAACGCTGGCAAGGTAGAGGTTTACCTTAAGGAAGATAAGCTAGAGAAGTACAAGGATCGACTAGGACAGGGGTTTGGCGCTGTTCCAAAGGCAGGGCCTCACTTTTACTTTACCATTGGTTCCATTGAAACCTTTGAGCGGCAGCTTGCCGAGGCACAAACCAATATAGAGGAAAGTCAAAAAATATACCCGGAATACGTTGACCGGCCAAACTATTGGGCCGATATACTTTCATGGGTACTTCCGTTCGTAATACTTGCTGCCATTTGGATCTACATTTTCCGCAGAATTTCCAGAGGCGGTGGAGGCGGACCAGGAGGCGGGAATATTTTCTCGGTAGGTAAGTCAAAGGCACAGCTGTTTGATAAGGAAACACGCCCAAGGGTTGACTTTAAGGATGTGGCAGGGCTTGAGGAAGCTAAAATTGAGGTAATGGAAATAGTTGATTTCCTCAAAAACCCCAAGAAGTACACTGAGCTGGGTGGTAAAATACCCAAGGGTGCTTTACTCGTAGGCCCTCCGGGAACCGGTAAAACACTACTTGCCAAGGCTGTTGCCGGCGAGGCCAACGTTCCCTTCTTTAGCATGTCCGGTTCTGAGTTTGTGGAGATGTTTGTAGGCGTAGGAGCATCGCGCGTTCGCGACCTGTTCCGTCAGGCCAAGGAAAAGGCTCCATGCATTGTATTTATCGACGAGATTGATGCCATTGGCCGAGCTCGCGGTAAAAACCCGAGCTTCTCCGGTAACGATGAGCGTGAGAACACCCTTAACCAACTTCTCACCGAGATGGATGGATTTGCCTCCAACCAGGGTGTAATCATTCTGGCAGCAACCAACCGCGCCGATATTTTAGACCGTGCTCTTTTGCGTGCTGGTCGTTTCGACAGGCAAATTCATGTTGAGTTGCCCGACCTCAAGGAGCGTCTCGATATCTTTAAGGTTCACCTTCGCCCTCTTAAGCTTGAGGAGAATCTCGATATCAGTTTCCTGGCAAAGCAAACCCCAGGATTTTCAGGTGCCGATATAGCCAATGTGTGCAACGAGGCTGCTCTTATTGCCGCGCGTAAGAATAAAAAGTATGTTGAGAAACAAGATTTCCTTGATGCTATCGACCGAATCATTGGAGGGCTTGAAAAGAAGAATAAGATTATATCAAAGGAGGAGCGTCGCACCATTGCCTACCATGAAGCTGGGCACGCCACCGTTAGCTGGCTGCTTGAGCATGCTAATCCATTGCTCAAGGTTTCAATTATACCCCGTGGCAGGTCTTTAGGTGCAGCATGGTATTTGCCTGAGGAGCGTCAAATCACTACAACCGAGCAACTATTCGACGAGATGTGCTCAACCCTTGGAGGTAGGGCAGCTGAGGAGATAAACTTCAATAAGATATCAACTGGCGCTCTGAGCGACCTAGAAAGGGTAACCAAACAGGCCTACGCCATGGTTGCTTACTTTGGAATGGGCAAGAATCTTCGAAATATAAGCTACTACGATTCCACCGGCCAGGTTGAATTCACATTTTCCAAACCCTACAGCGAGAAAACCGCTGAACAAATTGACGAGGAAGTTAAAGAAATAATCGATAAAGCCTACGAAAGAGCTAAGCAGATACTTACCGAGAACCACGAAGGTCATGTTCAGCTTGCTGAGCTACTACTTGAACGTGAAGTTATCTTCAGCGAGGATTTGGAAAAGATATTTGGCCCACGGAAAACCCTAAGCCGTGAGCAAGAACTGGTAAAAGAGCTTGACGAGGAGGCTCACAAGCAAAATTCAGAAAGCAAAGAAAACCAAACCGAATAAACCATGGACCAAAACTGGCAAGAGGTGTTTTCCACCTCGCATACATGGCAGGCCGAAATGGCTAAACAAATCCTCGAGGAAAACGAGATTCCTGCTGTTGTGGTTAACCGTAAAGATTCCAGCTATCTTTTTGGCGAAGTTGCAGTGTATACAGAGCCTGAAAACGCTGAAAGGGCTAAAGAACTTTTAAAAGATATACAGGGTTGAGCGAGTTTTTAAAACGTACCATTAGCGGATTACTTTTTGTAATCGTACTGGTTGGGGCAATTTACATTGGCCACATCACCTTTTTCATTCTTTTTTTAGCCATTACCACTGCCACCATGCTTGAGTTCTACCATTTAGGACTTAAAGCCAAGTTACGGCCACAATCGTTACTTGGAGTATTCATTGGGATGGCCTTCTTTATTTGGTCGTACTTCTACAGCTCAGGCCGGATTGAGCAGCTAACGCTTTACGGTTTTGTACCTTTGCTCGTTTCAATTTTTGTTGTTGAACTTTACAGGCACCAGCAAAAGCCAATGCAGAACATAGCATTAACCCTGCTTGGAATTTTCTACATTGCCTTACCGTTTTCGTTAATGAACTTCATTACCATCAATGGCTCCTCCTATAGCATGGATTACAACCCGAACATATTACTAGGAATACTCTTTCTGGTTTGGGCAAACGATACCGGAGCGTACATTGTTGGTGTGAGTATGGGTAAGCATAAAATGATTCCCCGGATATCGCCCAAAAAGAGCTGGGAAGGTTTTGTTGGGGGTATAGCCACCACGCTACTGGTAGCATGGGTTATTGCAATGTTTTTCGATGAGGTAAGCCTTAAGCACTGGCTTGCAATAGGACTAATTACAACCTTTATGGCGGTACTGGGCGATTTAGTGGAATCGATGTTCAAACGCAGTATAGGGGTTAAGGATTCCGGGAAATTTCTTCCTGGACACGGGGGACTACTCGACCGTTTTGACGCATTGTTAATGGTACTCCCCATGGTTTATGTTTACCTTGAAGTAATGATGATTATTTAAATTTCTTAGTAGATATGAAGGTTCACAAGGAGGGATACTCAATTCTTTTTGTAACACTGGCAGTCCTGGTGGTACTATGCGCCGTTTCCTGGTTAATCCTGCCAAAAGCAATTTCAATTGTTGCAACGGTAGCATCGGTGCTGCTAATGGCTTTCTTAACCCGATTTTTCAGAGTACCTTCAAGGCACATTGAAACCCGCCTGAATGCGGTTTTGTCGCCTGCCGATGGCACAGTTGTTACAATTGAGGAGGTAGAAGAGAACGAGTACCTTAAAACCCGATGCATACAGGTTTCAATATTCATGTCGGTTTGGAATGTCCATATCAACTGGTTCCCAGTAAGTGGCGTTATAAAGTACTACAAGTATCATCCTGGCGATTACCTTGTTGCATGGCACCCAAAATCGTCGTCGCATAACGAGCGAACCACGGTTGTGGTTGAGCGTCCCGATGGTGTTAAAGTATTACTCCGTCAGATTGCTGGCGCAGTAGCCCGAAGGATTGTTTGCTACGCCGAGGTGGGGAAACCTGTAAACCAGTGCTCTGAGCTAGGTTTTATCAAGTTTGGCTCACGGGTTGATGTATTCCTCCCGCTTAACGCCGACATTAAAGTAGCCATTGGCCAGAAGGTGACCGGAAACCTTACGGTTATTGCTACCGTTTAGCCAGCCCTTACACCAACACAACCTCTACACCTTTTTCCTCAAGCTGTTTAACAAACAGCTCGTTAACCCCTTTATCGGTAACTATCAGGTCAACCTGCTCGAGCTGGCATATCCGACTAAAACCCCTACGGCCGAATTTTGAGCTATCGGCCAAAACAATTACCTTTTCGGCGCTGGCTATCATTTGCCTGTTCAGCGAGGCCTCAAGGGCATTGGTTGTGGTTAGACCAAATTCGGGGTCAATACCATCAACACCCATAAAGAGCTTGCTGCACCGGAAGCCCTCGAGCATCTTTTCGGCAAAGGGGCCAACAACCGATGTGGCGGTATGCCTTACCAAGCCTCCAAGCTGTAAAACCTCAGCCACTCCCCTTACGGCAAGCTCACGGGCGGCAACCAGCGAGGCGCATATGACAGTAATGTTACGTCGTTCGCCTATTTGGCGAGAAAACTCATTGATGGTACTCCCTGAGGCAAGAATAATACTCTCTCCATCGGAAACTAAACTGGCCGCATAACGCGATATGCGCTGCTTCTCCTCAACATATAGCTGCTCTTTCTCTATTACATGCCTATCGGCTATGTACGGGTTATTTACCGATGCGCTCCCATGCGAGCGGAAAAGCAGATTCCTACTTTCAAGAAGTTTCAGATCCTTTCGAATGGTAACCGCTGAAACTCCCAGTTGCTCGCTAAGCTCAACTACCGATACGTAGCCTGTCTCCTTGAGTTTTTCAAGAATTTTTCTATGCCGTTCCGCTATGCTCAATGTCATACCTACCAATTTTATCTCAAACATAGTGATTTTTTAAATCCGATGTTTTAAGTAGATACCTAAAAAATAATTTCATTTAATTTCGTTTTGTTTCGTTTTATTTGTTATTTTTACCAAAAATATTTCGTTGTATTACTAATTCTTACGATATGAATAGAGAACAGATGCTCAGCCAAGCTGTGTCAAATGATCAGGGATTTGACTTTGTAATTATTGGGGGTGGTGCAACAGGTATAGGAATTGCTCTTGAAGCAGCAACCCGTGGCTATAGAACACTGCTACTGGAAAAACATGATTTCACCAAATCAACCTCGAGTAAAAGTACCAAGCTGGTACATGGCGGGGTGCGGTATTTGGCTCAAGGCGATATTGCTTTGGTGCGCGAGGCCTGTATCGAGCGAGGAAGGTTACTAAAAAATGCTCCCCACTTAGTAAAAAATCAAAGCTTTGTGATTCCAACCTTTGGCTGGTTCGATGAGCTGATGTACACCGTTGGTCTAACGTTTTACGATTTACTGGCAGGCAGCTACAGCCTTGGGCGTTCGCTCAGGGTTTCAAAGAAAAGAGCGCTGGAGTACATTCCAACCATCGAACCTAAAAAGATTACTGCCGGTGTGGTTTACCACGATGGTCAATTCGACGATTCGCGCCTGGCCATAAATATTCTTCAAACAGCAACCGAACATGGTGCCATGGTGCTTAACTACATGAACGTGGTTAAACTCACCAAAAACACCAACGGTATTGTCGACGGGGTTGTGGCTGAGGATTTGGAAACGGGCAGGAGCTACACTTTCCATGGAAAAGCAATAATAAACGCAACCGGCGTTTTTGCTGACGACGTACTGCAAATGGACATCCCCGGCCAGGCAAAAACCATATCGCCAAGTCAGGGTGTTCATGTTGTGCTCGACAAAAGCTTTTTACCCGGCAACCATGCCATGATGATACCCAAAACCGACGATGGACGGGTACTATTTGCTGTTCCGTGGCACAACCGCATTGTGGTTGGTACTACCGATACTCCGATACCTAACGCATCGCTTGAACCTGTTGCGCTTGAGGAGGAAATAGAATTTATTCTGAACACTGCCGGCCGATACCTAACCAAAGCACCCAAACGAAGCGATGTGCTAAGCGTGTTTGCTGGATTACGACCGCTTGCGGCACCCACAGGGGAATCGAAAAAGACTAAGGAAATTTCCCGGAGCCATAAAATCATTGTAACCCAGTCCGAGCTCTTTACCATGGTGGGAGGCAAGTGGACAACCTTCCGCAGGATGGCTGAGGATATGGTGAATAGGGTTGAATCGGTTAAAGGTTGGGAGAAAAGTAAAACAAAAACCCGGAACCTGAAAATTCATGGTTACACAAACAACGTTAACCATAGCGACCCGCTCTATGTGTATGGAACCGACAAGGAAAAGATCCTTGAACTGGCAAGAGTAGAGCCTGAGCTTGGCGAAACCCTAAGCCAGAGTCTTGGCATTATTAAAGCCCAAGTGGTGTGGGCAGTTCGTAATGAAATGGCTCGTAATGTGGAAGACTTTTTGGCGCGTCGTACCCGATGCCTGCTCCTCGATGCTCGCGAGAGTATGCGCATTGCACCTGCGGTAGCAGCTATAATGGCAAGGGAATTGAACCGTGATAAAAACTGGGAACGCGAACAGGTGGAAAATTACCTAGCTATTGCACAGAACTACATTCTTAGCTAATTTGTGAAACCCTAAAAAAACCTAAAATCGACCTAAACCTATGGAAAAGTTTATAATGGCACTCGATCAGGGCACAACCAGTTCCCGCGCCCTGATTTTTGACCAAAAGGGGAACATTCGTTCCATGGCCCAAAAGGAATTTCAGCAGATTTTCCCTAAACCGGGCTGGGTTGAGCACGACCCCAACGAGATTTGGTCATCGCAGGTGGCGGTTGCAGCCGAAGCCATGTCGAAGATTGGGATTAACGGTCAAAATCTGCATGGCATAGGCATTACCAACCAACGCGAAACCACTATTGTTTGGGACAGGAGTACCGGTGAACCCATCTATAACGCCATTGTATGGCAAGATCGCAGAACTTCATCGCTTTGCGATGAGCTTAGGGCAAAGGGATTCACTGACACGATACGACAAAAAACCGGACTGGTGATTGATGCCTACTTTAGCGGAACAAAGGTTAAGTGGATACTCGATAATGTTCCCGGTGCACGCGAAAAGGCAAATCGGGGCGAGTTAGCCTTTGGTACAGTGGACACCTGGTTAGTGTGGAAGTTAACCCGCGGAAGAACCCACGTAACTGATGTTTCCAACGCCAGCCGAACCATGCTTTTCAACATTAACACCCTAACATGGGACAAAGAGCTGCTCGATCTTTTACAAATACCTGAGAGCATTTTGCCTCGTGTGGCCTCGTCGAGCGAAGTTTACGACCATACCAATACTACATTTTTTGCTACAAAAGTACCTATTGCAGGCATGGCCGGCGACCAGCAGGCAGCCCTTTTTGGACAAATGTGTACCAGCCAGGGCATGGTTAAAAACACCTACGGAACCGGTTGCTTTATACTCATGAACACCGGGAAAAAACCTTTTCTCTCAAAAAATAATCTGGTAACCACTATTGCCTGGCAAGTGAATGGCGACACCTACTATGCCCTTGAAGGTAGTATTTTTATTGGCGGAGCTGTAGTGCAATGGCTACGCGATGGTTTAGGTATCATCAAAAGCAGCGCTGAGGTGGAGGAGTTAGCCCGCCAGGTGCCCGACAATGGCGATTTATACCTTGTACCAAGCTTTACCGGAATGGGTGCACCGCATTGGGATCAGTATGCACGCGGGTTGATGATTGGTATCTCTCGCGGAACAACACGTGCACACATTGCCAGAGCTGCACTGGAAAGCATCGCCTTTCAAACCATGGATGTGCTTGATGTTATGGCTAAGGATACCGGCATAAACCTTACTGAATTGCGAGTTGATGGCGGCGCTTCAGCTAATAATCTGCTCATGCAGTTCCAATCCGATGTGCTTGGCATCAACGTTGTACGGCCTAAAACAATAGAGACAACCGCTATGGGTGCAGCTTACCTGGCAGGGTTAGCCACGGGTTACTGGAAAAATATTGAGGAGATTGCCAACCTTTGGCAACTCGATAAAACTTTCACTCCCGGTATGCCAGCCGAAACCCTACAAAAAATGAAGGATAAATGGGCCGATGCCGTTGAACGAGCAAAATCCTGGCACAGGTAAACCAATATATAATCCCCAGATTATGTTAAACTTGCAATTGAATCAATAAAAAAATAGACAACAAGAAGAATAACAAAATGGCAATAGGGCTTTCAATTGGTCTTGCCTTAGGAGCAATAGCTGGGATTACTATAGGAGTGTTGCTGCACGACATCGCACTTTGGTTATCAATTGGAATAGGAAGCGGAATGGCATTTGGGATTGCAATAGGTGTTTTAATCGGTAGTAGAAAAAAATTTGAATAATGACTAATGACGCAGTATTAAAGTAATAATGAGATTTGTGGTTAGCCAAGC
>ERZ795060.1083-NODE-1083-length-33230-cov-6.579020_pt1 | contig 33230 bp, 26 predicted proteins | sample MGYA00375144_ERZ795060 | MGnify/ENA primary metagenome ERZ795060 (study PRJEB30189, sample SAMN05720157) | activated sludge metagenome | isolation source: anaerobic digester from wastewater treatment plant | place: Japan | collected 2015-05-15 ...
CTCGAACCTGTAACCTCCTGATCCGTAGTCAGGTGCTCTATCCAATTGAGCCACCGGCGCATTATGCAATCTTGTTCGGTGAGGATGGTTGCATTATATCCTGCTCCGGTAGTCAGGCAAGCCCTTATCCAAGTGACCCACTCTACTCGTCCGGACGTGCGCATCGCGGCTGGCATCCGGGCGGCCCATAGCGAAACGCGTCAGTCCATGGGCTGCCATTTGGGATCCTAGGCTGCAGTTCGGAATCATCGGCCGCCGGCTTCGGGTATGGGTTTTTCGCTTGAAATGGGAATGGCTTGTGGAAAATCCTTTTCATTCCTCACCCAAACCAATAGCATATACCGTGCATAACCCCCAGCGCGTACAGGCTGGCGATCAGGTCGTCAAGCATGATTCCCACACCCCCGGGCAGGTGTTGAAACCGGTAGGCCGGCGGGGGTTTCAGAATGTCGAAGACCCGGGCCAGAAAAAACGCGGGAACTGTATACTGCCAGCCCGCCGGTAAAAACAAGACCGCCCAAAAATATCCGGCCACTTCATCCACATTTACCCTCGGATCGTCCTTGACACCGGTCAGCCGCTCTGTGCTTTCGGCGCAAAGGATGCCGATTACGGTCACGCCCAGCAATATTGTCAACGCCACCGGCCATTGGGCCAGAGTCAGCGCGCGGGGAAACAGCCAGGTATGCAACGCCCAAGCCGCCAGCGCGCCCCAGGTGCCCGATACCGGCCAATGTCCGGTGCACCCGGTGGTCGAAATGAGATAGGCCGTTTTTTGCGTCCACGTAGCGTTCATCCATTGGGGAGGGAGTGATTTCAAGAGGAGATTCCTTATTCGCGGACGATGGTAATGTCGGTATTGACGTAGCCGTACAGGTTTTCTTCATCCGCCGCCGTAATGCGCACCGGGGCAAAGCGGCCCGTGATCAATTTGTCGCCACGCACATGCACTTGCCCGTCGATTTCCGGCGCTTGTCCGGAGTAACGTCCCCAGTAGCCGTCCCCTTCCGGGTCAGGCCGGTCGATCAGCACGGTGAGCATGCTGCCGATCATTTTTTCATTCTTGGCAAGGGCCCGGTCCGAGGCCCAGTCAATCACGGTGCGGTAACGTTTTTCCTTGATCCGGTCCGACACATGATTGGGCAGGGCCGCGGCCTCGGTTCCTTCCTCGCGGGAATACATAAAGGCCCCCACGCGGTCGAAATCCAGTTCCTCCAACAGGCGCATCAAGTTTTGGAAATGATGATTCTTCTCGCCCGGAAAGCCCACGATCACCGTCGTCCGGAAGGTCATATTGGGCCGGACTTCCCGCAACCGGTGCACCGCCCGCTTGATATGCACATCGGTCGCGCCCCGTTTCATCAATTTCAGAATGAAGGGATCGCTGTGCTGGATGGGCATATCCACATACGAAACGAGTTTTTCACTCCGGGCGAAATAATGGACCAACCGGCGGTCGATCAAGTGGGGATATAGATACATCAGGCGGATCCACTCGATGCCGTCGATCTCTTCCAGATGGGCCAGCAAATCCGTAAGGGCCAGGCGTTTGTAAAGGTCAATCCCATACGACGTGGTGTCCTGCGAAATAATGACCAGCTCCTTGACGCCCCCGGCGGCCAGTCCCTTGGCTTCGGCCACGATCTCCTCCATCGGCCGCGAGCGCAACGTGCCGCGCATGGCGGGAATCGCGCAAAAACTGCAATTGTGGAAACATCCATCCGAGATCCGCAAGTAGGCCATATGCGGGGGGGTGGTCAACAAACGGGGCGCGTAAGGAAACGGGGACTGATAGGTGTTCACCGGTTTTTGTCCCACCGCTTCCCATGCCACCTTGAGAAAGGCGTCTTTGTCTTCCACGCCCACGAAGGCATCCACTTCCGGCAGTTCTTCCCGCAATTCGTTCCGGTAACGCTGCACCAGGCAGCCGACCACCACCAGCCGTTGCCAGGGATTTTCCTGCCGGATGCGGCAGAGATCCAGGATGACGTCGATCGATTCTTCCTTGGCCGGTCCGATGAAACCGCAAGTATTCACCACCAGCAAGTCGGCTTCTTCCGGATCGTGCACCAGCACCATGCCGGACAGGGCCAGCCGGGCCATCATCTCCTCACTTTCGACCAGGTTTTTCGGACACCCAAGCGAGGTCAGATGATATTTCAACACGCGGTTGGGGCTCTGCGTGGGCTTGGGGGAAGGCCGGCCGTAATCAAAGGGTTGCATCGGATTCGGATCCCGTTTCGGATATAGGATTTTGTAGAATTATAGCAGGCCGGGGCGCGGGTTCCAGTGAGCGTCCGTTCCGGATTCCCCTAGGGGGCAAACCATCCCGGGGTGGGAATCTTTGATTTAATCAATATCGTGGTACCCTATTTCCATGCAAAAAACCCGATTCTTCCTGGCCGCCCCAGAACCTTCCTGTTCCCGATTCCCGGCAGCGAACGGCCTGCGTGTGACGCCGGCAAACGGTGCGGATTTCCGGGTGGAATCGTTGATTGGAAAACACGATGGATGTGATTGATATCAAAATCCGTGACCGGCGCATGACCGCCCGGTTTCGGGAGGCGCCCCTGGATCTGCGGCCGCCGTCTTACTGCTTGGTGGAAGTGGATGGCGATCGGGAATTCGCCAAGGTCAAATCCCCGCCGTACACATGGGAAGAGGCATTGCCGCCCGCGGCCGAGGCCTTTGTGCTGGCTCCCGCGCAAGCGGCGGATTTCGAGGTGGTCCGTGCCAACCGCGTCATCGAGCGGGAAGCGTTCCGTTTTTGCCTCGAAAAAGTCCGCGAGCGTCAGCTGCCCATGGCATTGGCCGCCGTCGAACGGTCTTTCGACGGGAAAAAGATGCGTTTTTTTTTCACCGCTGACAACCGCATCGATTTCCGCGAACTGGTCAAGGACTTGGCTTCGGCCTATCGCACGCGCATCGAAATGCGCCAGATCGGGGTGCGCGACCGCTCCAAGAAACTCGGCGGGTACGGCATATGCGGGCAGGAACTGTGCTGCTCGCGGTTTCTGCAAAAGTTCGAGCCGATCACCATCCGTATGGCCAAGGAACAAAACCTGGCCTTGAATCCTACCAAAATCTCGGGCCTTTGCGGCCGGCTGATGTGCTGCCTGTCGTACGAAGTGGACGATTATGTCGAGGCCCGGCGCAGTGTGCCCGCATTCGGCGCGCGAGTGGATACCCCCCACGGGACCGGCGTGCTCGAGCAATTCAACTATATCAAAAATACGGTCACCGTGCGCTTGGAAGAGAATCGGCTGATCGAATGCCGCGTGGGGGAGGTCACAATGCTGGCGGACAAAGAAGGGAGTGAAGTCAAAAGGAGCTGAGAGCGGTGTGTTCAACGTCCCGCAAGGCGGCCTACGGCCCATCGGTGGGGACAGTCAGTCCGGATTCGGGCTCCTTCGGCTGACCCATTGCGCCTCCAACCGGTCCGTGGGCCGGATCGGGATGATTTGCAGGTTATCCACATAGGCGGTCACCCGGCCGCGTGCGGTTGGGGGGACATACAACTGCAGCACGGGGGAGACGGTTGTGGTATCCGTGGGTTGGAACACAAGGCAGACGGGTTGATACTGCCCGGTCATGAAAGCCGTATCGCTGGGGATGAATGTGGCGATGGAACCGCTGTGGGAGCCATCCAACGCGGCGAGGGCTAATTGCCCTTCGGGGGATGTCGTTTGGACCATGCATTTGAGCAAGACGGGATAAGGTCCCGCTTCGACAGGGGGATAGCCCAGAATGAGTTGGTTTTCCCCCGGATCGCAGGTGAAGATCAAGCCTCTGCCATTACTGATTGCGTCATTGAGACCGCTTGGAATCCCGCCCAAGACCGATTCCCCTCCGGGATAGGGACTGAATCCGCCGGGATATTCCAGGCATTGGGCTTCGGCCAAAGTGGCTTGGTCGAACGTATACTCGGCCGCCGGCGTGGGTGTTGTCCCCGTAGGAGCGGGCTGGAACCATCCATCCCGCCGGGACGTCAGGGGAGTGATGCCCAAATTGCGGCCGGCGATGGGGATCCCCCGTTCAAAGGGAAGAATTTCGATATTGTCTATATACATTTCGACGGTCTGTTGAACCTCGCCGGGGGTGAAAAGTTGGACGACGATCACAATCGTATCGCTGTTCACGGGCTCATAGAGACAGGTGATTTGATGCATCGTGGCTTCCAGATGCCGGGTATTGGCGGGAATCCACGTTGCGATCGAGCCATTGTAATCGCCGTCCAATACCGCGATGGCGAATTGCCCGAAGGGGCTGCCGGCTTTAACCGTAATCCGCACGAAGACCGGATTTTTACCCACCAAAACAGGCTGGCTGACTAACAGCATGACCTCCCCCGGACCGCACTGCAAGAACGCGCCTTTCCGGAAATCAGAGGAAAGCCCGCTTTCAGTGTTCTCCCCGATATGCACACGTCCGGGACTCCATCCCTGGAATCCCCCCGGGACGGGGGTGAAGCCTTCGCCGGCCAGGGAATCTTGCTCGAAATCAAACCGCCGGGTAACCTCCAGCGGCGATTTGGGGAAGGGAGAAGGGACCGGCTGCTGGGTTGGAGAAGGCGCCGGAGTGGTGGTCGGCGTAGGCGTGGGCCGCGGGAGCCATCCACGAGGCTCGTACGGATGGGTCCGCTCCTCATATTCTTGCCGGTTGGTCCGGCCATCGGCATCCGGATCGTGCCGGGGATCGGCGCCGGTATATGCAAAATAGTAATCTTCCCAATCGTCCGGCAGACCATCTTGATCCCGGTCGCTCCAAATCCACGGGGATTCCTCATTGAGCAACGCGAGGCTTTCAACCCGAATACGGGGCCATCCTGCCTGTTGGCTTTGCCGTTGGATTGTTCCTTTCAGATGAACGGCCGCGCCGGGGGTGAAGTTCCATCCTTCCGCGAGCACTACGTATGTCCCGCCTGTGGAAGGGGTAAAAAGAACCTGCCGGTCTTGCCAAGCCAGGGTTCCATCCGCGTCGATGACCAAATCCGGCACGGTGGAAAATAAGGCCGCTAAATCCTGGATGGCTTGATCGGCGGCTGCCTCGGTGATATCCGGGGGAAGCCGCCGGTCCGGGACCGGTTGCCGTAGCAATAGATGGTGCAAAACAGTGTCGACGCTATCGGGATACGGATTGGCTTGCGCCCACACGAACGCCTTGTGGACAATGACGGGCCAGGAGGTCGCGCGGAGGCCATTTTGGATATGCGCGTACACGGCGTCCAAATCATAGCGCCGTTGAAGTTCCCTCAGGGGATCCGGCCGCGGGAATTTCACCTGGCCGCCCCATTGCACGGGCTGGTTTTCATGCCATTCGCGAATCATCCAGAATTGAAAGGCCAGCACCGCCGCCGTGGTTTCCAGGTCGATGGTTTGGCTTCTTTCGAGGTAAAATTCTGCCGTGATTTTTTGCCGAAGCTTCGCCAGCCACTCCGCCGGAGTCTGCCGGCCGTCGTATTCCCGCGCGGGATTCCAGTAGGGGACATGGGAGGGAGAATAATCCAGGAGTACCAGCGATGGATTGGAGCGTTCCCGCGCGCGGACGATCAGCGGCTGATGGCCGGGCAACCGAAACCGCCACGGGTGGTTCTCATATTCAGTCCGTAGCACACGGTCGCCGGTGAGATGGTCTACCGAAAGCACCGATCCCTGGCTGAGCGAAAATGGGAACGGGAGCGTTTGCAGCGACGCGCCCAAGTTTAATGTAAGTTCGTATTCCGCGACATCCAGGCTGGGCGCGGCAGGGAAGGACAGGGGATCGGCTGGGTCGGTCCGGCGGGTGGTTTCATCGAAGTCGCTCCAGCCATCGCCCAGTATCTTCCGGTTGGGAAAGGTGTGGGATGGAATCGAATCCCGGTCTTTTGGAACGCTGTTTTTATCCAAAGGATTGCTTTCCCGGATCAATTCCTCCAGGTCATTCCACGTGTCGCCGTCATAATCGAAGGTCCGCGAGAGTACCGGTAACTGGAACGCGGATTCCAGGCGGTCGGGGATGCCATCGCCATCGCTATCCTGAGAAGGGCCCCCTGGGAACCGGTACGAACGGTGGAGGACCGGGCTATAGAGGAATTGCTTTTGGATTTGCGCCTGGGCATAGAAAGAAATGGCGGTGTCTTCCCAGAGAACGATCGGTTCGTGGCAGGGCCGCCAGGCTTCGGATCCGATCCGGTAGAAGATTTGGGCCGCTTCGTCCGCGATGGGCTCCACGGTGATCGCGCGTTGATATTCTCCCCCGGGCGGGGCGATGTCCAACGCCAGGGGACTGTAGAAACGGGGCGGGTGCAAGGAGAGATGGGAACAATCCGGCGCGATTTGATTGAATTGCACCACGTATTGGGACAAGTCTTCCCCGAGTCCGGATAAGGGGATGGCCTGATCGCTTGCCGCGGTCAATCCGGTTTCGCTGAACCGTTCCCGCTTGACAAACATTTGGGATAAATCCGCGGCCAGGGAAGCGATCCCCGTGGTCCAGCCGGGGACATGGAACGAACGATAGATATACGGCTCGCCGTTGACCCAATCCTCCGTTTTGATGATCAGCACATTTTCATTCTCCCCGCCGGATAAGGCCTCGGAAACTTGGAGGCGGCCTTGACTGAGAGTTTGGAATTTGCCGGTATCGAATCCTGAAAGGATGGCATATGGAAAGCCCTCGGCATTCTTTCCAAGGAGAAATACTTCCAATTGTGCGGTTTGAGTAAAATATCCGGTAGTGAATTTTTGGATTTCCGGCAATTCGGTGCGGATCACGATTGAAGAAAACCGTCCGCCGCTGTTCCGCAACCAAGTCAGAGAAACGGGATTGGGAGAAAGAATGAGAAGGTCGAGGAGATGGTCGCCATTCAGATCGGCGGGGGCTATCTGATTAACGGCCGGCAACCTCTCGGACTGAAGGCGGGGCGCGCCCAACAGAGAAAGAACGAGTTGCCCGGTTTCAGCGTTCCAGAGGAATAGATCCAGCTGGGCATCCTCATTCCAGTGCCCCGCGTGAAACCGCCGATAGCCGGACCCATGGAGGCCGATGTGCCGGTCGAGGCTCCATTCCCCGCGCAAAAAACGGCTGGTCCTTTTGTAGATTTTCATGGTTTGCTGTTCCGCGCCGCACAAGGCCAGCAACTCGTCCGACGCGTCCTGATCGAGATCGATGAACTGCAAATCCCACACCGGATCATCAGCCGCGAGGGTTGGAAGGACATCCCAGCCTTGGACGGCGCGTTCGAGCACGGCAATGGTCCGGGATCCAGAAAAACCCATGGCCACGGCCGCTTGAGTGGAAAATCCCGCGGCGATGGCTTCCGCCCCGGCGCCTGGGCTCTGGACGACAGGTTCCATCACGGCATAATCCGCGTTTTTCCTCCATTCCATCGCGGCATACTCCGGGTAAAAGAGCAGCAAATCCGCGCTGGTCCGGCTGGTGACCGGCACCGGGCGTATTTCCCTGACCGGAGTACCTTGGGGAAAAAACTGAGAGGCCGCGGTAAACGTACCGTCTTTCTGATTGATTAAAATGACCACCGGGCCCGAACCATCGTAAAAAACGAGGTCGCTATAGCCGTCCGCATTGACATCAGCCGGTTTCAGGAGGGGATAGCCCTGCGCGCCGGCGAGAGCGATGGGCAACATCATCCAACCACCCAGCCAGAAAAAACGCGGAATCAGCGGGAGGCGGATCATCCAGGGGAAGAAGAGGAAACGATTCATTAGTTGGTCACCTCGATGGGCTGGGAGGGCCCGCGCACGGCTTTGATCTCCCCATTCCTTGAGTCCAGCAGCACGATTTTGTATTCGTATTTCGCCCCTTGGATCAAATTCGAACGATCGAGAAAGTAGAGGCTGGCTTTTTGGAATGGGTCCACATGGGAGGGAGTTTGCTGGGTGATTTCCAAAAAGAAAGGATCGATGACCTCTCCATCGGCTCCACGGCGGATGGTTTCCAGCAATGGACTGACTTGCACGAAAGAATAGCCGGGTTTATCCACCCGGCGGCGGAACACTTGAAAAGGAAACTCGATCCCATAGGTGTACCCCTGGAGGATATTGACTCGTTCCCCCAGCAAGATCCCCACTCCCTGCCGGTTGGGATTGGGATCAGCGGCGTTGTATTCGAACAACGTGACAACCAAGTCTCCGGATTCGGGCGGCAGGGGCCTGGCGGGCCAGGCCGGGTAGTCCCCCGGCTCAGGGGCGGCGGACCAATGGAAGAGTACGCCATTGGGACTGATCCGTTCTTCGCCGCTCTGCATGTAGGCTTTACAGTAAATAGAATAGGTCCGATTGATCTCCGGCGGGTGATATCCCCCCTCTTGAATCGAGGAAATGACGGTCTGGAAGAGGCTGGTTTCCTCATCCACGGTATATTGGTTCGAATTTACAGCCACGTTGGGGGCCGTTTCATCGAAATTGTTTCCCGAACAGAAATACAACCGGAAATGCGATAACCCATAGGGGGGCGAAAACCATTGGACCAGCACAGCGGGAGAGTCCGGGTTTCCTGCCGGAGTGGCGGATTGCATCGAAGGCCGGATGGTTTCTCCCGCGGGGGCGACCGCCACTGCCGTAGGGATATACATCAGGATGCTTTGATTATCGTTTTCGTCCACCGCCCGCACCGCGTAACAGACCCGCCCGCCCTGCTGGGGCGCGTAATCGTCCGCGATCTGTGCCTGGCCGTTTTCGTCGAAGTCCGCTTGGCCGGCCGCGTAAAAGTCTTGGCAATTGAGGCTGCGGTAAAGGATGATCCCCTTGGCGTCTTCGGTCTCCCGTTGGAATTGCATGACCACCGGGACCAGGTTTCCATCCTCATCCACGGGCATGTGCGGTTCCGTCCCCGCCTGGAACGGAAGGCAAACCGGTTCCATCCGCGTGGAAAGATCGATGGTGCAGATCAGATGGCCTTTGGTGTGGATTTGCTCAACATACATTGCCAGATGGGCTTGGTCCGGCAGCGTCAACTGGCAGATGGTTGTTCCCCCTTGTCCCGCTTGGATGTGATACTGAGGCAATCGCTTGACCTCCGAAAGATGGAACGTGTCGCTGACTATCACTTGACCCTGGGCGTCAAAAGGGCCGCGATAAAGCGCCTGGAGCAGCGGCACCTGAAGATGGGTGGCGGTCTCTGGGTCCACCACCCGCACGATGCTCAAGTGGGTTAGCCTCGAAGAATGGTTTCTGACAAAAAAAGTGATCTGAAATGGTTCCCCATTCCCTGGTTCCGCCGTCAACGCGATATTCTGAACATCACAGACGGTCTGATTGAGGCAAATCTGCCCCCGGGCCGGTGGGCCGGGCGGGGTTTCATCAAATAGAATGCCTCGTACCGGGGACGATGGAAACGATTCGTTGCCCCACGCGTCCACGGCGGTAACCGTGTACCAAAAGGCCTTGTTTTCGTGCTGGGGCCGTTGGAGGCTGGTGTCTTGATAGGCGGGATCGCCGGTGGCGGGTTGGTCTGCACTGCCGATCCGGCCTTCCGTCAGGCCATCGACCGGGGCCAGCGGCTCGCGATGGCCGGCGTGGTTGTATTGCCGGAACCGGTAAATATTGTAACGCTGGGTATCGTCATGGTTCCGGCTCCAGGTCAAGAGCAGACGGTCTCCATGGGATGTCTCGACGGGTTTGATTTGCACGTTTGCGGGAATCTGGGGGGTTTGCTTGTCCGGCACGGTGACCACCCGGGGCTGGCTGATCTCTCCATTTTGCCCTAACAAATCACGGGCGGCCACCCAATAGGTATAGACCTCGCCGGGGGAGAAGGGTTCGCCTTCAATTCCCTGATCCGTTAGGGTTTGATTGTCATCGCGGAAGAAATAGGTGTTGGATTCCTCCCCGCTGACCGCGTATTCCGCCGGGGGTAAAATGGGAACCGCGTTGATTTGCTGGATCGCGCCCAGCTCCATCAGTTCATTGAACGGGATTCCCCCGAGATCGCCCTCCCCCCGGTACACGTTGTACCCAAACATGGCCGAACGCTGCTCCGTGAGTGCATCCCCCATGGCCCATTGGAGGTACACCTTTGCGTGCCCCCGCTCGCCGGGGATATCGACAAACACCGGTTGCTGCGGCGCCGGAAGCCGGGTCGGGCGCCGGGCATTGACGGAAACCCGGCCGATGATTGGCTCCGAGCCCGCTGTCCCTTCCGTCGCGCGCAGTTCGTAGGTGTATGTATCCGGCGCCACCGCGTCCAGGTACCCCCACCCTTCGATGATCGCGATGGCATAGTTGGCTTGCACGAGCATGTTGGCCCGCAGCGCGCAGGTGTCACACGTTGGATCCCCGTTTAAAATCCGGATCAACGGCTCGGCATAATTGTCCCGGGTTACCGGCTCTTCATACATGTCGTCGAGCAATGCGAGCAGATCATCCAACGCCCGCTGATTGGACGGATGTTCCAGGATGCTGCGGATCAGGGCGGATTCACGTAACTTCCCGGTCAGGGTCAGCGCTTCCAAAGGCGATGACGAATCGGCCGCCCCTGTTTTCCGGTAGAGGGCGAACCGGCGGAATGGAATAGCATCCGTGCTGGCATACCAGCGGAGCAACACCGGGACCGGACCGTTGGGGAAAGAAGGAGAGCCGGTGATGGAGACGAAAAAGATCTGCGGTGTCTCGTCTTGCCCCGCGGCGGGATGGACGCCCCCTATAGCCAACCATATAAAAACGCCCAAAAAAGAGATACCCAAAGAGATTCCGGCCGGCCGCACTTTATCCGCAATCGGTTTCATAATCCGCGCTCCATCCCTCGTCGAAGAATAAATCGAAGATCGCGACACAAGCGAAACACCAACTGTCTTTTAACGCCTTTTGGGGAGTCGTCCATTGGCTGGGTTCGCACCAGCCGATTCCGCCGGCGGCCCAGGCCCGGCCGTCAAAATAATATGTGCCGTTGTTCTTGCCTGCGTTCAGCTCTAATTTTCCCTTGGCGCTGATCACACAGGCGACCCGGCCGTAGACTCCCGCTTCCAGACGGCCGCCGTAGGTGGGCCCCTCGGTGAAATACCACATCGCCAGCGAGGCTTCCGCCCCCACCCGTAAGGCGCAGCCGTAATCCAATATGGGGAACGTGCCTTCCACGCCCAAGTACACCCCGCTCATGCTGGGGATGGTCAGGCGTTCGGCGGCGCGGGGATCGATCACCTGCAGCGGCTCCAAGGTGCAACTGCGGCCAAGGAAAATCCCGCCCGATAAACGGTAGGTTTCGAAAAAGACACTGCATCCCGCGTAGAGATAGTTTTCCACCGCCCCGATCGCCAGGCCGAAATCAGGACCCTCGATAGCGAACGATTCGAAGCCCAGCGTTCCCGAGGTGTTGATGGCGCCGCCCACATTGACCAGCCGTCCCCTGCTGATCATCAATTTGAGTTCAATCAAATCGGCGGTCAGATCCGCGCCCGCCCAATCCAGAACGGTATTTTTCGCGCCGATCCGCACGTCCATGGACTCGTTTTCATCCAAAACGCCGGCGCAGGCCGTTCCGCTGTTACTGGCTTGATATCGCGTCAGGTCCAGATAGGCGGAATAGGTGATCTCCTCCGGCGATTTCATCGTGAATTCGCCGTCGATGTGCAGCTTGTCCATCCGGTTTCCGCTGATGACCGCGTACCCCTTCATGGAAGCGCCTTCAAAACCCAGCGCGTTTTTGATTTGGGAATAAGCCCCGTCCACGAAATCCGTTTTCTCTTTGATGAAGGTTTTGATTTCATGGTTGATGAGGTCCAGCACGCCCTGGGCCTGGTCCAGCAGCGCGTCCTTGATGGGGAATAGCGTGTCCGTCAACACTGAGTTGAATTGCCGGAACAGGGCCGAGTTCAACAACGCCACCAGGATGTAGCCCGTGATTTCTTCCGCTTGGAGGTTTTGCAGGCGGGCCGGATGGGAAGCCGCCCATTGCCGCAGCACTTGCCGGAGCATGTCCTTGATTTCCGTTTCCGCCTGGGCGATTTGGGCCCCCGGGAAATGCGAAAGCAAAAAGGAATTAGCCCCTTCCAACGAAAAACGTTGCTGGGCTTCTTCGAGGCGGGGCAGAACCTCGGCATCCAAAAAATGGATGATTTCCTGCAAGGGTTGTTCGATCGGGGCGATGATATCCTGCACATAAATTCCACCGGCGATTTGGGCATAAAGGAAGGCCAGATCGAGGAGCGCCTGGACGAGCGGACCTAGATCCTCCGCTAGCGTGGATGGTTTGAAATGCAGCGCCGCGTTGACCGCGTTCAAGTGATCGAGCAACTCTTGAACCTTCGCCGCCACCGGATTCGTGTTCAAGTGCAGGTAACTGGGGAGATGAATCTCCGCCAGGAGACCGTCGAGGACATCCGCAAAGGTGGCCGAATCGATGAACGCCGCGGCTTGGCTGGAGTCCAGTTGCGCCCAATATGGCTGGACAACGTTCAGAAAGGCCGCCACCCGGGGTTGGATGTAATTCCTCATCGGTTCCCGCACCGCCATGGTAATATCCCCGGTCAGGGTTTGCGCCGCCGCTTCCAACCGGTCCCGGACCGGACCCAAAAAGGTATTGGAAATCCCGCTGGTGAAGGACTCGCCCAGACTGCTGAGGTTTAACTCGGGCAGGCCTCCCGCTTCGATCCCAAAGCTGATTTCCGCCAGCCTGGGATTGAGATTCTCCACCGCCGATACGATATCGAGGACGATCAGATCCTGCTGTTTGGGCGCGGGAGACTGGAAAACCCGGCGGCTGGGATGGTAGACCAACTCGTAGTCCAGCGTGATGAGGTTGGCGAACAATTTCCGGACATGGATCGGATGCTGAGCCACGTACGTTTCGATCAAGCCGGCTATATCGCTGTTTTGGGCTTGAAACCCATCGGGGAAACCCCTCCGCGCGGTATCAGGGCGCACGTGCTCCGCCCACGGGCTGCCGTCCGCGATCCGCCCGACGGCGCCTCGCACCAGCGCGTGGATCTTGGGGGGATCGAAATACGAGACCACCATGTCGCCGATGAGGTTGTAGAATCCGTTGGGAAGCACCGGATTGCCGTCATAATAGGAAAAATAGATTGTTTCGATCGCGGCCTTGTAGCCATCATATTCGGATTGAGCGGGATGGTCGCTGAACGATTCCCTCACCTGGCCCATTGGGCAGAGATTGACCTGCATATAGACCGTGTCTTGGTAATGGGGAATCTTGTTCATCGTGGTCAACCACAGCGTTTTGTTGCCCGGAGGGGCATGCTCCGCGCGATCCAAAAAAGCCAGGGTCAAGAGACGGAAGGGGGCGTTCCAATAAGATAAAATCCGTTCTTCCGCCTGCGCGCCGGGCGGGACGCGCCCCTCGGTCAAATCGCCGCAGGCGTTCAGGGTCATGTCTTCAAAGGGCACATCGAAGGCGGCCGGCCAGGGCAGGTTGACCACCCCTTCGGTCACGGAATCGAGGCCCTCGGAGTAGTTATCCAGATACGCTTGGCCGAAGGAGGTCAGGCGGGTTGCGTAGCCCCGGTTGCCGCAATCGGGATCGGGATAGAGTTCCAACCCGTTTTCTCCGCCTTGCGCGTGCACCACGCCGCTGTATCCCGCTTGCCGGACATACAGTTTGGTATGGACGGTGGCGCGGAACTCCGCGCGGTCTCCGCCGATACCCGCGGTGAAGGGTAAGGCTTCGAACGCCTCGGGCATCAAGTTGATTCCCGCGAACAAGCCTGGCCCTTCAGCCAAAGAGAGCGCGCCGCTCCCCGCCAAGGCATCGCTCTTCCGGTCCCGCGCCGCCAACAGATAGGCGGCGATCTGGGTCCCGCCTCCCGTGACCTGCGATTCCGGCAGATGAAAACCCGGCTGATACCATGCGGCGTGAGTGACTGCGTCGAATTGGTAGGTGTTGAATGCCGGCTGCCACGGGATTTTCAAGGAGCCGTCCGCTAGCACCGATCCATCCGGCGCGATTCCCGCCGCGCCCGGGATATCAACGGAAAGGACACTCTCCCCTGCGCCACAGCCGTTGGTTTGCACTTTTCCACGGGCGGCCACGTCGCGCAAGGCGGATTCGGCCGCGTGAATCCTTCCATTTTTAATGACAATCTCCCCGCCGTTATGCGATACCTCGAACGGGCGCGGGAACGAGGATTGATATTGCCCGGGTGCGAGCCGCAGCCGGGCGTTGATGCCCCCGGGGGTGATGGTTATCGGTTCTTCAACCGTGGCAGCCGCCTGGAAATAGCCGTCGTTGCTCGGCCGGGGCGTGTTGCCGGCCGCCGGGGCGGTGGGGAAGGCGAATTGATAGACGATCCGCGGTTGAAGCAGAGTGAATTTCCCGTCTGGCCGGAAGACAAATCCCTGGGTTTCGATTTCAAAGGGAAGGCCTTCACCGCGCCAGATGAACGCGGCGGATGAAGTCATTTCTTGCGCCGCCACGTTGAGGTCCTGATCCAATTCTTGAATCATAATTGGCATGGGGGACTCGGTAAAAAGCAGGTTGTTCGAGACCTTGGGGCGATAGGAAACGCCGGGGGGAAGAATCACCCGAAGAAAGGCAAACGCCCCCTCGGGCGTCAATGCCGCCCCATCATGGGTATATTCCCACGGACCGGCGGAAGGGCGGTGGGGTGACGGGAGGGCAAAAGGCACAGAACCGTCGATCACCTTCAGGTCCAGATTGGCGTTGCGCTGCACCAAAATTTGGTTGAACGTCAGGGGAATCGTTCCGTTCAACGTGGCTTCCCCGGATATCATCAGGGGATTCGGGGTATACAGGCGGAGCTGAGCCAACTGGGTTTGAATGGCATCGAATAAAACAATCCCGCTGGTATGCAGAATAAAATGGGTATTGCTATCCGCGGTGTTATTGCTGAGATTCAACTCCTCCACCGGAAGTTTGGATTTCTCGTCCAGCACGCGCACGGCAGTGCGAATGAAATGCGATTTCAACAAAAGCTCATCCGCAGGTGTAATGGGAAGCGAGAAAGCCAATTCATTGATTCCCTCTCCGGCCGGATGCAACGCGACGGCGTGGCGTGATTCTGTCCATTGCTTCACCGGGTTCTGATCACTGTCCAGCAAGGTATACTCGATCCGCAGATCGAATTGGATCTTGCTGCTGTTGGCGGTCTCCAGCCAAAACCGCCCTTGCACGCGATCGTGCGAAGGGATGCTGTGCACGATTTGGGTCGTGTCCAACACCACCTGGCTGACACGCAAGTCGAAAGGGTTAACAATAATCGGCGTGGAGGTTGGCCGGATGAGTATCGGGGTGGCGATCGGTGTCGGCTTGATGATCAGCGGGGTTGGCGTCGGCTGGATGATCGCCCGGGTGGGCGTCGGTGTCAGCCGGGGAATCTGGGCCTGGGTGACTAACGGGAAGAAAATGGTGAGCACCTGCAATGCCCGCACCCACCGTCCCGAAAAGCCCCGCAATTGAAAGGAATCCTTCATCACACTCGCTCCATGGGCAGAATGGGCGCCTCCAATTCCATCCCATGCAAGCGGGAGGCGGTTTCGGCGGCGTTTTGTCAATTCTGAACAATTCGATCAATGGGATATGGCCGACGACAAATTCCCCCCCTCCCCACCTGGCGGTGAGTAAAAAACGCACTTCGTTTGTGGCAGCCTGGGTACCCCAACCGTCTTGGCCGGAATGTTTTTTGAAACTACCACAAATAAAGTCCCCTCTACAAGAGGACTCGAATTGTTATGAGAGAATTTAATTCCCTGAATGCGGATCTTACTCCAGGCTTTGGCCAGGGAATGAGTCGGGAGAAGCACGCGGATCGATTCCTTTTCCACGGGGAGAGGGCCGGGGTGAGGGTGGCCCGGAAAAGGCGAAATACCTTGTTTCTCTGGAGCCGGGGAAATGGATACGTTCTTGGTTAGTTCTCCTTCTGCAATTGTTCCATCAATAACTCTTCGATCCGCCCGATGAACGGCTCCGCTTGCTCCAGCATGGATCCAATAACCTCGGCGTCCAATTCCACCAGATCTGTGTAATCGCTCCGGTTTCGTAATTCAAAAGCACGGTGATACAATTTGCCTAAATTCGCTTCGATCAAACCTTTCCTTAAGATGTTTTGGTTAAACCAGGACTGCAATCCGGTATGCTTGGAGGTGCGAAAACCATGAGCCAAAGCCAACGCGCCCACCGCGTAGAACATGGCGTAATAGATCCGGTTGACGGTGCCTTGCGGCATTTGGTTGGAGAATAAAACCCGAGCCTCGCGCAAAGTGTTGACTGCCCGCTCCATGCGGTGCAGGCAAATAAGGCGTTGTTGATCGGAGATCATATGGGAATCCCCTCGGATAACATGGCCTCTATTAGGGGAGTCGCGCCCACCAGGGTATTTTGAATCTCATGTTCCGAAAATACGTGAACATCGAAGACTACATCAAACTCAAGGTCGAGATCGAGGGCGATGTCCCAAATTTCCAATGGGGTGTGGGGATTCACTTCCCCCGCCAGCGTGACCAGGACATCGATATCCGAATCGGGGGTGTGGCCACCCCGGGCGTACGAGCCGAAAACCATAAAACGGACCAGGTGGGAGCCAAACCTCTCCACCAGCCGTTTTTTGAGTTCATATACGGCCGGCGGCAGAACCCGCGGGGATGGGGACGAAGACGGAACGCTCATGGCCTGTTCAACACCCTGGGATTGGATTCAGCAAGGGTATTTTACACCAATCCCAGCCGCTCGAAGATCAAGTCGATGTTCTTCAGCGTGCCCTCCAGGTCGAAACATTCCTCCAGCTCCTTCTCGGAAACCACGGATTTCAATTCCGCGTGTTCCTTTAGGACGTCCAACAGGTTCCTCTCCGTGTCCCAGACCCGCAAGGCGCAGGCTTGCACGATACGGTAGGCGTCCTCGCGGGACATCCCCTTGCGGGTGAGGAGCAGCAGGACCTTCTGGGAGAAAACCAGGCCGTTGGAGGCGTTCAGGTTTTTGCGCATCCGCTCCGGATAGACTACCAGGTTCTGGATGATCCAGTTCATGCGGTGGATCATATAATCGAGCAGGATGCTGGCGTCGGAAAGAGTGACGCGCTCCACCGAGGAGTGCGAAATGTCGCGTTCATGCCACAGGGCGACGTTCTCGAAACCGGTGACCGCGTAAGCACGCAGCAGGCGGGCCAGGCCGCAGATCCGTTCACAAAGGTTGGGATTCTTCTTGTGCGGCATGGAGGAGGATCCCTTCTGCCCGGCGGGGAACGGTTCCTCCACCTCACGGATTTCGGTCCTCTGCAAGCCGCGGATTTCGAGGGCCATCTTTTCGAGCGTCGCGCCCGCGTTGGCGAGGGCCGCCAGGTATTCAGCGTGGCGGTCGCGCTGGATGATTTGGTTGCTGACCGGCGCGGGCTTCAGGCCCAATTCCTCGCACACAATGGCCTCCACCCGGGGATCCACGTGCGAATACGTCCCCACCGCGCCGGAAACCTTGCCCACCCGCACGGTTTCGCGCGCGCGCTCGAGACGTTCGATCTGCCGCCCCAGTTCCTCGTGCCAGATGGCCAGCTTGAATCCAAAGGTGACCGGCTCGGCGTGAACGCCATGGGTGCGGCCGGTCATCACCGTGCGGCGGTGCTTTTTCGCCAATTCCCCCACACTGTGCCGGAGTTCGCGCATTCCGGAAATCAGCAGGTCCGACGCCGCCACGAGCTGCAGGGCGGTGGCCGTGTCGAGCTTGTCCGAGGAGGTCATGCCATAATGGATATAGCGCGCGGCCGGACCGACATGTTCCGCCACATTTGTCAGAAACGCGATGGTCTCATGATCCACGGTCTTCTCGAGTTCCTGGATGCGGGGAATCTCGAAAGCGGCCTTGGTTTTGATTTCCTCCAGGGCGTCATCCGGAACCACGCCCAGCCGGTTGTGGGCTGCGCAGGCGGCGATTTCCACTTTCAACCACATTTCAAAGCGGTATTGATCACTCCAGATGCGGCCCATCTCCGGGCGGGTGTAGCGCTCGATCATGCTCTCCAACCTCCTCACGGTTTTTCGTTCACCAGAATACTCTATGCGGGATGCTTGCCAAAGAGTCCTGCCATACTTGACATAGTCAAATACCCTTTTTTCTGAAGCGGGAAACAGATTATAATCGGGATGAAGAAGGACGTTGAATTCTTCTCCGGAACCGCATGGGTGAGAAAGGGCTCTTTGCGCGCGCCCGGCCGGATTTGTGTATAATCAGCAGGTTTTCCCCTCACCCTGGCTCTCTCCCAAAAGGAGAGGGAATAATGATTGTAAGCGCACTCATATATATAAACTCCATTCCCGATGAAAGCCCGGAGTAAGGACTGCGTCCGGGTAGACGGGAACTGTTCATTTAACAATTTAATAAGAAAGGTCCCGCATGAAGGTTCTTTTAATCCAACCGCCTGAATTCCATATGATCACCACCAACGTTCCCAGCGTGGTGGATGAAGAGAGCGGCGCGTATCCGCCCCTGGGATTGCTCTACGTGGCGGCATACCTGGAAAAACACACCCGCCACACAGTGGAAATCCTGGATACGATCCTTGAGCATCTGAACTACGAACAGATCGAAGACGAAATCCGCCGCCGCAAGCCGGACCTGGTCGGCATTCAGGCCATGACCTTCACCCTGATCGATGCCGCGCTGACCGCCCAGGCGGTAAAGCGCGTGGACCGCACCATCCCCGTGGTCTTCGGCGGTCCGCACGTGTACATCTATCCCCATGAAACGATGACAATCCCCGAGGTGGATTACATCGTCGTCGGCGAGGGCGAGCACACCTTCACCCATCTCGTGGAAACGCTGGCCGAGGGGAAAAACCTGGCGGCGGTGAACGGGATCGGCTACCGGGACAAGGGCGAAATCAAATTAACCCCGCTGGTCCCGCTCAACACGCATCTCGACGATTTGCCCATGCCCGCCCGGCATCTCGTTCCGCAAAACCGCTATTACTCCGTGCTGGCCAAGGAAGTCCCTATCACCACCATGATGACCAGCCGGGGCTGCCCAATGCAATGCATCTTCTGCGACCGGCCCCACCTGGGCAAGCAGTTCCGTTATCGCAGCCCCCAAAATGTGGTCGACGAGATGGAAGCCTGCGAAAAGATGGGCATCCGGGAAATCTTTGTGTACGACGACACGTTCACCATCCGGCGGGACCGGGTGCTGGAAATCTGCCGCCAAAAGATCGAGCGGGGGTTGAAGATCCAGTGGGATATCCGCGCCCACATCAATACCATCACCGGCGAGGTGCTGGACGCCCTGGCGGCGGCGGGTTGCTCACGGATCCATTACGGCGTCGAAGCGGGGACCAAGGAAATCACCAAGGTCCTGAAAAAAGGCATCGACCTGGACCGCACCCGCGAGGTCTTCACCAAAACCAAAGCCCGGGGCATCACCACCCTGGGATACTTCATGATCGGCAATCCCGGCGAAACCAAGGAACAGGCGCTCGAGACCATCGAGTTCGCCCGGAAACTGGACGCTGACTTCATCCACCTCTCGGTGGCCACGCCGTTCCCCGCCACGGAACTGTACCGCATGGGCTTCGAGCGGGGACTTTACAAACAGGATTACTGGCGGGATTTCGCCCGCAATCCCCGGCCCGATTTCCAGCCGGAACTGTGGGAAGAGGTGATGTCCCGCGATGAGTTGATCAACCTCATGCAGTGGGGATACCGCCGCTATTACATGCGCGCGGGCTACATCATGAAACGGGTGTTGGAATTGCGCAGTTGGGGCGAATTCCGGCGTAAGGCGCGGGCGGGCCTCCGGCTGCTCTCCTGGGGCTCCAAGGCCCGGGCGGTGTGAAAGGACGAAGGATGCAAATCCGCGCCGCGAAAAGGGGTACAATTAAAAGATTCGATAGCATCAAGGATTAATCTGATCCGGTGATCTCAGACGCCGGCAAGAAAATCGGGGCACGGGACAACGTGCCCCCTTCTTGTTTACGCGCCAGGGGATGGCTGGCAATGGAATGGAGGTTCTCCCCCGGACTGGCGGCACGTGCCTCTCGTGGGATGGGTTACCAAACAACAGGTTCCATGGTACCTTGGCGGCCATAGAAAGGATGAACAAATCCTGAAAAACATCCATTCGGAGGCAATCAAGATGGGCACGGAACGGATAAGCCGGAGAGGATTCTTAGGGAAAGCCGGGCGGACCGGCGCGGCCTTGGCGGCGGTCACCTCCCTGGGAGGAACGCGCCACGTGCTGGGAGCGAATGACAAAATCGTCCTGGGATTGATCGGCTGCGGAGGCCGGGGCACCCAGTTGATGCGGTTGACATTGCAGAATGATCCGAACGTCACCGTGGCCGGCGTGTGCGATGTCTATCAACGCCGGCGCCTCAACGCCAAGGAATTGGCGCAGTCGGAGCCGCGGGACTTCGCGGATCACCGGAAACTGTTGGAGATGAAGGATATCGATGCGGTGATCATCGCCACCCCCGATCACATGCACTGCCCGCAAACTCATGCCGCCATCGATGCGGGCAAAGATGTTTACGTCGAAAAACCTTTGACCTATTCAATCGAGGAAGGCGTGCGGCTCATCCAGGCCGTCCGGGCGAGCGGCCGGATTGTCCAGGTGGGCATGCAGCGGCGCAGCGCGCCCATGTGCATCGAGGCCAAAAAACTCATTGATCAAGGCATTTTGGGCAACGTCACCCTGGTGCGCGCCCAATGGTATTGGAACATTCCGCCCATGGATAAAAACGTGAAAGTGGAGGGGGATTTCGATTGGGATTTGTTCCTCGGCTCGGCTCCCAAGCGGCCTTTTGATCCCCTGCGGGCCATCCAATGGGTGTGGTTTTGGGATTATTCGGGTGGCGTGGTCACCGGCCAGGGCGTGCACCTGCTCGACCTCGTGCAATGGTTCATGGGCAAAGGCACCCCGCTGTCCGCGGTCATGGAAGGCGGATCGTACGTAGTGGGTGGCGAGTGCCCGGACGTGTTCAGCGCCAGCTATCAGTACGATGGATTTACGGCGTCGTGGATCCTTTCCTACAACAATTCCTTCGATAACGGCTGGAAAGTCACGTTCCACGGAACGGAGGGAACCTTGGTGATCGGCGAGCCGATCTTCGCCGAGGGGGAAACCGGCTACCGTATCTATAAAGAGCCATGGCGCGATGTGAAGAACCGCACCCCCATCTATAAAAGCGAAGAGGGGCTGCCCACCGAGCCGCATATCGCCAATTGGCTGGAGTGCATACGCGCCCGGAAAGAACCCAACGCGCCGGTCGAAGTGGGCCACACCGCCGCCGCGCCCTGCCACTTGGCCAACCTGGCGTACCGGCACAAGACCGTCGCGCGCCTCGACAAGGAATGCACCAAAGTGACGCTGGGAACGTGAGTGAATTTCTGATGCCCAACGCCATGATCCGCCAGGGCACGCCGCGGCGTGCCCTGGCGGCTTCCTGGCCGAAACGCGCCGGGGAGAGTAGGATACGAATCACCTCGCTCCCCTCGGTCTGGTTTTCTAGTGGAGTCCAACCCATTGCAAATCCATGGCAAAAAATCGCTTGACTTCCCCTTCCTTTTTATGAAAGACTGATTACCAGGACAATGGATTATGTACCGGAATGGAGAGCAAGGAGGGATGATCATGAAGCAAATTTTCGCGTGGTCTACCGGGGGGATTTTGTTCTTGCTTATGGGTTGGCTTCCTGGTCCGGCCGGCGCGCAGGAGATCCCCGGGACGTTGATCTTCCAGCAGACATTCGAAGAAGAACTCACGGATTGGTACCTTGTGCAACATAGCGGAGCCACCGCGGATTACTTTATGGACGAAGGCAAGGAAGGCCAGGGAATCACCTTGATCATCACGGTTCCACCCACGGTGGCGATGAACAACTTGCAACTCACCTTCGAAAACATCGAGCGGCCGGAAGGTTCGGACCTCTACGACTGGCGCGTCACCTTTTGGATCCGCACCCGCACCACACCGTTCACGATCCGGCCCATCGTCGCCATGAGCGAGGATCCCTGGACGGGCACGAGCGTGAATATCCCGATCGAGACGGGGGGCGAGTGGGTGTATGTCGATACCGTGCTGCCCGCCGGTGATTTTTTGACCACGGATATCCTGCTGCTCATCTTCCACATGGGCAATCCCGGGGATGAATTCGGCGAAAACGAGGTGTCGTTCGACGAAATCAATCTCTATCTGCTCGATCAACCCGCCGGGATAACCGGTTGGGAACTGCTCTGATCCCGTTCCCCATTCTGAACGCCGGTCGGGCAGGGAGTGAAACGATTCTCCTCAGCGAAACGGCCCCATCCCGGCTTCAATTGACCTGCTTATAATCGCTGGCGCCCAGGAGGTCCCCCAAACTGACTAATCCATTGGTCGGATTATACCGGATGTAAACAAAAACGGCGCTCGTATAGCCGGGCGCGGTGAACCCCGTGCGCACATCCCAAACCACGTGCTGGATGCCGGGGTATTCAAACACGGGATTGGAGTCATCGCTGTAATCAGGCCCCGCGCTGGCGAGCAGCCACCGGGTGGCCGGGCCGGAAGCATTGCCGCCCCGGTCCCATTTTACGTCCCAGTCCGGCTCCGAACCGAAGGTGTAATGTTTTTGCGTGCGGGCCCAATCGCTGCCTGCCGCCACCGGGCTGTTGTAATACGGATCCTGGGGCAGGGAACCGATGTACGAGGTCGGCGTGGTCAAACGGTAAAGGCCCGCGTGGAGTGGCACATCGGAATCGTGATGGTTCTCCGTGTAGGTGTTCCAATCGATGCGGTACATTTCCTGCGCCTGGCCGAGGGCGTTGAAATCCGAGTACACCCGGGCGACCTTGGCGCGGATCTGGGCGTTGAGGAAATTCGGCACCGCGATAGCCGCCAGGACGCCGATAATCGCCACCACGATCAACAACTCGATCAAGGTAAAACTATGTTCCCCCTGCGCGCTGGTCATTCCGGGACCTCGCTGATATTTTTCTTTATTCAACAAATCAGCATTCTCGTAATCCCATCCTGCCTGACTGTTCCAATTGATTCTCGCACATCCAAACGGTTTTCGTCAATCAATTTATTTCCATGAACGGAACCCTTCGATGCTCCCCGGCGGTGGGCCTGATTGACAACCGCCGCGGGCCTGCCGGATAATGGGCGGAATCCTGGAAAACCGGGAGCAGGCGCGGTTTTCCGGGAATGATCGAGATGAGCGGGAAAAACCCGGCTTGTACGGGCCGGCGCTATTATGGACGCATCAACGAAGGGACCAAAAACATGAAGGAAACTCCACAACCCAAGAATACCGGATCATCAACCCGCCGCGCCTTTTTGAAAACCACGGCGTTAACGGCGTCCGCCGCCGCGTTGCGCGCGGCGAACGTGCACCGGTTCGGATACGCCGCCGGGAGCGACGAGATCAAGATCGGGCTGATCGGCTGCGGGGGACGCGGCAGCGGCGCGGCTAACGACGCCATGGACGCCGATCCGGGTGTGATACTGGTTGCCATGACCGATATCTTCCCCGAGCGGCTGGAAAAATCCCTGCAGGGCTTGATGGACCGGAAACCCGGGCAATGCCGGGTCGATAAGGATCATTGCTTCATCGGTTTCGATGGATACAAAAAAGTGATCGAGAGCGGCGTGGACGTGGTGCTCATCGCCTGCACGTCGATCTTCCATCCCCAATATCTGAAAGCGGCCATCGATGCGGGCAAACACGCTTTCGCGGAGAAACCGCACGCCATCGATCCCCCCGGAGTGCGCCTGGCGCGGGAGACGTTCGATCTGGCCAAGCAGAAGAAACTCAGCGTGGTCTCGGGCCTCATCTACCGCTACGTCCCGGCGTTCCGCGAGACCATCCAGCGCGTGCACGATGGAGCTATCGGTGACATTCTGGCCATCGAGGTGAATTATCTCCGGACACCCTATGTTCTGGCCCCCCGCCAGCCGGATGACACCGAAATCCAGTACCAGTTTCGGAACTGGTATCATTTCTCCTGGCTCTCCGGCGACGACATCCTCCAATCGCTCGTGCACAACCTCGACAAGGCGATGTGGGCGCTGCACGAAGAGATCCCGGTCAAGGCGCACGGGCTGGGCGGCCGTTCCGCCGCGTTCGGCAGCATCTACGGCAATGTTTTCGATCATTACTCGGTCGTATACGAATACGCCGACGGCCGGAAAATCTACGGATTCGGCCGCACGCAGGAAAATTGCCACACCGGCACGTCCGACATTCTCATCGGCACCAAAGGCCGCTGCCGGTTGATGGAGGGCATCATCGAAGGCGAGACCAACTGGAAATACGAAGGGATCGAGCGCAACGGCTACAAAGTCGAACATGAAGAACTGTTCAAGGCCATCCGTTCCGGCACTCCCCTGGTGAACGATTACGGGGTGAACAGCTCCATGATGGCCATCCTGGGACAAATGGCGGTCTATTCCGGCCAGCAGATCACCTGGGACGACGCGTATAAATCCGATTTCCGCTTCGGACCGCCTGCCGGCGACTTCACCACCGAACCGCCTGTCCGCCCCGCCGCGGATGGCACCTATCCCGTCCCCGAACCCGGACGCTACAAGGTGCTGTGAAAGTGTTTGGTGCTCACTGACTCGAAGGGCGGATGATTGGGATCCGGAATCATCCGCTCTTCTTTTTTTCTCCTATTCCCCTTCTCGATTCCCCCGCGAAAACCACTATCCTTCTTCTCTACGGGATTCAGGCAGGTGCCCTGCCACAGTCTCCCGGCATATCGAATGAAAGGTCCGAGCCCCACCGCCATGCAAACCATCGTTCTCCTCGTCTTTCTGTTCGTCTATATCGGTATGTTCTTGGGTGAAATTCCCCCCCTCCGGCTGGACCGGACGGGGATCGCCCTCGTGGGCGCCATTTTTCTGGTGATGGCCGGCGTGCTCAGCCCAGAGGAAGCCGGCGCGGCAATCGATATCCCCACCGTCTCGCTGCTCTTCGGGCTGATGGTCATCTCATCCCAGTTCCGGCTGGGCGGTTTCTACACCGCGGTGACGCGCCGGCTGGCCGCCGTTCCGTGGACGCCGCAGAATGTGCTTTTGCTGCTGATCTGCGTGGCGGGGATGCTCTCCGCGCTGCTGGCCAACGACATCGTATGCCTGGCGATGACGCCCATCCTGATCGAAGGCTGCGCCCGGCGGCGCTGGAATCCCATGCCGTTTCTCCTGGGTCTGGCGTGCGCTTCCAACATCGGCTCGGCCGCCACCCTGATCGGCAATCCCCAGAACATGCTGATCGGCCAACGGCTGCGCATGTCATTCGCGGCCTATTTGCTGGACAGCCTGGTTCCCACGCTCCTCGGGCTGATCGCCGCGTGGGGCATCCTGCTCTGGATCTACCGGAGCCGCTGGAAAGACCGGATCGAAGTGCCCCCCGTCGAATCCCCCACCTACAGCGTCTGGCAGAGCACGAAGGGATGGCTCGTGTTGACTTTGCTGGTGGGCATTTTTCTGTTTACCTCCTGGCCGCGGGAAGTGGCGGCTCTGACCGGCGCCGGTCTCCTGCTGATGAGCCGGCGGCTGGCCTCGCGCGCCATGCTGGGCTTGGTGGATTGGCAAATCCTGGTGCTGTTCATCGGCCTGTTCGTGGTGAACGACGCCATCCAGCGGTCGGGCCTGCTCGAGGCGGGGATGTGGAGCCTGAATGAGTGGGGAATCGATCTGCGCCATCCCGCCTGGCTGTTCGGCGTCACCGTGGTCCTCTCCAACCTGGTGTCGAATGTCCCGGCGGTCATGCTGCTGCTGCCCGCGGCCTCGCACCCCTTCGCGGGACCGATTCTGGCCTTGAGCAGCACCCTGGCGGGCAACCTGATCTTGGTGGGCAGCATCGCCAACCTGATCGTGGCCGATAAAGCCTCCGAGTTCGGGATTCAACTCGGCTGGCGCGAACACGCCCGTGTCGGGATTCCCGTCACCCTCGTCACCCTGATCATCGCCGCGGGCTGGTTGGCGCTGCGGATGGGGTGGCATCAAGCGTAAGGACGAGTCTTTCCCGCGCGCGTTGACTGCCAGGAGAGTGTTGGATTGTAACGGTTTACCGGAATGCCGTACTTTCTCGCCGTATTATTTGCACTACCCGGTCGGATGAGAACACTACCCGATTCTCTCCCCCGCCGGGTAGAGGACCAGGGGGAGGGGATGGGGCAGGGGCGGACCTGGGTGTCCGCCCCCCCGGAGTGATATGGGAGGGATATGAAATGGATTATGCCTCCTTAAGGACGGACTTCCATGATGAACCATAAACAGGAAACATACCGTTTGGCCTCAAGCCTTCATTCCCACCGTCCTTTGATACCATGGGCGCGAGCGATTACAGATGTTACAGACCGACAACATCACCGGCACTTCCACCAACACTCCCACCACACAGGCCAGCGCCGCCGGCGAACCCGGGCCAAAGAGTGTGATGGCCACGGCAACGGCCAACTCGAAAAAATTGCTGGCGCCGATGAGCGCGCCAGGGGAAGCAACATTATGAGGGACGCGAAACATCCACATGAGGAAATAGGTCAGACTCGAGTTGAAATAAACTTGGACCAGAATCGGAATGGCCAACAGAATGACGGCGAACCACTGGGTGGTCAGATTCTGCGCCTGGAACGCAAAAATCAACACCAGCGTCGCCAGGAGCGCCATCACTGTCACCGGATGGAACGCGGGTAAAAATTGTTGATCAAACCACGTTTGGCCGCGGGCCTTTACGAGCGAAGTCCGCGTGAACCAACCCGCGGCTAATGGAATGACAATGAACACCACGACCGAGGTAATAAGAACCTTGGACGGGACCACCACGTTGGCCACTCCGCAAAGGAACATGACCACCGGAGCAAAGGCGAAGAGCATAATCATGTCATTGACCGCCACCTGGACCAAGGTGTAGGCGGGATCACCTTCTGTGAGGTAACTCCACACAAAGACCATGGCGGTGCAGGGAGCCGCCGCCAATATAATCAATCCGGCAGTATAATTCTGCGCGGTCTCCAAATCGATCCAGGCCGTGAACAGGTGATGCAGAAACACCCACGCGAAAAACGCCATGCTGAATGGCTTGACCAGCCAGTTGACAAACAGCGTCACCAGGAGCCCCTTGGGCCGTTTGGTCACCCCGGCCAGGGAACCAAAATCGATTTTCAGCATCATGGGGTAAATCATCAACCAAATGAGAATGGCGATGGGCACGTTGACCTGCGATCCTTCTCCGAATTCGAGTTGACTCAGAATGTCGACAACGCCGGGCAGCAGTTTTCCCAGGGCCACGCCCACCACCATGCAGATCAACACCCATAAGGATAAATAGCGTTCAAAGAAGTTCAGCCTTTTGGGTATGGGTGAAGAATCCGTCTTGTAACTTACAACATCAGAGGTTATCAATTCTTCTTTGGCTTTGTTCATGGATCATATCTCCTTTAGTTACACCCGGACGGACCGCATCCACCGGCGCAACAACTTCCAGCGTTCATTGACGCCGTAAATGCCTGAAGAAGTTTGGATTCAGTTACTTCACCCGTTACAGCAGCTATACCTCGTCCCTTGCTTGCGATTAGAATAGCCGGAGCTTGTACTTGCATTGAGAGCGAGGAGTAATCCGGTGAATGAACCGGCAGGATATACAATCCGAGTTTAATATTGTTGGTTTTCAGAGTCTTTTGCACAGCCAGCACAGCGGCATTCGTCTGGCCTGGGACCCAGTCGTTCTTCCTGCCCGGAATAAAAATAAATACGGCGTCCTCACTTTGCGCGGACCAATTGAGGTCGCGGAGAGATTCCAGGTCTTTCCATATTTTGCTCGTGGTTTTGGAAGATGGCGTTTCCGAAATTGCATTTTCATCGGCTTTCTTAACCTCCATGCCGATTCCCGTGAACGCCATCATGTCGCTCCGCGAGGGATAGGCACCCCGGCTGACAATTGTTCCATCCATCAGGATCAGGGGAAGACAGGCGCTGCCTTCTTTGCTTAGGGCCTCCCGCACAACCTCGTTCCGGGCATAAGCGGCGGGATGGGAGGAGAGGTTAAATCGCTCGACTTCCACGCCTTGCCTCTGCAGCCAGTCCAAGTCGCGGGAAAACCTCACTAGATCGGGATCGACGTTCGGCCCGCACACGCCGTTCGAACAGCACATCGGGGGATCGTAGACTTGAATCTTAGCCATCGTTTGCCATCTCCTTTGCTAATGGTAATTATGTCAGATAACCAAATCGGCAATAAAATATTCTTCTAAATAAGTTGGGCTCGTTCAATCGAGGTTGACCAGAATTTTTCATCATCGTACATTGCTGATGCGCATGAAAGATCGTGACAAATGAGGTATCTCTGCGTGTCGAATGCAACCCGATATCATGCAACATCATTTCCAGCTTCTCCACATCACAACGATTCTCCTCATGCTTCAATCCGGCTCTGTCATGAACGGTTCGAACAGCGGCGGCGCCATTCTTATTCAGGCCGGCAACAATAATGTCCCTATGGGTTTTGCATACCTGGATCATTTCCTTGATGCCGGCCGGGCAAGGGCAATCAAAAAGGTGATGAACGGCATCGAAAGAGATGGCAGCATCAAAAAAGTTATCCGGAAAAGGTATCCGCAATGCATCGGCACAAACAAAGAGCGGATGACTGATGGATCCCATAAGGGCCTGTTCAACGCGGTACTTTGCCCTGAGTAAACATTCCGGATTGATATCAATGCTGATAACGCGCTGACCTTGCTCAGCGGCCAAGATCGCCATCCATCCGGACCTGTTCCGACATCCAAAACCAGTATATCCGTTGGCGGCTCACCTGGATTCAAATATTGCAAGGCTTCGCGCCGGATGGCAATGGTGTCGAATCCATATTCATCCCGAAAAATCTTCGTGAAATTGCTTATGAGGGACATTGAATACTTTTCTATCTGAACCTTGCCTCACAACCGGTTGCCCAAAATACAGACAGGGATTTTTTCCTTGCATGAAATCCGGAACAATCTCCATCATGGAAACCGCCCAATCCGTAGCGCGGTTAAGCCTTTTTAAAAATGCCATTTATATAATTCGGTACGGCGGCCGAGGCCCCTTTTCCCACCATGAAACCGGTCTCGATGGCGGCTCGTACCTCTTCCTCACCAATACCCAGTTCCCTTGCGTTGCCCAAATGCCATGCCAAGCAGGGTGGACAATGCGCGCTTACCGAGGCGCCGATGGCAATCAGTTCCTTGGTTCGTTCGTCCATGGATTGTTTCCTATCCGGATCTTCTCTCCCGCTTGTCGGGATCAGACTCCACGCTATTCTTCGGTTGGGGGTTCCTTCATCATCTCGCGCATACGAGCCATCATTTTAGGGCGGTCGGCCATGATTTTCCGGCACAGGGGCATCATCTCCTCCATCGCGCCAGGCCGGCTCATAAGGGTGTCGCATAAAACCGGTCCGATATCTTTCATCAAACGGATCTTTTCCTCCGGCGGTAATTCCAAAATTGCTTGTTCCAGTTCTTCGCGTTTCATCACTTCTTCTCCTTTCCCCGGCCGGTTGGCGAAGCGGATGCCGGCTCACGTGCCAGTCCGTTTAGCCGGGATGAGCAACACCGAGGCCTCGGAATGGCGGGCGACATTGTGGCTGACGCTTCCTAAGAAAAGTTCCTCGACGAACCCGCGGCCCTGGCTTCCCATGACCACCAGCGGCACGCTCCGCTCCCGGATGAAGCGGGTAATTTCTGTGAAGGGTGAACCGTAACATAACTCGATGGCGATGTCGGCATGGCCCTTCTTTTGAAGAATCTCTTTCATCTTTTCAAGACGCGCGCGGTCGATTTCGTTAAACTCTTCCAAACGATGCGTCAGGTGCGGATCTATGCGGTCTTTATCCTGGACATGGAGCAGAGTGACTCGCTTGGCTCCATCCGCCACCATGTTTTGAAGATACGTAAAAGCATAGTCCGAGTTTTCTGAGAAATCCGTGGGGAACAGAACATGCTCGGTGAAATTACAATGGCCAGCCTGGACGAATTCCAGTTCATCACCCGGCTTGGCCTCGAGCCGAATCAGCAAAACGGGTGTGCGTGCATGATGAATCACACTGGAGGCCACGCCTCCTAGAAAGGCCTCGCCAACGAACGAATGGCCCCGCGAACCGACCACAATAAGGGAGTAATTTTCCTCTGTGGCGATACGGTTGATCTCGCGTCTGGCGGATCCCGGGACCACCCGGGTTTCCACCTCGAATCCATGTTGTTCCAGGATTTTTTTTTGTTCCGCGAGGGTGCTTTCTAGAAAAGCGGTGGTGTAGGAAAGCGCGACTGTCCCCATCTCCTGCAGACTGAGACACTGGAGCAGAAGACAGTGCTTCGCCTCGTAAGTCCTCAAATCCCGGAGGCACTTCACTACAGCATACGATGCCGCGGATAGATCCGTTGCAATGATGAATCGGCTGAACATGTCATTTTTCCTTTCCTGGTAAGAACCGGCTGCCATAATCTACTTCACGGGAGCCGGTTCGAAATGGATACTAAGCCTCGTGATCGTATGCCTCCCAAACCTTTTTCTGACGTCTCGGTAAATAGTCCAAATTCTGAAAAATGCATACAAGATGTTGTGCGATTAATAAGAGGATACCTAAAATATGTTGGGGCCGTTTTTTCTAAAACCGACTTTTTGCTGAATCGTCTTTTCTGGCTCATCTGGCAAGTGTATACTTTTTTCGGATTCCCAGTTTCTTTACTCTTGATAGGACCGTGAAAGACCACCCTCCGAATTCCCTCTCCCTCTGGGCGAGGGCCGGGGTGAGGGTGTTGTGGTGCAGAGGAACCGTGGTGTCCGCTCTCTTCCCAGAGAGAATGAAATCGATTTTCCTCCAGAAGATACACACTTTTCGGATGAATCCTTTTTCTTTCATCCCAGCAGGGTGAAGATCTTATATACTGTCATTAAGACAATGAGGACACCGAACATCTGTTTAATCCGGACTCCCGGCATCCACAAACTGGTGACCCGGGCTCCCGCATACGCGCTGATGGCTCCTGCAATCAATAACCAAACGGTTAATTGAGGATCCAACTTTGCACCCGGAATGTGAGGTATCAACGACGAAAACGAAGGCGGTGTGACGGCCACCGCGGTCAGCGCCGCCGCGTGCTTTGGTTCAAAGCAAAGCAGAATCAGCGTAGGCAGAAGCATAAAACCCGGACCCACACCCAACAAACCCGATAAAATGGAAATCGGGACAGCCAGGATCATGGCCATTTGAAATCGTGGATGGCCGCAGCCTGGTTTGGCCGGCTGAAACAACCGGTAGGCCAGATACAACACGGCTGCGAAATAAATGAACCATAGGGCGATTTGGGGAATGATTTGAGCCGCCCATGCTCCCAGAGGTGCCGCTGCCGTGCAGACGATGGCCAATGGGATTGCCTGGTTCCATTCCACGAGTTTGCTACGGGCGAAGCCGGCAGCGGAAAACGAAGCGGTGATCCCGTTGAGCAGCAAGCTCAGGGGTTGCACTTGGTGGACGAGGTCGGGCAGGAAAAGAGCCAGAAACGGAATCGCGGCAAAGGCCACGCCCAAACCCACCATACCGGATAGGAACGACAAACCTATCAAACCGGCAATCATAATGAGATTCGGGCTCATGGTGGCTCTCCTTTAGGAAAAACGGTTACCCCCGCATGGGGGGAGAAGTTAAACGATGGAAGCCTCACCCGTCTTAGGAGTACAGTTTTTTTTCTGCCAAACCGCCTTCCCATAATGCTTTGTTCTGGGTGTGGGGCGGCACGGCCGGCATAAATCCCGGCCAATGAGGCCGGCTCAGCCACAACAGCCGGCACCAGGGCCGCAACCACTCCGGCGGATATCGTTCCCCGCCGAACTGAGAATCCCGAATCCACCTAAAATGACCCGGCGGATCGGTTCACCGGTTTCCGGATGCCGGGTCAGGGGTGCGTCGGTCATGCTTTGTTGGAGCTCATAAATCGTCGGCTTCTCTTCGGGATTACTTGGAATTGTTTCGTAAACATAAATGGGCATGGTGACGATTTTTTCCTTTCTTGTTTAATTTAAGGACTTGGGAAATTGGAGGAATGGATCTCACTTCCAGAAATGAACCATCGGCTCAACGATTTACCTGAATGCAGAACTTTCACTGGCTGTATCCGCTGGACGCATTCGGCTGGCAACGCGAAACGATTCTTTCTCCCTTGGAAAGAAAAATAGGGTGAGAGCAGCCCCAAAAGGGCGGCTTTCTTCTATTTTCTGCATTCTACGAAACAATTGCATTTCGATAAGACCGTTCTGCCAATGCTTCGCCCCACCTACGGCGATTTGACTTCGGCAAGAATTTCCGGTGCAGAGAAAGAGAAATTTTTTTGGGCGCATTGTTTTTTACATAACTCCAAGACATCGATTTTCACTATTTCTGCAATTTTTTCTTTATCCAGAAGGATTTTCTGATCGTTTTTGAAAACCCCGTTGATCCAAACCAGCGTTAGCCGCACAGCCTCCGGAAGCGGCTCCTGGGGGTATTTGTAATACACCCAACGGCCGGATTTTCTCGATTCTACCAAACCGGCCTGTCTCAAGATGGCCATGTGCTTCGAAACCGTCGAAGGCGCCAACCCGAGGAATTCGACGATTTGGCACACGCACAATTCCCCTTCGTGCAAGGCGAGCAGGGCCCGGAGACGGTTTTCGTCCGCCAGCGCCTTGAAAATGGTCAAGAGCGGATTGAATACATTATTATATTTTCCCATATGACGAATTATAGTGTACCCCCGGTTCATCGCAAGCCCTCCGCCTCCATTTCCTTCTTTTGGGTTCATCCAGCAAGTGCGGACTTATTTTCAAGAAGGTATGATCAATATCCAACCTGGTTGGCCTGGGAGGTACTCCCAGCATCCCCTCTCCCCGCGGGAGAGGATTAGGGTGAGAGAAATCCTTTCTTCGGCGCCCCTCACCCCGGCCCTCTCCCAAAGGGCGAGGGAGACAGAATTCCCATTTTCATTCTCTGTGCGGAATAATGCCATCGTTTTTTCCCCAGGATTGGATGGTCGCTTTCACCGAGGTACGCACTTGCCGGATGAACCTTCTTTTTCCCTTTTCTTCTGCATTGTCATACCCGAGCAAGGACGAAAAATATTTTTTGAGAATTTTTTTGAGAAGGGTTGATATGTTTGGCTATTTGGCTATAATGCCAAATACCAGTAGTTCGATGCCACAACTTGGGATGCGGTTGTTTCCCAGGAGTGCGAGTGAATGGACGAGAAAACGAAGCGCCAATTGGCCGTCCGGGCCCGGATCATCAAAGCCTTGGCGCACCCGGCGCGGCTGTTCATCGCGCAGACCTTGCTGGAAGGGGA
>ERZ795060.1088-NODE-1088-length-33142-cov-4.853931_pt1 | contig 33142 bp, 29 predicted proteins | sample MGYA00375144_ERZ795060 | MGnify/ENA primary metagenome ERZ795060 (study PRJEB30189, sample SAMN05720157) | activated sludge metagenome | isolation source: anaerobic digester from wastewater treatment plant | place: Japan | collected 2015-05-15 ...
CATCGAGGCCATGCCACAAGGGTACGACACCGTGATCGGCGAGAGCGGGGTGAGGCTCTCGGGGGGGCAGCGCCAGCGGCTCTGCATAGCACGGGCCATCCTCAAGGACGCCCCGATCCTCGTCCTCGACGAGGCGACCTCCTCGCTGGACGCGGAGAGCGAACGCGAGGTCCAGGCGGCCCTCGAGGTGCTCATGGAGGGCAGGACGTCCCTGGTGATCGCCCACAGGCTCTCCACGGTGATCAACGCCCACCGCATCATCGTGCTCCACCAGGGGAGGATCGTGGAAGAAGGGACCCACGAGGAACTCCTGGCCAGGCAGGGTCACTACGCGAGGCTCTATGCGCTCCAGCTCGGCAGCCCTTAGGGCTCTCTCCACCGTCTACGGCGCGCTCGCGGCCGCCCGGAACCGCCTCTACGACACCGGGGTGCTCAGGCCCACACGGGTCCCGGGGGTGGTGGTGAGCGTGGGCAACATCGAGGCCGGCGGGACCGGCAAGACCCCCTTCGTCATGGCACTCGCAGGCGGGCTGGCTGCCAGGGGAGTGAACGTCGCCGTCGTCACCAGGGGCTACAAGGGGAGGATCCGCGGTCCCGTGCACGTGAGACCGGGCCACACGAGCCTCGAGGTGGGTGACGAGGCCCTGCTCATGGCGCTGAGCCTCGCTCGGGTGCCGGTCGTCAAGAGCCCGGACCGCGTCAGGGGGGCGCTCTTTGCGAGGGCGCGCTTCGGGGCCGAGGCGATACTCCTGGACGACGCCTTCCAGCACAGGAGGATCCACAGGGATCTCGACATCGTGCTCGTCGCGAGGGACCTCCCGAAAGAGAGACTCCTTCCCGCGGGCATGCTCAGGGAGCCGGCAGGATCCCTGGCGCGGGCGCACCACGTCATAGCCATGAAGGGCTGCCCCTTGCCGTACCCGAAGGCGGACCTGGCGCCCGTCTGCCTGGTGGACACGCGGTGGAGGACAGCCCCCCTCGAGCTCGTACGGGACGAGGACGTCCTCGCCTTCTGCGCCGTGGGCTCCCCGGGCCACTTCTTCGCGACCGCGGGCACGCTGTGCCGTGTGGTCGACACCATCGCCTTCGCGGACCACCACCGCTACACCGCCGCAGACGCCCGTGCCATCGCAGAGAGGGCGGCCAGGGCCGGGTACGTGCTCACCACCGAGAAAGACCTCGTGAGGATGGAGCCCGGCATGTTCGGGGAGCTCGAGGGGAGGCTCTTCGCCCTCAGGGTCGCCCTGTCCATGGAAGGGCTCGAGGAGATCGAGGATGAGATCCAGCGCATGGTCGAGACGCGCCGTGTTCATGGACAGGGATGACACCCTGATCAGGGACACGGGCTACCTCAGCGACCCCGCGGCGGTCGAGCCCCTCGAGGGCGCGTGCGAGGCCGTGCGGAGGCTCAACGAGGCGGGCATACCGGTGATCGTGGTGACCAACCAGTCGGGTGTCGCCAGGGGTTTCTTCGACGAGGAACGCTTGCAGGAGATCCACTCGAGGCTCGTCGAGGTCTTCGCCGACATGGGCGCGCGCATCGACGCCGTCTACTCCTGTCCCCACCACCCCGAGGGCGTGGTCGAGCGCTACCGGCTCGCCTGCAGGTGCCGGAAGCCCGAACCGGGCATGCTCATCGATGCAGCACGGGATTTCGGCCTGGACCTCGGCTCGTGCTTCCTGGTAGGAGACAAACCTCACGACATCGAGGCGATACACAGGGTCGGGGGGAGAGGGGTCCTGGTAGGAGACCCGGTCGGCGTCGATGCCCCGAACCCTGCATCGATGCCCGACTTCGTGGCGAGAGACATACGTCAAGCAGTGGAATGGATACTCGGGAAGATCATGGCGGAAGGCGGGGAAGGAGGGGGCGGATGAACGTCCTCAAGGAGGCGCCGAGCGTCCTGCAGGCCCTGCTCGTGCGGGGGGCGATCAGGCTCGTCCTGGCCCTGCCCTACCGGTGGGCCTTGTCCATAGGCAGGGTGCTCGGCCTCTTCACGTGGGCCGTCCTGCCCACAAGGCGCAGGCTCGTCGAGGTACAGGCCAGGAGTGCCATCGGGGAGGAGGCCACGCGCTCCTTCGTCCTCAAGGTGTTCATGAACCAGGGGGAAATCCTCGTGGACACCATCCGCTACGCCTTCATGGACGAGGACGAGCTGAAGTCGCGCATAAGGATCGAGGGGCGGGAGAACCTCGAAGAGGCGCTCGAGCAGGGCCGGGGTGTCATGATGATCACGGGCCACATAGGCAACTGGGAGATCCTCTCGAACCTGCCGAGGCTTGTGGGGATACAGTTCTGCGTCATGGCGGACAGGAGGGAGGACGAGAGGCTCGAGGCCGTCATAGACGGCATCAGGAGAAGGAGCGGGGCCACGATCCTGCCTCCCAAGGGAAAGGCGCTCATGCTCGTCAAGGAGCTCAGGAAGGGCCGGCTGATCGGGATGGTGGTGGACCAGCGGGGAAGGCGGAGAGACAACCTGTTCTGCGACGTGTTCGGCATGCCCGCCCCCACGAACCCTGCGCCCGCCTTCATAGCGATCAAGGGGGACGCCCTCGTGCTGCCTGTCTATGCCATGAAGGAGGAAGGAGGCTACGTGATCAGGTTCGATCCTCTCGTCGACACGCGCCGGTTCAGCCCCGGCGCCGACGGCATCGAGGCCCTCAGCCGGTTCATGCAGACATGGGTGAGCACCACGGTGAGGAAGAACCCCACATGGTGGTTCTGGCTCCACAGCAGGTGGATCAAGCGAAAGACGTTTCGGTCCCTGGCGAGGTCGGGCGGCGACTTCAGGGCGCTCGTGCGCTCGATGAACAGGCCCGTCACGAGGGAGTGACCCCAGCGGTGGGCATGGGAAGGTCGTTCAGAGAGGTCGTCCTGGCCCGGCTGGCACGTGCGGCCGTCTTCTTCGTGAGGAAGGCCCCCTACCCCCTCGTGACCGCCGTCTTCAAGGCGGTCGCCCTGTGTGCGTGGTGTTTCCTGCCCTACCACAGGAAGACATCGGCCGTTCAGCTCCGCATGGCCCTGGGGCTGGAAAACCCCACGCTCATGTCGCTCAGGGTCTTCCTCGGCCATGCAGAGATCCTCGTGGACGCCGTCAGGTACGCGTACATGAGCGGGGAGGAGGTGAAAAGGGCGGTCAGGGTCGAGGGGCTCGAGCACCTCGAGCGCGCCCTCGAAACCGGCAAGGGGGTCATGATGATCACGGGCCACGTGGGCAACTGGGAGATCCTCTCGCACCTCCCCCGCATCCTCTCGGTCGAGTTCTGCGTCATGGCCCAGCGAAGGGGAGACCCCATGATCGACGCCATCGTGGACGACCTTCGCTCGCGGAGCGGTGCCACCATCCTGCCGCCTACGGGCAAGGCGCTCATGCTCGTGCGCGAGCTCAGGAAAGGCCGTGTCATCGGCATGGTCGTGGACGGCAGGCACGACGGCGCGGACGCGGTCATGTGCGAGGTCTTCGGCATGCCTGCACCCACGAACCCGGCACCCGCCTTCATCGCGATCAAGGGTGACGCCGTGGTCCTGCCGGTGGTGGCGATCAAGAACGGCCGGTGCTACCGCGTGATCTTCACAAGGCCCGTTCCGGCCTCGGATTTCGGCGCCTCGAGGGATGCCGTGGAGAGGCTCAGCGGTTGGATGCAGTCCCAGGTGGAACACGCGGTGAGGAGGGATCCCCACCAGTGGTTCTGGCTCTACAGCAGGTGGATCCCCCGCTCTCTCATGAAGAAGGTGGTCCGGGAGGGGCTCGACCTCGAGGGTGTCGTGTCAGGCGCGGCTCTTCGCAGGGGCTGGACACCGCCGGGCGGCGCGCCCCTTCGGTGATCCGTCCACGCTGTCTCTATCTGCTGCGTTCCGGGAGAAGGACCGCAAGCCCCCGAAGCCCTCTGGGGTCATGTGACGGCTGCGTGCGGCACATCAGTTGGCGCGCCTTACCTGCCGGGGGTCGGCGTGCTCCGGAGGCCTCTTTCCCTGCATGCTCGGGCTGTGAGCCGGTAGTGGAGCGCGTTGTTGGTCACCCGCATGCTCTCCTGAGGCCGCTCCCTGCATGCTCGAGCTGTGCGTGTCCGGGCGGAGGCCTTCTGCCCGGGCAGGGCTTGTGTTCTCGTGGGGAAGGCAGGCCCCGGCGTGGCGGACATGCAGGCGATGCCCAAGGGTGGGGAAACGGGCCCCTTCCAGGGGCTGCACCCGAGGCGCCCTCCCCAAGGGAGTGCAGGTGTGACGCCCGACACGTTGACGGCATGCGGCTGGTGGACGCCCTCCCCAAGGGGGTGGGGGTTAACACGCGGGGGGATGCCAGCACGCCTCTGCCCGGCCGCTTGCCGAGGCCGGAAGCCGGAGTTTAGCTTGCCCTTGACTTTTCGAGACACCCGCCGGTATATCAAGGAGACGCAAAGGTCCGGCGGCATAGCCAAGGGGTAAGGCGACGGTCTGCAAAACCGTTATTCACCGGTTCGAATCCGGTTGCCGCCTCCACCGACAACCCCATGTAGACACTTCCCCGGGAGGACGAGCATGACCAACAGGGGCAGAAAACCGCTGAGGATGAAACAGGGCGAGCTTTCTGCAGAGCTCGTCAAGCGGAACTACTACATCGACGAGCGTTACGCCAAGGCCCTCTCCGTCCTCTCGGCGCTGACCGGCAAGGAACTTTCGATCCTGGTGAACGAGGCCTTGCAGGACCTGATAGCCAAGTACCAGCCGTCCACCGAGATCGACCTCTTGAACATCAAGCCCATCAAGAAGTAAGGTCATCCCATGTCCCGCCTCGTGAGGTTCGGTGTCTCGCTGGAAAGCGGGCTCCTCGAACAGTTCGACCGCCTGATCGCCAAGAGGGGCTACACGTCCAGGTCCGAGGCCTTGCGCGACCTCATCCGGCAGGAGCTCGTCCACGAGGAGTGGGAGGAGGACAGGGAGGTCGCCGGCACCGTCACCTTTCTCTACGACCACCACACCCGGGGCCTCTCCGCCAGGCTCACGGACATCCAGCACGACCACCAGGACCTCATCATCTCGACCCAGCACATCCACCTGGACCACCACACCTGCCTCGAGATCGTGGCGGTGAGGGGCCGTGCGTCCGACGTGCTGAAGCTGGCCAACGCCCTGAGATCGGTCAAGGGGGTGCGTCACGGCTCCCTGAGCATGAGCAGCACGGGCAAGACCCTCCTTTGAGGCCCCCACCCCAACCGGGGACGGAAGTTTGCCCTGCCAGGGCGTCGAGGAAAACCCTCCCCCTGCAAGGTCACGGGTTTTCTCACAGCTGCCCCAGGCTCGGCGTGGCGTCGGGGAGCATCGCCCTGACAGGCCCTCTCCCTCATCTGACGGCAGGTCATGACCCGCACGGCACCCGGTATGACATCGGGGTAGCACTTTTTTCCCAATCATGCTACTGACAGATCATGAAACCAGTCGAGGAGGTTTTGCCGCATGCACATGGCTGACGCACTGCTTTCCCCTGCCGTCGGAGGGACCATGTGGGCCGTCACGGGCGCCAAGGTGGCCCACTGCGCAAAGAAGATGAAGAGCCTGGGGTCGGAGCGCCTGGTACCCCTCATGGGCGTGCTCGGGGCCTTCGTCTTCGCCGCACAGATGATCAACTTCAGCATCCCGGCCACCGGTTCCAGCGGCCACCTGGGAGGGGGCCTGTTGCTCGCCGCGATCCTCGGCCCACACGCGGCGTTCATCGTCATCGCATCGGTCCTCGTGGTACAGGCCCTGTTCTTCGCGGACGGCGGCCTGCTGGCTCTCGGGTGCAACATCTTCAACCTCGGGTTCTTCCCGGCCTTCGTGGCATACCCGCTGATCTTCAAGCCGATCGTCCAGGGTGGGGCCACCCGGGGCAGGCTCTTTGCCGCATCGATCCTCGCGAGCGTGGTCGGGCTCGAGCTTGGCGCGCTCGGCGTGGTGGTCGAGACCGTGATGTCGGGCATCACGGACCTGCCGTTTACGACCTTTGCATCCTTCATGCTCCCCATACACCTCGCCATCGGGATCGTGGAGGGGGTCGTCACGGCGCTCGTGGTGGGCTTCGTGCTGGAGGCCAACCCCCGGGTCGTGTTCGATCCCGGTGTGTACCGCGGCGATGCACGGACCAGGTTTTCCACGAGGACGATCGTGGCGGCGTTCGCCATCGTTGCGGCGATCACCGGGTCCGTGATCTCCTGGTATGCGTCCGAGCACCCCGACGGCCTCGAGTGGTCGCTCGCCAAGACCACGGGCAGCGAGGAACTGAACACCACCTCGCCGATCCACGAGGCCCTCGCCTCTCTCCAGGACCGCATCGCGCCCCTGCCCGACTACTCGTTCAGGGCAACGCAGGCCTCCGACCGACAGCCCTCACCCAAGGCAGGCACGACGGTCTCCGGCCTGGTAGGGGCGGCGCTCGTGCTCCTTTTCGCCATGGCAGGCGGATTCATCCTGAGCCGCCTGGGGAAGAAGGCGACATGAAAGACCCCGCACGTGCCAGCGCGAAGGCGCACCGCATGGCCCCGGAGACGACCTGTCCAGCCCCTTCCGAAGGTACGGCCTTGCACTCTTGCGCTTTCGAAACGCACTCTTCTTGAAGGAGCAAAGACAAGGCCGGGCACGTTCTCAACGATGGCTTGCACTAGGGCGCGAACGGATGCACGATGGGGGAGCGGGACGACACGGTGCGGGTCTAGAGGGAACACCCCCATCCTTCCTGCGGGCATTCCCTCTGCCCGAGGAATGACGCGGGTGTCCCCAAAGCCCCTGGGAGAGGCCCGTGCGGCAGCAGCAGGAACGGGGTTGCCGTGGTCGCGGCCGGCCGGGGTCCTGGTGCAAGACTCCTCGTGAGCCGGGGTCCCTGTTGCGAGTCATGCCGGTCCCTGTCGTGACGAGGGCGAAGGCCCTGCTGGCCGAACGGTGTCTGATGGGGGAAACCGTATCATCGCATGGGCCCCGGTTTAGACGCCCCCAGCTGAGCGAGGCCTGCGGCTCGCATGTGGACAGACTCGTGGGACGTCACGCGGGCATGAGAAAACCAGGGAAAGGACTCGACGCACATGCATGATCCTGCTCTCGGATACAGGGGCCTCGGCCAGCTCGACGAGCTCTCTCTCGCCGACAGCCCCGTCCACCGCATCGACCCGCGCGTAAAGCTCGTCACTTTCATGACCTTCGCCGTCTGCATCGTGTCCTTCCCCAAGTACGAGGTCGCGAGGCTCGCGCCGTACACGCTCTTCCTCGCCTTCATACTCCCGCTGGCGCGCGTCCCCTTCACCCTCGTCGCCGCGAAGGTCGCGCTCGTCCTCCCGCTGGCGCTATTGACCGCGGCCTTCAACCCCTTCTACGACCGCCAGCCCGTCGTCACCGTCTTCGACCTGCCGGTCACGGGCGGCATGATCTCGTTCGTGTCCATCATCGTCAAGTTCGTCCTCACTGCAGCCGGCGCAGTCACCCTCGTGGCGGTGACCGGCTTCAACGACCTGTGCGCGGCCATGGGCAGGCTCGGTGTCCCGAACGTCCTCACCACCCAGCTCCTCCTCCTCCACCGCTACCTCTTCACCCTCTCGGCAGAGGCCGCCCACATGAGGCGCGCGAGGGACCTGCGTTCCCCCGGGACCGACGCCCACGGTATCAGAACCGCATCCGCGGTCTTGGGCCATCTCCTCCTGAGGACGTACGCGCGCGCCGAAAGGATCCACCTCGCCATGCTCTCGAGGTCCTGGCGAGGCGACATCCTGCCTCACAGGTCTTTCAGGTCGAGACCAGCGGACTGGGTCTTCTGTGTCCTCACGTGCGCCCTCTTCATCGCTTGGAGAGTCATGGACATGACGTCCGCCCTGGGAAGCCTCGCGCTGGGGGTGCTCGGGTGAGCCATCACATCGTCGAGCTCAAGGATGTCACGTACGTGTACCCCGACGGGACCGAGGCCTTGAAGGGGGTCTCGCTGAAGATCACGCACGGCGAGGCCGTCGCGCTCGTGGGTGCCAACGGCGCGGGCAAGTCCACCCTGTTGCTCAACCTCAACGGCTGCCTCATGCCCACCTCGGGCAGCGTCCGCATCGGCGACTATCCCGTGACGCAAGCGACGCTGGCGAACGTTAGACGAACCGTGGGCACGATCTTCCAGGACCCTGACGATCAGCTCTTCATGCCGACCCTCGGGGACGACGTGTCGTTCGGGCCCTACAACCTGGGCCTCAGGGGCGAGGAGCTCAGGCGCAGGGTGGACGAGGCGCTGGCGCGCATGGGCATAGAGCACCTCAGGAATAGGCCGCCATACAGGCTGTCCGCGGGCGAGAAGAGGCGGGGCGCGATCGCCTCCGTCCTCGCCATGACCCCTGACATCCTCATCCTCGACGAGCCTACCACGGGTCTCGACCCGCGGGGCCGCAGGCAGATGATAGAGATCCTCAAGGGGTTCGCCCACACCAGGATCATAGCCACCCACGACCTCGATCTCGTCCTTGAGGTATGCCCGAGGACCGTGGTGCTCTCGGAAGGGTCAATCCGCGCTGACGGCCCCACCCTGGAGATCTTCAGGGATGCGGACCTCCTCGAGAGATGCAGCCTCGAGCCCCCGCTCTCGCTCAAGGGTTGCCCGGTGTGCGGAAAAGGTCCCGGGTGAACCCGGCTCCACGGGACTCCGACACAGGACGCCTGCCAGGGCCTCCCCATGACGACGACCTGAAACGGCCCACACCCGGCTCAACCCCCGCCGGAGGAAGTGAGGGAAAGGGCAAGGCACGGTGAGTTCCCGGTGCCCATCGTGCGGCCAGGGCGTAGTCTCCTCGACGGCGGGCCACGGCCGACACCCGCCTTTACCCTCTGCCAGGGGAGGTGCGGGAAAGGACAAGGTCACCATGAACGCCCGATACCCCTCAGGCAGGGCGTAGCCTCCTCGACGACGGGCGACGGCCCACACCCGCTTGCCCACGAGAGGCGAGGCAAGGGGCACGGCACGGTGAGTGCCCGGTGCGTTCAGACCTGTTTCCTCCGGAAAGGCTCGAGCCCCACCCATGACCTGGCCCTGGCCACCTTCAGGGCGCCCTTTGAGCCCGTTTTCCCTTGCCGTCACAAAACCCCCCGTGATATCTATGAAATAGATGATGCGCGGTCCAGGACACCATGACGAGGAACAAGGCATGCCCGCTTCCTTTCCGGATGACGCCCACGGGTGTGAGGCCGGGGCTTTCCCGCACCGACGCACCGGTTCCCGCAGGAAACACCTGGGCAGCCTTTTCGCGGGGTGGTCGGCACTTCTGCTCGCCCTGCTGTCGCCTGGCCTTTGCCCTTCCCATGCCATGGACCTCGATGGGAGCATGGAGGTGTCCTGCGTGTCCATGACAGGCTTGACCACCTCCCGCACCTCGTACGACGGGGGTACAAGCGTCCTCAAGTGGCCGGTGGAGGGGGTGATGCCGTCGATGCGCGCGCGCCTTTCTTTCCGGGAGACCGTGGATGCAAGCATCCAGGTCACGGCCACGCCGTGGTACTCCCAGGATTCCAGGATGAGGGACTTCGACTACCTGGACGAGAGCGAGTGGAACAGGCAGGCGCACGAAGGGGTGGACATCTACTCGGAGACCGAGACCGAGGCGAAGACCGTGGAACTGTCAACGCACCTCAGGTTCCTCCCTGTCTGCACAGGGTTCATGAGGGCGGGCCTCACCGCGGGATACAGCCGCAGGGAGCACGACTTCAGGGGTTTCGACACGATACAGACAGGCCACGGTCCCTGGGTCGACCAGGCGCGCACGCTCAAGGGGCCGAGCACCCTCTACAGCGTGAAGTACGAGATCTACTCGGCCGGGGTGGCCGTCGAGTGGACTTGCTTCGAGTCCCTCGCCGTCGCCCTGGAATGGGCCTCCCTGCCCGTCGTCCACGCAACGGACGAGGACGACCACCTGAGGCGGAACCGGGCGGGCAGATCGAGCACGAGGGGATCGGGATACAGGACCTCGGTGTACGCCCTGGCCCCAGTCGGCCGAAGGCTCGCCGTCACGATGTCCTGCACCCACGAGCGCTTCGACACGGACGGGCGCCAGACCCAGTACTGGTACGGCGACGATCCCGCCACACCGGGTTTCAACGATACGGGCTATGGTCTCGGCGGCATCAGGACGGACCTGGACTCCAGGTGCACGACCCTGTCCATAGGCTCGCGTGTCGCGTTCTGACGCCCATCGGCGCGCGGGGAGGCGGGCATGGCTTGCGGCAGGCGTCGTCGCCGCTTATAATCATGAAAAAACAGGGCCATGAGATCATACTCCTCGCTCAAGATACTCGTCGTGGGAACTGGGACGTTCTACCACCACAACCTCGAGAACATGCTCACCAAGATCGGCTTTCCCGCCCCTGAGCACGCAGACGACGGGCCTTCCGGGTGGGAGGCCGTGAAGCGCCTCATGCCGGACATCGTGGTCGCCCAGTGGGACATGCCGGAGATGAACGGCCTGGCGCTGCTCAAGGTCATCCGGTCGGACCCCTTCCACGGCGAGACCCCTGTCATCCTCTGTACCAACGAGATCACCAAGAGCGACGTGATCAAGGCCGGGGAGTCGGGCGTGAACGCCATCCTCGTGGAGCCCTTGAGCATCGAGGTCCTCGAGCAGAAGATCAACCTCATCCTCGAGTTCGACATGACGCCGTCGACGAAACAGGCAAGGGCCTACCTGGAAAAGGGCGACAGGTACATGAGGGCGGGGCTGTTCGACCTCGCGCTCAAGGAGTACGAGCGGGTGCTCACCATCCTCGAGTCGGCCGAGGTCTACTACAATATCGGCTACATCAAGACAGCCCGGGGGGAATACGACGAGGCCCTGGTGGCGTTCAGGAAGGCGACGCAGATCAACCAGCTCTTCGCGAAGGCATACCAGGCCATGGCCGAGGTGTACATCAAGCTCGGCGACAAGGCCATGGCCGAGAAGTACCTCAACATGGCGGGGGAGATCTTCCTCGAGCGGGAGATGCACGAGAAGGCCGAGAGCGTGTTCAACGAGATCATCGCGCTCAATCCCGAGACCACGAACGTGTACAACAGCCTGGGCATCCTCTACCGCAGGCAGAACCGACACGCCGACGCGGTCAAGGTGTACCAGAAGGCCGTCAAGATCGACCCTGAGGACGAGAACATCCACTTCAACATGGGGAGGGCGTACCTGGAGATGGGCCAGCACGAACTCGCGAGGCAGTGTTTCAAGAAGGCCCTCGAGCTCAACCCCAGGTTCGACACCGCCCAGGCCATGCTCAAGGCGCTCGAGTCCATCGACTAGCCCCCCGGGCGCCTACCGGGCGCGGATGCGTGATCACCGCACGGCCCGGCTCCCGTCTCTCTGGCGGCCCGGGGAAGGCCGGAGGCCACCCGCCAGAGGGGATCCGGGCAGCCACGCCGGGCGCTTGCCTCTATCGGCCGGCCCTCCTGAAGTCGTACCTCTTCAGCTCGAACACCTTCCTGTCCTGGGTGGCCACGATGTGGTAGAACTTGTCCTGGGGGACGTAGATGTACGGCACGTCTTCCTCCCTGCGGTAGAGGAAGTGCGACAGGATCATGCGGTTGACCGCCCTGTGCCCGACGATCATGATGTTGTCGGGCTTCTGGTTCAGGAAGAAGGCCTTCTTGATGCCTATCTTGATGCGCTCCTTCATGGTCGCGTACCCTTCGCCCAGGGGGTAGGTGTAGTTGTACTTGTCCGCCTTGCGCGCGGCATAGACGTCGGGCTTCAGGCGCTGTATCTCGTCGTAGGTCATGCCCTCGCAGATACCCGCGTCTATCTCGTTGAACTCCTTGAGGGGCACGATCGTGCAGTCCTCCTGGAGGGCCTGGATGTAGTGGGCGGTCTGGATCGTGCGCTTCTTCTCGCTCGTGAAGATGTAGGCGATCTTCTTCTTCTGGAAGAACCGGCCCAGGGCCTGCGCCTGGGTTATTCCCCTGTGGGTGAGGTCCGGATCACCGCCGATCCGGTCTTCAACGTTGAACTCGCTCTCGGTGTGCCTGATCAGGAAGAGGCTCTTGACGACGTCGGTGACGAGGCAGTCCCTGATGCGGGAATACAGGGGGATCTGGTCCTCGATCTGCTCGTCTATGACCCTGTTGTGAAGTGAATCCATGGTGATGTAGTTCCGCTCCACGTGGAGGGGGTTGTAGATCTCCCTGTAATACTCGATGCGTTTCTTGAATTCCATGACAGCCGTCTCTTCGGGCATCCCCGCGAACTCGTTGGTCCGGACCTTGTGGCGGATGCTCAGGTCCACGATCTCCACGTCGTTGTTCACGCACTCGATGTAGAGGATGGGGTGGTCGTCGAGCTGCTGCTCGATGAGTTCCCGCCTCGACCTGCTCACGTTGGTGGCGTCCAGTATGGCCACCTGGCCCTTGTTCCTGAGGTAGGCCTTGGCCCGCCTCATGTTCATGAGCGCGAACTCCTTCCTGAGCTGGACCGCGGCCGTGTTGCGCGGGTCGTAGAAGTCCGACATCCATGTTTCCTGCGGCGCCAGCTTCCTCCTGAGCTCGCCGTTGTTGTAGATCATGGTGTGGATGTCGTTCTTTGTGAAGATGTCCTGGAGCCTATTGGCCACCGTGGACTTGCCCTGGGACGGCAGGCCCACCATCACGATGTAGAGTTTCTCGTCCTTGGGGATCATGGGCACCTTCATAGCACCCGCAGGTGCGGGGCACAAGGGCATGTCCGGGGCGCGCCACGGGCCGCCGGCGCCCGGGCGGCCCGCGGGCTGCCCGGGAGGGCTGCCGGCCTCATCCCCGGGCCGATGCATATGCCATCCAGACACCCCCGCATCCTGAACGAGGGGCGGGGATACGAAGTGGGGGCCGCGTGCGGCACACACAACGGACGATCGCCCTTACCGTACTCCTCGAAGCATCCGGGGTCGAGACGACAACGAGCCCGGACGAAGTTCTTGCCCGAGAGAAACCCGGCGTTCACGATCGGGCAGAGGCAGGACTCACCGCCTGGTGGCCGCTGCATCCCATTGCGCCATGAGCAGAGGCTCGCACTGCCTCCCGAGCGAGCCCCGGCAAGAGGGCGCCGCCCTTCTGACACGCAAAGATCCGCTCGACACAACGATCCGCAGGCCCTCCAGGCCGGAGAAAAACACCTTGACAACCACAGGCTCTGTCATTAGAAGAGCAAAGTACGCTGGGGGATGGTCTAACGGCAAGACAGCGGACTCTGACTCCGTTTATCTAGGTTCGAATCCTAGTCCCCCAGCCAGCGTACAGCGTGCGGTCCCATCGTCTAGTGGCCTAGGACAACGGCCTCTCACGCCGTAAACAGGGGTTCGATTCCCCTTGGGACTACCAGGATGACAGGTTTCAGCGAGAGCCCCGGTGTACCGTTCGGTGCACCGGGGCTCTTCTTTGTCACTCCCCTGAAGGGCCACATTTGTTGTGCGCAGTTAGTCACCCATGAGGCATAAGCATACGTTCGCCGAGAGTGCGACGTATCCACCATTCCAGGTGATGGGCTGGGTCACGGTACTGGTTTGACATAAGAACGGGGGAGACGGCATGGTGACGCCGTCTCCCCCGCTGGGAGTCATCATCAACGCGACAGCTACTTGTCCTTCCTGAAGCTCATGCGGGCGAACACCGCACACAAGAGCCCCATGAGCACGGGCGCCAGCGCTCCTCCCTGGGCCGAGGCCGTCTCGATGAAACACTTGATCCCCAGAATCCTGTCTTCTTTGTCGTGAGCGAGGTTGTAGTAATCCTCGTAGTTGTCCTCGTCCTATTCCTCTTCCGCAATCCCCTCGCAGGTGATCTGGACACTGTCTGCATTCGTGACGTCCTCGTCGGTCTGGGACGTGGCGGTCAGGGTGACCGTGTCGATCAGCCCTACGGCACTTGACGGCACCCTGACTCTCACCAAGACCGTCGCGACCTCTCCGGAATCGACGCTCACGGTGTCCCCGCCCGGCAGACTCACCTGCCAGCCGAGATCGGACGCCGCATGAAGGGTAAAGGTATCGGTATCCTCCTGGAAGTTCTGGATAATGAAGTTGAGATCCACCACCTCCCCAGCGTTGCGGGTTTCATCGGAGGGCGCGATGACCTGCACATTGCCGGCCTCGGTCCACTTCTCGTAGGCCGTTATCACCCACGACTGGCCGGGCTCGAGGCTCGCCCGGTTCCATTGGAGATAGTAACCGGCATCGATATAATTCGGGTCAGCCTCATTCGGCAGGTCACCAACATTTACGGCATACTCGTTTCCATCATCATAATACCCGCCGTAATACCGGTCCGCACGCGACCCGACACCGCCGTAGAAACCCATGATCCCGCTCACATCCGGGTTCCTCAGATAGATCATGCCCAGGGTCTCGTTCCAGTAGCTCCGCGCGGCGTCATCCCCCCCGAAATAGGTGTCTCCGCCGTGGAAGAACTTGCAGTTCGTGTACGTCACGCCGCTGTCGTTCGTGATCGTCCACGTCATCTTGTAGTAGCTCTGTCCGTTCGTGTAGTCCACCGTCTGGGTGACGGTCACCCCCGAGTCCCCCGCATCCATCACCGTGACGATCCTCCAGGTGTTGGGTTTCGTATTTCCGACCGGCGTGAACGCCGTGGCACCATACCCGACCTGGTAGCTGCTGCCATATTTCTCGGTAACGGGGATGCCATCCCCCACGTCGAACATGAGCACCGATCCCCAGGAATCTTCGCTATAGTACTGGTAGACGCCCTGATACCACAGGGCCATTGTCCCCGTGTCGTCCACAAAGATATCCAGGGGGTCACCATCTATGGACTGGGTCGCAGCCCATGCCCCAGATGCCGCCGCAAAACCTGCCTGCAGGCAGCACACCGCCGCCAGCACATACCACCCGATACGCCGTTTCAGCTCTCCTCTCGTCATACATGCCCTCCCCCGCACCTCATTGCCTCCAGGTCCGCGTGCACCGTTCTCTCAACCTCTGCCCGTGACTGCGGACAGGCCCGAGAAAAGGCGCACCATACCAGCCGGCTGTGCGTGTCCATCTGTTCTATGGAATGATCTTAGCCCCGAACAATCCTGTTTCCGTGTACCTGCAACCGACGAGCAAATCCCCGTCTCCTTGCCGCCACAAGAGTTCCAGGGACTCTGCACCTTCACCAATCATGCTCGCCACGATACCCCGTGGATCACGGCCCATGAATACGGAAGCGACCAGTGTGCGGCTCACGGATGTGCTGGTCGTCAACGGCGCTGGACGTCTTGCTTCATGGCCTACATTGGTCTCAACGATGCATGAAAACACCCTGCCTGTCAACGGACATTCTCTGAACACAGACGTTCCAGGCCGGGCGGGACGACTCAGGGAAAACCCGATGTTCTGGGCTCCGGCTCGGACGTGACCGTTTGGCACCCTCTGCGTCCTGGATGCGCATTCCTTCGATGCACTGCATGACACCCGGCCTTCGTCGGCGAAAACGCCTCGGACAAGGGTGCTCAAGCGCACCCTCGGCCGTTCGGGACGAGGTCTGTCGCGATACCTTTGACACCACTTACGAGGTCCCAAGAGCCCGCAGAGGACGTCCCCGTTCACGAAGCCGCTCGTCACGCCCCATACGCCGCCCAAGACGCCGGCTTGCACGACGCCGCCGCTCGCGGCGGAGGTGAGGCACCGCCGCCCGTCACGGGCTTGGACCATGCGTTCAGCCGTTCAAAACGCCTCGTCCCTGTGGTATAAGACATAGAACTCAACGTGAGTGCCGAGGTACCCGTCCATGGCAGGACCGACGAAGAACGCACCACCTTCAGGCGCAACAGACCCGTCCAGGCCCGTTGACTTCATCAGGGCCATCATCAACGACCACATGAGGACCGGGAGGTTCGAGGGTAAGGTCCACACGCGCTTCCCGCCGGAGCCGAACGGCTACCTGCACATAGGCCACGCCAAGTCGATCTTCCTGAACTTCGGCATCGCGCAGGAGTACGAAGGCCTGTGCAACCTGCGCTTCGACGACACGAACCCCTCCAAGGAGGACCAGGAGTACATCGACTCCATCATCGAGGACGTGAGGTGGCTCGGGATGGACTGGGGGGACCGGATGTTCTTCGCCTCGGACTACTTCGAGAAGACCTACGAGCTGGCCGAGGAGCTCATAAAAAAGGGGCTCGCCTACGTGTGCGACCTCACCCCGGAGGAGGTCAGGCAGTACCGGGGGACCCTCACCGAGCCGGGCAGGGAGAGCCCGTATCGCAACCGCAGCGTGGAGGAGAATCTCGAGCTGTTCAGGCGGATGAGGGCCGGCGAGTTCGAAGACGGCTCGAGGACGCTCAGGGCGAAGATAGACATGGCCTCTCCCAACATGAACATGAGGGACCCCGTGATCTACAGGATCCTCAGGGCGACGCACCACCGGACGGGCGACGACTGGTGTATCTACCCCATGTACGACTTCGCCCACCCCATCTCCGACTCCCTCGAAGGCATCACCCATTCCATCTGCACGCTCGAGTTCGAGGATCACCGCCCGCTGTACGACTGGTTCCTGGAGAAGCTCGGCATGTTCCACTCCCAGCAGATCGAGTTCGCGAGGCTGAACCTCAGCTACACCCTCATGAGCAAGCGGAGGCTCCTGGAGCTCGTGGAACTGGGCGTGGTGGAGGGCTGGGACGATCCGCGCATGCCGACCATCGCCGGGCTGCGCCGCAGGGGGTACACGCCAGAGGCCATCAGGAAATTCTGCGATCGCATCGGCGTGTCGAAGAAAGACAGCATGGTGGACCTGGCGCTGCTCGAGCACGTGGTACGGGAAGACCTCAACGAACGGTGTCCGCGCGTGATGGCCGTGCTCGACCCCCTGAGGCTGACCATCGAGAACTACCCCGAGGGCCTTGTCGAGGAGTTCGAGATACCGAACCACCCGGACAGGCCTGAGATGGGGACGAGGAAGGTCCCCTTCTGCAAGACCCTGTATATCGAGCGGGACGATTTCAGCGAGGACCCGCCCCCGAAATTCCACAGGCTCGCACCCGGCAAGGAGGTGAGGCTCAGGGGCGCTTACCTCGTGACCTGCACCGGGGTGGACAGAGACCCCCGGACCGGCGAGACCGTGGGCGTCAGGTGCGCCTACGACCCAGCCTCTCGAGGCGGCGATGCACCCGACGGCAGAAAGGTCAGGGGCACCATCCACTGGGTGTCGGCCGAGCACGCCGTCGAGGCGGAGGTGAGGCTGTACGACCGTCTCTTCACGGTGGAGAACATCGCCGCCGAGGCCGAGAGGACGGGCAGGGACTACAAAGACTTCCTCAACCCCGCCTCCCTCGTGGTCCTCAGGGGGTGCAAGATGGAGCCCTCGGTCAAGGACGCCCCCGCCTACAGCAGGTTCCAGTTCGAGCGCCAGGGCTACTTCTGCGTCGACCCGAAGGCAACGTCGCCGGGCAGGCCCGTCTTCAACAGGACCGTCCAGCTCAGGGACACCTGGGCGAAGATCGAGAAGGCCTCTGCCGGCAAGGCCGCTGGACCAGGCTCGGAAACGGCCGCGGAGGGCAAGGGCGCCTCTCCCTCGGAAGGTGACCATGGCGTGGAGGCCCGCGAGATCACCATCGAGGACTTCACCAAGGTCGACCTCAGGGTGGGGCGCGTGCTCGAGGCGCACGCCGTGGAAGGCTCGGACAAGCTGGTGCGGCTCCTGGTGGATCTCGGGGAGCCGAGACCAAGGAACATCGTCGCTGGCATACGGAAGGCCTATCCCGAGCCGGTCGGGCTCGTCGGGAAGCTCGTGCTGGTGGTCGCCAACCTCAGGCCGAGGAAGATGAGGTCCGGCCTGTCGGAAGGCATGATCCTGGCCGCGGGCAGCGGCGATCACTGGCGCATCTGCACGGTCGACGGCGACATGTCGCCGGGAGCGAAGGTGTCCTGACCGGTGCCGCCTTCAAAGCCCTTCTAGGGCGAGCCGCCAGGAGATATGGTGCCGGGAGAGAAGATGTCCTGACCGCCCGCGGGGACCCAGCCTCCTGCATGCACGCGCGCCCGGCGCCCAGGCCTCCGGGCTGAGATCCCGCGCATGCTTCACGCGGATTCTGCCATTGCCGGTACCTTCGGCTATGACACGAAGAACCCGCGCCCTCTTCATGCGTGTTCTGCCTACCGGTAAGGCCCGCATCATTGCATGACCTGACGGCTGAGAACCCGCGCCCACTCCACGCGGGTTCTGCACCGGGCGGCACGGCACGGACCGGCCACGCATCGTTCCAGGAAGCGGTTGCATTCCCGCCGCCTGTTCTTACCTTACGGCGATGACAGGCATCCTTGACATCGTCAAGGGCGGCCTTATTCTCCTTATTCAAGAATCACCAAGAGACAGCCCGGGAGCCTCGGCCTTGTCCATACCGATGACGTTCATCCTTCCCGCGACGGATTCCGATAACAGAGGTGTCGGCATGCAGTATGGGACGAAGAGAGACCGGCCGTCGGCAGGCCCGGACATGAACGCATGAAGGGTTCGGGGGAGCCCTTTACCCGGATGGGCTGCCTTGCAAGGCGGCGCGAGGGATGCGGCCTGGCCACGACAGCAGAAGGCCGCCGGAGAAGGATGCCCGGACCTCGAGCCGGCGCCGGTGTCTTGGGACAGCCAAGCGGTCGTGAGAGAGCCCGGAGGTTGTGAGAGCATGAAGCCCAGGGGCAAAGGCATACCAGCAGCCAAGGTGACGGCAAAGAGATCGGCGGCGGACACCGCCCGTGCGGTGGAGAAGCCCGTGAAGAAGAGGAAATGCCTCGAGGACCTGGCGAGGCTCTCCGACTCTCTGCCGGATGCCACCTTCGCGATCGACACCGAGGGCACGGTGATCATCTGGAACAAGGCAATGGCGAGTCTAACCGGCATGCAGGCCGAAGAAATGATCGGGAGGAGACAGGGCGCCCACGCGGAGGCATTCTACGGCGAGAGACGCCCCATGCTCGTCGACCTCCTCTTCACGCCCGACGAACAGGCGGAGAAGCAGTACGATTGGGTCAAGAGGGAGGGGCAAACGATCACGGCGCAGGGGCCGGCCACGGTGCGGGGCGCCGAACGGTACCTCCACGCCAAGGCGTCACTCCTGACAGACCCTTCGGGAAGCGTCATTGGGGCCATCGAGACGATACGGGACATCACGGACTGGAAGAAGGCGGAACTCGCCTTGCGGGAGAGCGAGGCGAAATACCGGGACATCTTCCTGAACGTATCCGACCTCGTCTACCTCCACGACTTGAACGGCAGGTTCATGGAGACCAACCTCGCCGCCAAGAAGGAAACGGGCTACACGGAGAAAGACCTCGAGAGCCTCAGGGTGCAGGACATCCTTCCCGAACGCCACAGAGACCGCTTCGTCAATTACCTTCAGAACGTCGTGAGAAAGGGCCGCGACGAGGGTTTCTTCACCATTGTCACCAAGGACGGCACCGAGCGCATCATCGAATACCGCAACTCCCTCGTGAGGGACGCCTACGGCAGGCCGACGGCCGTGCGCGGCATCGCCCGGGACATCACGCAACGGGTCACCATGACCAGGAGGCTGCGCAGGGAGCGGGACCTGGTCAAAACCATCATCCAGACCTCTCCCGCGTTCTTCGGCGCCGTAGACGTGAACGGCTCTGTGATCATGATCAACCAGGCCATGCTGGAGGCGCTCGGTTACAGGGAGGCCGAGGTTTTGGGAAGGGACTACAAGGACCTGTTCCTCCCGAGGGAGGAACGGGAGTCGTTCGACAACGTGCTGAGGGCGGTGGTGGGCACGGGCAGGCCGGTCGTGCACGAAACGAGGCTCACCGCGAAGAACGGCGGGGTCCTCGTCGTGGAGTGGAGGAGCTGCGCGGTATTCAAGCCCGACGGGACACCCGAGTTCGTCTTCGGCATCGGCATCGACGTCACGGAAAAGAGAAAGGCCGAGGAGGACCTCGCCGAGCGACGCAGGCAGCTGGAGACGCTCGTCGACAACCTGCCGGGCATGGCGTACCGCTGCAAGAACGACCGTGACTGGACCATGGACTTCGTGGGGAGCGCCTCGCTCGGCCTGACGGGGTACACCCCGGAAGAACTCGTGCACAACAAGGCGGTGTCCTATGCCGACCTCATACACCCTGACGACAGGGAAAAGGTCTGGGAGGAGGTGCAGCGCTCGCTAGCTCGGCGGGAGCGCTTCCAGATCACCTACAGGATCGTCACGAAAGACGGCAGGACCCTCAAGGTATGGGAACAGGGCCAGGGTGTGTTCGACGCCGAGGGGAACGTCCAGTCCATCGAGGGGTTCATCATGGACGTGACCGAGGTGGAAGAGGCCCAGGAGGAGCTCAGAAAGAGCGAGGAGCGCTACCGCCTCCTCGCCAGGAACGTCCAGGACGTGATCTGGGTGCTCGACCTCGACCTCAACCATACCTACGTGAGCCCGTCCGTCGAGAGGATGAGGGGATTCACCGTGGAGGAGGTCCTCAGGCAGAGGATGGACGAGGTGCTCACCCCCGAGTCCTACGCGTACGCTACGAGGGTCTTCGTGGAGGAGCTCGAACGCGAACGGTCCGGCGTCCAGAGGGAGGCGCACTGGTCGAGGACCATCGAGCTCGAGCTCTGGAAAAAGGACGGCTCCACCCTGTGGACCGAGGTCACGGCGAGCCCCTTGAGGGACGACACCGGGGAGGTCATCGGCGTCGTGGGCATCACCAGGGACATCTCCGAGCGCAAGAAGCTCGAGGAGGCCATAGCCCAGGTCCAGTTCGCGGTGGAGCACATTGCGGAGTGCGCCTTCTGGGTCGACGGCGAAGGCCGCATCATCTACGTGAACGAGGCGGCCTGCGCTTCGCTCGGATACACCAAGGACGAGCTCACACGCATGCACATGCCCGACATCCACCCGCGCTCCGGCGGGGACTCGTGGGATCGCAGGTGGGAAGACTTGAAGCGCCAGCAGAGACTGAGTTACGAGACGTTCCTCCTCAGGAAGGACGGAGGCGTATTCCCCGTGGAGATCAACGCGAACCTCCTCACGTTCAGGGGCAGACAGTTCTGCTGGGCCTTCGCCAGGGACATCACGGAGAGAAAGGAGGCCGAGAGGGCCCTCAGGGAGAGCGAGGAGCGCTTCAGGAGGATGGCGGAGGCCATCCCCATGATGTTCTTCATGGTAACCCCGTCATTCGACGGCCTCATCTACGTGAACCCGGCATGCAGGAATATCTTGGGGATGGGGGAAGACGCTCTCCGTGGGAACCCGAGGGCCTGGATGGATCTCGTGCACCCGGACGACAGGGCGTTCGTGCGGAAGGCCGTGAACGAGGATGCGGAAAGGGATGCCGCCCTCGAGTTCAGGATCGAAAGACCGGACGGCTCCTGGGGATGGATCCACATGAGGCTCACCCCGGTCTTCGACGCGCAGGGCGCGCCCTCCTGCCGCGTGGGCACGGCGGAGGACATCACCCGCCGCAAGGAGATGGAACACGAGCGAGAGCTCGCACAGGCCCACCTCGAGAGGGCGGGAAGGCTCGAGGCGATCGGCACGCTCGCGGGAGGGATCGCCCACGACTTCAACAACATCCTCGTGGCCATCCTCGGCTACGCGGAGCTCGCGATCGAGGAGCTCCCCGAGAACAACCTGGCACGGGAGAACATCGCCGAGGTGCTCAAGGCGGGCGAGCGGGCCCGCGACCTCATCCGGCAGATCCTCACCTTCAGCAGGCAGATGGAAAACGAGCGAAGGCAGATACGGATCCAGAGCGTGGCCAAGGAGGTTCTCAAGTTCCTCAGGGCATCCATCCCGAGCACCGTACGGATAGAGGAACACCTGGACCCGGATGCGGGGTTCGTCAACGCCGACCCGGTGCAGATCCACCGGATCATCCTGAACCTCTGCACGAACGCCTACCAGGCCATGCCGCCCCAGGGAGGCCTCATCACGGTCAGGGTGGACAAGGTCGACCTGGACGAGGAGTCGACCCGCAGGACCCCGGGGCTCGCGCCGGGCCCGTACGTGGCCGTCACGGTCTCAGACACCGGCTGCGGGATGGACGAGCACACCATGAAGCGCATCTTCGACCCCTTCTTCACGACAAAGGAGAAGGGCAAGGGCACGGGCCTCGGCCTCGCAACGGTGCACGGCATCGTGAGCGCACTGGAAGGGACCGTGACGGTCACCTCGGAGGTCGGCCGTGGCAGCACCTTCGTGGTATACCTTCCCATGAGGGGTAAAGAGCCCGAGACACAGGACCACTCGGTGGACGAAATCCCGAAAGGTGACGGCGAGACGGTACTCGTCGTGGACGACGAGGAGTCCGTCCTCCACATCGCGACGGCCATGCTCGAGCAGGCGGGCTACCGGGTGGTGACCGCGGCCTCCGGCATGGAGGCCCTCGACAGGTTCGAGGAATGCACCGAGGCGATCTCCTGCGTGGTCACCGACCAGACCATGCCCGGGATCACCGGCGCAGAGCTCGCCTCGCAGCTGTTGAGGCTCAGGCCGGGACTGCCCGTGATCCTCATGACCGGTTTCAGCGAACTCATCGGCCGCGACGAGGCGCTCGCCATGGGCATCAGAGAGTACCTCGACAAGCCCTTCACCATGGGCGTGCTCGCTCGGGCCGTCAAGAGATGCCTCACCGGTGGGTGACGCCAGGGGAGACGTCCGGAAGGATCCTCCACCTCGAGAGGTCCCCGGCTCATGCCGCCTTGCTCCCTCGTCCACCCTGGGGTCGGGCACCAAGCATCCCCCATCCCGAGACGGCGCCCGCTCATGTCGAGGGGAGACAAAGACCAGTCGGCCGTCATCTACCGGCACGGCCGCTTCCCAGCTGCACCCATACCCGGAGCGGGGCGAGCGCGGGCCTTCCATGCAAGGGGCTCACGCCGCGGCCAGGTGTCTCACGCCCATCCAGCGAGACCTCGCCGATTACGCGCCCCATTCGAGATCGGGCTTCCCGAGCGCACAGCCCGGCGAAGAACAACCCTGCGGATCGCAAGTGGATGGCGGGTCCTTTTCCGGCGACGCCATGATCCTCAGGTCTGCCCCCCGCCGCCCTTTGTGTCCACGGACACCCTTATCCCTATCGACGCCATCTCGTCCATGATGCGGCTTCGATCTTCAGGCCTGGGACTCACGGCCCGGCACAGCTCGGCCAGGACGAACACCTCGAAGCCGAGGCGCACCCCGTCTGCGGCAGTGAAGAAGACGCAGTAATCCAGGGCGAGCCCGCACACGAAGATCCTCTTGACCCCCCTGTCCTTCAGGCAGCCGGCGAGGCCTGTGGGGGTGGCCCGGTCGTTCTCCAGGAAACCGGAATAACTGTCCACACCCCTTCTCGTCCCCTTCCTCAGGACGACATGGGCGAGACCGGTGCGCAACGCCGGGTGAAAGTCGGCGCCGAGGCTCTCTTGAACGCAATGGTCCGGCCAGAGCACCGGGCCGACACCCGGCTCCTCGTGGGGATCGAAGGGGCGTTTCCCTCTGTGCGCCGACGCAAACGACCGGTGCCCTGCAGGGTGCCAGTCCTGCGTGAGCACCACGGTGAGGCCCTCGTCCGCGAAACGCTCCATCAAGGCGTTCACCCCGGGCACGATCTCGTCCCCGCCGGGCACTGCCAAGGCGCCTCCCGGCATGAAGTCGTTCTGCACATCGACCACGATGAGGGCGTCATGCCCTTCGAGACCCACCGGGATCGCCACGCTCGCTGTCCTATCGGCCATGGCCCCAACCTCCGGAGACGAGAGTCCTCGCAGACGCGATGCTACCAGCTGAGGGCCATTCAGCGCAAGCGCCTCGGGACAACAGGCCCCCCGTCGGGATGTCCCTGTTCGTGGGTGGGGGCGTGCGAATGCCCGGGCATCACGCAGGACACGGCCGTCACCCGTTTTCCTCCGAGGGTCACACGCCTCTTCATGCCGGCCGTTCCCCTTGCGGCCTCGACCTCCCGGCCCGGAAGCGCCGCGAGGCGCAATGCGACAGGAACACCACTGTTTGGGCGGCCTCGACACGGGCCGGGGCCCTGCCTCTCGTGGAACAAAGACCACGCGATCCCCCTCTTGCCCAGGGCCGCGCCCTGGCCTGTAAAGCCGGTCAACGGCCTGGACACAAGGCCGTTGAGTCCACCGTCCAGCCCGTCTCATCGCGCACCGGCATGAAGGCCGCCCGGCGATGCACGGTCACCCACCGACACCGAAGTGGTGCCCCGACCATAGTGCGCACCCGCCATAGTTTATGGTCCAGAAACCATAATTACGGATGACCGCCATGGTCCTCACGAGGAAAGGGCGCCCCCATCTCCCCGATAGTACAGCATGTATGCGCTCTCGAGACCCCCGGGAAGAACCTGTCCGGACGTGGCATGGATCTGGCAAAACTCTATGCGGTTCACGAAAAGCAACCAGGAGGAGCCAACGATGCAACCGGCATTGAAACCTCAGACATGCCAGTGCGGTCTGTACCTCGACCTCGCGTGCGCAGGATGCGCAAGGCCCGTGTGCCCCGAGTGCAGCCACGTGGAGATCACGTCCCTCGATACCCGGCACATCACGGTGTCGCGTTTCTGCCCGGCCTGCGCCGGAAACCCCGCGAAGAACCCCTGGGGGACGCTGTACTGGGAGAACGCGAGGGCGCTCTACACCTGAGAACCATGCATGAAGGGGGGCGGGCTCGATGTGACCGCAGGCGAAGAGCCCGAAGCGCCCTGCACCTTGAGACAGCACCCAGACCAAGGGCGCACCCCACCACGGCGGGCCGGTGGCACCAACCACGAAACCGCCTCATGAAACGCCATCGGCCCGGCTTGCGGTCCTTCTCCGGATCCCGGTCGCAAGGCGGCATCCCGATCAACACTCCACGGACGCCACGCAATCCCTCACCACCCCAATGAGCGCGCTCGAGGGGCATCTCACACGTCATCCCCGTGGGAACCTTCTGTCGCCGGCTGATGCGGCCCACAGATCTCCTCGCATGAACATGCCGTGACTCTGCCTTGTCCAGCCGGGAACCTCCTCCAGTACTGAGGCCGGTCTGGGGCTCACGACCCCCAGGCCCTCGTTGACAAACGCCCGCGGTACGGGTGCGCACGTCCCGCCCCAGCCATGACCGAACGGGTTGACGACATGTGCGGAGGCGGCCTCAGCCGGGTCTCTTTCGCACCTCTCCCCTCGCAAGAGACGCGAGGACGCCCGGTATGCCGAGCAGCGAGAAGAACACGAACCCCGTGCGCATCGCGGTCATGAACGCCTCTTGGTCCACGTGGGCCGTTCCACGATCTCCCAGGAACAGGGAGATCACGAGGAGCACGACGGCCATGCTGAAGGACTGGCCCGTGATCCGCATGGTGGCGAGCACGCCGGATGCCATCCCGTAGTCGCCCGGGGAAACGGAGCTCATGACCGCGTTGGTGTTCGGCGAGGAGAACAGTGAGAACCCGAGCCCCACGAGGCCGAGGCAGGAGACGATCCACGGCGTTTCGGTCCCTTGCCCCAAGGATGCGAGCAGGGCGAGGCCGACGGACGTTATGACCATGCCAAGCGATGCCAGGATGCGGGGCTCGATCCTGTCCGAGAGACGCCCCGCGAGCGGCGAGAGCACGGTCATGACCGCGGGCTGGGTGACGAGCACCACGCCGGCGCCTGACGGGCCGAACCCCCTGACCGACTGGAGGTAGAGGCTCATCAAGAACGAGGTGGAAAAGGTGGCGCTGTAGTGTATGAACGCGGCTGCGTTCGACCAGGTGAAGGCCCGGTTCGACCTGAACAGTGCCGTGTTCACGAGGGGACATGCCTGCCTGCCCTCCCAGAGCAGGAAGACCCCCATGGCTGCGGCGCCCGCGACGAGGAGGGTGACGCCGGAAGCGGTCCTCACGCGGGCAAGGCCGAGCATGAGGGCGACGAGGGCCCCCGCATAGACCGATGCACCTGCGAGGTCGAACGACCCGCCTGAGGGAGCGCCTGTGTCCGGCCTTACGCACCTCGCGGCGACCACGAAGACCGCGGCGCCCGCCAGGGCGCAGACGATGAAGATGCTCTGCCACCCGAGCCCCTCGGTGAGGAGTCCCCCCAGGAAAGGCCCGGCCGTGAGCCCCGCGTACGTGGCCCCCGTTGCGATCCCGATCGCCCTGCCCCTGCGCCGGGGGGCGACGGCCGAGGCCAGGATGGCCATGGCGGTGCCGAAGATCATGGCGCCGCCCATTCCCTGGACCCCCCTCAGGGCGATGAGGGCCGTCGCGCTCCACGAAAGGGGTATGCAGAGGCTGACCCCGGTGAACACGAGGATCCCGGAAACGAAGATGCGCTTCCTCCCCACGAGGTCCGAGGCCCTGCCCAGAGGCAGGAGGAACACCGCCGTGGCTATGAGATACGAGGTCGTGACCCACCCCATGAGCACCGCGTCCATGGCGTAGGTCTTCCCTATCGCGGGCAACGCGATGTTCACCGACGACCCCATGAACGGGGTCATGAACGAGGTGACGGAGGCGACGAAGACGGCGCCTTTCTCCCCGGCACTCCCGCGGGTGTCCCCTTCCATGCCGGGACCGGTGGGTGTCTCTGCTCCCGATGCGCCTTTCAGGGGTGCCATCCTCGCTTCTTCGTGAGATGATACTTTTCCGCCTTGAGGTAGAAGGTCTTGTAGTTGAGGCCCGATTCCCTTGCGGCCTCGGCTATGACCCCACCGTGCTTGGCGAGGAGATGGGCGAAGTAGGTGCGCTCGAACTGCTCGAGGAGCGCCTTCTTGATGGAGTGGTAGTCGTTCCCCTCGGGGGCCTCGACGAGGATGGAACCGTCTTCGACCTGGGCCTGCACCGTCGCGCTTTCCGTTTCCTTCTCCAGCACCTTGCGCAGCTCGGGGAAGTCGGTTATGCACTCCGAACGGGTGGATACCATGGCGTGCTGGATCACGTTCTCCATCTCGCGCACGTTTCCCGGCCACCGGTAACGCTCGAGCTGTTCCATCGCCCTGGGCGAGATCCCCTTGACGGGCGAGTTGAGTTTCTTGGAGTACTTGGCCATGAAGTGCCCGGCCAACAGCGGTATGTCCTCCCTGCGTTCCCTCAAGGGGGGGATGATGATGGGCAGGACGTTGATGCGGTAGTAGAGGTCCTCCCTGAACAGTTCTTTTTTGATCATGTCCTGGATCGGGCGGTTCGTCGCGCAGATGACCCTGAAGTCGAGCTCTATCTCGCGGTTGCTCCCGAGCCTCGTGATTTTGTGGTCCTCGAGCACGCGGAGTATCTTCGCCTGGAGGTCGAGGGGTATGTCGCCGATCTCGTCGAGGAATATCGTCCCGGTGTGGGCCTTCTCGAACTTGCCGATGCGCTGGCTCACGGCGCCGCTGAAGGCGCCCTTCTCGTGGCCGAAGAACTCGGATTCAAGCAGGTTTTCCGGGATGGCGGCGCAGTTGATCACCACGAAAGGCCTCGACCTGCGCTCGCTCCTCGAGTGTATCGACCTGGCCACCAGCTCCTTGCCCGTGCCGGTCTCGCCGAGGATGAGCACCGTGAGGTCCGTCTCCGCGGCCGTGAGGATCTGCTCGTAGACCCTCTGCATCTTCGGGTGCGACCCCACGAGCTGGTCCAGGCCTTCTGCATGCTGCTGGATCTGGCCCTTGAGCTCTATGTTCTCCCTGAGGATCTCGTGCTGCCTGAGGATCTTGGTGATCGATATCTCGAGGGTCTCCATGTTGAAGGGTTTCTCGAGGAAGTCATAGGCCCCGTACTTCATCGCCTCGACCGCGGCGGAGACGCTCCCGAACGCGGTGACGACGACCACGTAGGTCGTCGGGAAACGGCTGTGGATCTCCCTGAGGAGGGCATGGCCGTCCATGCGCGGCATCTTGAGGTCGGTGATCACGATATCGTGCCTGCGCGCCTCGATCTTTTGCAGGGCTTCCAAGCCGTCGCTGGCGGTCTCGATCTCCAGGTCGAGCCTGGAGTTCTCGAGGGCCTCCTTGAGCTGTTCGAGAAACACCTCCTCGTCGTCCACGAGGAGGACCCTCTTCCTCTCGGACATTTCCTCGCTTCTCCTCATCGAGCGCCTCGCTCGGCGTCACCGACGCCCGTGATCCCCCCGGGGCCCTCCTGGCGGACTGGCAGCCGGATGACGAGCGCCGTCCCGCCGCCTGGGGCCTCCTCGACGTGGACCTCACCCTTGTGCATGTCGATCACCTTCTTGACGAGGGCGAGCCCCAGGCCGGTGCCTTTGGCCTTTCTCGTGTAGAACGGATGGAACACCTTCTGGCGCTCCTGGGCGGGGATGCCGCACCCGGTGTCCAGGACCCGGATCTCCACGATCGGGGCCGCCACGCCCCCCGTCCCGCCGGAGGCCTCTTTCCCTTCATGCTCGAGTCGGCGCGTGATCACGTGGAGGGTGCCTCCCTCTGGCATGGCATCCAGGGCGTTCTCGATGATGTTGACGAACACCTGGCGCATCTGGATGCCGTCTATCTCCAGGGTGTCGGCCTGGGGGTCGTAATCGGTCTTCACGACCACGCGGCGCTGCTCGAGCGCGTCGGCCATGTTGAACAGGAGGCCGTCCATGATGTTGCTGATCCTGTGCGTCTTCGGCTTGATCTCGCCGGACCTGGTCCATTCGAGGATCTGCGTCACGAACTTCTCGAGGTTTTCCACCCCGTCCTTCACCCCCTGCAGCTGCCTGCGCTGCCTCTCGTCCATGTCGAGCGAGGCCGAGAGCAGCTCCACCCCGGTCTTTATCTTCTGGAGGGGGTTACGCACCTCGTGGGCCACGTGAGCCGACATCTCCCCCAGCACCGCCATCCTCCGGGCATGCTCGAGCTCGCGCTGCATGCGCTTGATCTCGGTGATGTCCATGATGGACACGATGCTCTGCCTGGTTCCCGGGATCATGCCGATGGTGAGGAACGCATCCCTGACCGCGCCGTTCTTGTCGACGAAACGGAACTCGTACTGCGAGGGCACGTCCTTGTCCCCCGTGCGCCTGGCGCGCGAATACTGCTTCATGCGCTCCACGTCCTCCTCGTGGACGAGTTCCGTCCAGCGCATCTTCCCGACGATCTCCTCCTTCGTGTACCCGCTGAGGCGCTCCAACTGGTTGTTCGCGAAGGTGATCGTGTAGTCCTCGTCGAGGATCATCATGGCCGTGCCCGTGTGCTCGACCGTGGCGCGGTACTTCGCCTCGCTGGCCCTGAGCGCCTTCTGGGCCTCCCTCCTCTGGGTGATGTCCCGGATCACGTTCTGTGTCGCAGGCCTGCCCTCATACTCGATGATCGACGGCGTGATCTCGAAGGCCCTCCAAGCGCCGTCCTTCGACCTCAGGGCGATCTCGTACTGGTCCGGGACCTTCTCCCCCCTGATGCGCTTTTCGTACCTGGTCTCGATCATGACGGCGAGCTCGGGCCTGACGATATCCTTGAGGCCCATGGTCGCCAGCTCCTCCTCGGAGTAGCCGAGGAGCTCCCTGAAGGCCGGGTTGGTGTACCTGAAGCGGTGGTCCTGGTAGACGAAGATCCCGTCCTGGGTCTTCTCGACGAGCATCCTGTACTTCTTCTCGGACTCCCTGAGCCTCTCCTGGACCGCCTTGACCGGTCTCAGATCCCTGAAGATGCCGATGGCCGCGACCGGCTTGCCGTCCGAGTAGAGGTACGAGACCGAGAGCGATATGGGGATGACCGACCCGTCCTTGGCGATGATCTTCGTCTCCTCGCTGACCACCCACCTCGGGTTGTCCTGCGTGCCCCTATCGAGCATGTCCAGGATCCTGTCCCGCTCGCCTGGGAGGATGAACGCGGCGATGTTCGTCTTGTGGTCGAGCATCTCGGAGGCCGTGTACCCGGTGATCTCCTCGGCAGCCCTGTTGAAGATGAGGGCGTGCCCCTTGAGATCGGAGGCGACGATCGCGTCCGAGGAGCTCGCAATCAGCCCGGCGAGGAACCTGTTCGTGGATTCGAGGCCCTGCTCCATGCCCTTGCGCCTGGTGACGTCGTGAGCCACGTGGAGCGTGGCCTCACCGCCGGCCACGGTGATGACCGAGCTCGAGACCGATGCGATCCTCTCATGGCCGGCGGCGGTCTTGAAGACGACCTCGATCCTGCGGGCCTCGGCCTCAGGGTTTCGCCCCAGCTCCGTGCAGACCCTCATCATGGCCTGCGCGGAGTCCTCGCGCATGAGGTCGTACACCCTCATGCCATCGAGTTTTCGGGCATCCCTCCCCACGAGCCTCGCAAAGGCGGGGTTCACGTAGAAAAGACGATCGGAGATCAGGACGAAGATGCCGTCGTGCGCGTTTTCCACCATGGCCTGGAAGACGGCCTTGGTGAGGCTTTTTGTCCTTGAGCGTCGAGAGAGCGGTGCCCGCGCATTCACGCTGGGAACATACACGATGGGGGTGCGTGAATCAAGGTTCATCCCTTACGGCTTCAGGCCTTGAACTTGCCGAAGTCCTCGGGGTTCATCTTCTCAAGGATCTCCTTGAGCTTCTCCTGGTCCTGCTCGAAGCCGACCATGATCTTGCCGGCGGCGGGCTTGGCCGTATCCACGCGGATGGCGTCCTTGACCACGTGTTCGGCCACGTAGATGGGGGAGTTCGTCCTGAGGGCGATCGCTATGGCGTCAGAGGGCCTCGCGTCTATCTGGAGACGTTCATCCCCCTTGATCACGGTGATCAGGGCGTAGAATACGTTGTCCTTCAAGTCCACGACCTCGATCTTCTCCACGACGACGCCCAGGTGCTCGACGAAGGACCGGAAGAGGTCATGGGTCATGGGCCTGGAGTAGACCACACCCTCGAGGGCCGCCGCAATGGCGCTCGCCTCCATGATCCCTATCCAGATGGGCAGGATGAATGTGCCGTCAATGTCCCTCAGGATGACAATGGGGGCATTGTTGCTCGGGTCGAGAGCGATACCGGCCACCTTCATCTCGTAGAATTCCGGCATGTGCACCCACCTCGATACATAACATTAAGCGGCTTGCCCCAGAGAGTCAAGTGATACGAAACCCGGCGGAAAGCCCCGGGGACGAGCCCGTGCATCGACCGGTCGCGACGCTTCCCGGCACACGCGTTGAGCCCGCCCCGAGGGCGCAGGGCGGCCGAGGGCGATGCGCACCGCGGCCTCGGGAGGCTGACCTGGGACGACGCCCGTGCCGCCTTCAACTGGCCCGAACGCCGCGGGAGGCCTCACTCCCCGTTTTCGGGCATGCCTGCCAGCAGCCTCAGGCGACGGACGAGGCCGTCCATGTCCCAGGACGGCCCGTCCAGCTCAAGTCCACCGGCGCGGAGCCACTGCTGCGCCTTCACCACGAGGGGGATCTCGAACGGGTACCCCCGGGCAATGTCCGGCCTCGCGAGGAGATCCTCCACCGATGCGTCGAAGACGACCCTGCCGGCGTCCAGGCACACGACCCTCTCGGCCACGCCGAGGAAATCCTCCAGGTTGTGGGTGACCACCACCACGGCCGTCTCTCCCAGCGACGAGATGACCCTCGCGACGTCCTTCCTCCCAGCCGGGTCGAGACCGGCGGTCGGCTCGTCGAGCATCAGGATCTCGGGCTCCATGACCAGGGCGCTCGCCAGGGCGAGCCTCCGCTTCTGGCCCGTGCTCAGCGAGAAGGGGGAGACCTCCTTGAGGCGGCCCGTATCGAGCCCCAGGTACGAGGCGGCCGAGGCCGCCCTCTGGTGAATCTCCTTCTCGTCCGATCCGAAGAAGTTGCGCAACGAGAAGGTGAGTTCCTCGTAGGCGCTCTGGTGAAAGAACTGGTCCTCGGGGAACTGGAAGAGCACCCCGGCCCGCCTGCGCACGGCGTGGAGTTCCCGCCGTGCGGCCAGGTCACGTACGCTCCTGCCGTCGAAGAGGACGTCGCCCCTTACGGGCAGCACGAGTGCGTCCATGAGCTGGAGCAGGGTCGTCTTCCCGGAGCCCGCAGGCCCCGTGATCACCATGCGCTCACCGGGCCGCACCTCCAGGGTCACGCCGTCTATCGCCCACGGCCCCGACCCTTGGTAGCGATACGATACATCCACGCACTCTATGACCATCGCCTGGATACCACCTCTCTCACCTCGCGCACGTCCATGCAGTTGACGCAGGAGGCCGCGGACAACAGCCCCTTGCGGGCCATCACGAGGCCGTACCGCATGTCGTCGTAGCCCGAGGGCTCGTGGGCGTCCGGGTTCACCGCCACCAGCCCCCCGGCCCCGGTGAAATCCCTGATCAGCCTCCAGTCGAGGTCGAGCCTCATGGGGTGCGCGTTCAGTTCCACGATCACCCCGAGCCTGGAGGCGGCATCCAAGACGGCGTCCACGTCCAGCTCGTAGGGCCTCCTGGACAAGAGCAGCCTGCCTGTCGGGTGGCCGAGCACGCTCGTGCGCGGGTTCTCCAAGGCCCGAAGGACCCGTCTCGTCATGGCGGCCCTGTCCATGTCCATGTGCGAGTGCACGCTCGCGATGACAAAGTCGAGCCGCTGGAGCACCTCGTCGGGGTAATCAAGGGAGCCGTCCGGCAGGATGTCGGACTCCACCCCCTTGAGCACGGTGATGCCCGCCGAACCCTCGTTCAAGGCGTCGATGGCCCGGCACTGGTCCTCCAGGCCCTCCACGGAGAGCCCCCCCGCATAGTAGGCGCTCCTGCTGTGATCCGAGACGCCGACCCACGAGTAGCCCCTCGCTCCTGCGGCCATGACCATCTCCTGAAGCGACGCCTTGCCGTCGCTCGCGGACGTGTGCACGTGGAAGACGCCCTTGACGTCCGCGCGGTCCACGAGCCTCGAGCCTTGGGGGGACGAAAAGAAATCCCACTCCACCGCCCTGCCCTCACGGGCCTCCGGGGGGATTTCCCGCATGCCCAACAGGCCGTAGATCTCGCCTTCCTGCGCCAGGACCACGGGCTTTCCCCGCCTCGAGACCATCGTCTTCGTGACGAGGATCGACTCGATGGCCGAGCGCGCCACGAGCTGCTCCACGTGTTCTGGCGCTCCTGTCGTGAAGAACAGGGCCGTCGCTCTCGAGCCCTCTGGACACAGGTGGACAACCAGCTCCGGCCTGCCGGGGAGGCCCACGGCGATGCGCCCTTCCGAGAGCTCCGGCCTCCGCCCCGTGAAGGCCTCGAGCGCCGATGCCACACCCAGGGCCTCTTCCCGGCCTCCCGCGCACAAGAGTTCCACCCGCCCCAGCACCTCCATGCCGCGCCTGGACTCTCCCGTGGGCTCGGCCTCGATACCCGCCCCGGCGAGGACCCCCCTGATCGTCTCCATCCATGCCCAGGCCTC